>Ga0310696_10000521_pt1 | contig 60148 bp, 53 predicted proteins | sample AusTroGonzalo_MG_4_FD_203885 | JGI IMG/M metagenome (GOLD analysis project Ga0310696, IMG submission 203885) | Bovine rumen microbial communities from tropical cattle in Woodstock, Queensland, Australia - Gonzalo_02 (v2) (version 2) | ecosystem: Host-associated > Mammals > Digestive system >...
AGAAGCGGAAGATTCGTTGAGCTTGATACGGTTTTCCTGCATTATTTCGTTAAGCTTTTGTTCATCAATGTTATCCTTCGCAGCTTTGGCCATATCAGGATAGACAAAGGCTGAAAGTTTATGGTCCTTGGTTTCTACAACCAAAGATTCGATGACATACGGCATCGAATTCAGTCTTGCCTCAATCTCCTCAGGGTAAATATTTTGTCCGGAAGCCGAGAGAATCATGCTTTTTATGCGACCTTTTATGGAAAGGAATCCGTTTTTATCAACAAAACCGAGATCACCTGTATGGAACCAGCCGTCGCTGTCGAAAGATTCGGCCGTTTCCTTTTCCATTTTGTAGTAACCGGTAAAAACATTCTCGCCTTTAACGCAGATTTCCCCTACTCCGTTCTCGTCAGGAGAATCAATTTTCAACTCAAGAGCGTCTATTACCTTTCCACAGCTGCCGACCGGACGACCGTCAAAATAATGCGAATACGCTATAAGCGGTGCACATTCCGTCATTCCGTAACCAACCGTGAATCGAACACCGCATTTTTGGAAGAACTCTTCTATCTGAGGATTGAAAGCAGCGCCGCCGATAAGAAGTTCAAAGTGGTTGTTTCCGAAAGCGTTGTTTATCTTTTCGCCGATTTTGGAGTAAATCACTCTGTTTATCAAAGGAATTTTAATCAAAGTCCCGAGAATCGAGCCTTCAAGAAGTGGAACGATTTTAGAGAGATATATCTTTTCCAGAATCAGCGGAACAGTGACAACAATGACTGGATTTATCTCTTCAAAAGCCCGCAGAATTACTTTCGGAGTCGGAATTTTTCCCAAAAAATAGATGTGAGCACCGCGTGCAAACTGTGAAAGAAAATCGTAAGCACAGCCGAAGCAGTGCGCAAGCGGCAGAAATGCCAAAACATTTCCAGGCTCATCTTTCATAAGGTGGTCAACAAAAAATTTCACATTTACCATGAGTGCGTTGTGAGTCAGCATAACACCTTTGGAAAAGCCGGTCGTGCCAGAAGTATAGACAATAGAAGCCTGAGTGTCATTTGATACAGGCTCAAGATGAAAATTTTCCTTAACAAGTTTGCTGTACTCATCTTCTTCAGCCGACGGAACCCTCTTAGACTCATCTCTGACAAAGAAAAAACTGAAATTCTCAAGCGAAACAACCGCATCGACTTTTTCAAGAGTAAGACCTTCTACCCTTTCGAAGACCGAATCTGCAGCAAAAAACAGTCTGGAATCGGAATGGTTGACAATGTGAACAATTTCTTCAGGCGAGAAATCGACAAGAATAGGAACAATAACCGCCCCGTAAGAGACTGTCGCAAGATAAGTTATTGCCCAGTTCGACGAATTTCTGCCGCACAGAGCGATCTTGTCACCCTTTTTTATATCAAATTTCTTAAAAAGCTCGTGCGTTCTGACTATGCTGGCCGCAACATCCGAGTATGAACAGGAATCCCCGCCGTAATCACTGAAACAGGGGTTGTCCCAATTTTTAACAATTGATTTTTCAATGGTCTCGACAAGGTTTTCTTTTATCATTTTTCCTCTCAGTGGGGGGTAAAACTATCTGTCGCTCAGGAAACTGATACTCTGAACATTGTACTGAGAGCTGTTCTGACGAAGTTTCTGCAATGCCCTCATTTCAACCTGACGGATTCTTTCTCTTGTAAGGTTCATGATTGTTCCGACTTCTTCAAGGGTTACACCGCCCTTGTCAGCAACATCAAGAGCGCATGTCTCGCGGAGTTCCCATACTTCCTTCCCTGGGAAATTGAATTTGATTGACTTTGTTTCCGGATTTACATCAAGAAAAAGATGATACTTGCACGAAACAAAAAGGCACGGTCTTTTCAACTTGAGACACTCAGAACGGTTTTTCGGCTTCTGATACGACGTGATGTCAATCAGATCCCAGTAAATCGAACCTTCTTCGAGTTTTCCCTTCTGTTCCGTGATAACCTCGGTATAAGGTTTCTCCTTTTTTTTGGTTTTTTCTTTCGGTGCCATAATTTCACTCCGAAAAAAGTTGGTAATGTTGTAATATTGTCAAACGGTTATTTTTCATCATATCGTTCACAAAAAAACAAAAACGGCGCTGAATAATAGAGCACAAAAGAAACATGTCAACACTTTTTAAACCAACAAGCTAATTTCATTAAACATTTTTGCTGTAAAAAATCTTAAAAAAGCGAAAGATACTCTTTTCTGATTATTGTTTCGTCCCTTCCCGGCCCGACTGAAATTATAGAAATAGGAACACCTAATTTTTCTTCAATGAAAGAAATATAATCTTTGGCTTCCTGCGGCAGTTCGTTGTAATTTCTGATTTTTGCGATGTCGCATTTCCAGCCTTTTAATTCAACGTATTCAGGTTCGATTTTTTCGCAGAGCGCTATCGAAGCGGGGAAAGATTTAATTTTTCGTCCCTCGGCATTATATCCCACAGCGACTTTTATCTTGTCAAAGTCGTTAAGAACATCGAGTTTGGTGAGTGCAATCGAGGTAATTCCACTCATTTCGAAGACATATTTTAGTGCAACAAGATCAAGCCAGCCGCATCTTCTCGGACGTCCGGTAGTCGTGCCGAATTCGTAGCCTGTCTGTCTCAGTTTTTCACCGTCGTCCCCGTGGTCTTCAGTTGGGAAAGGACCTGCTCCAACTCGAGTGGTGTAAGCCTTTACAAGCCCGATATTGTCTGCTACTTTGTTGCCTGGAAGTCCACAGCCAAGTGCAAAATAACCCGAAAGTGTGTTGGAAGAAGTTACAAAAGGATATGTTCCGTGGTCAATGTCGAGCATTGCACCCTGTGCACCTTCCATGAGAACTTTTTTACCTTTCGCAAACTGCGCGAAGCTGAAATCGGTCGGAGCGATGTAGGGAGCTAGAACCTTTCCGAATTCGAAGTATCTCTCAGTAAGTTTTTCAGCATCAAAAGGCTCAACACCATAAAGATTGACGAACATCGCATTTTTTTCCTTAAGAGCGGCTTTGATTTTTCTGCTCAGAAGTTCTTTATCAAGAAGATCTTCGGCACGGATTCCGATTCTGGAGACTTTATCTTCGTACGCAGGTCCTATTCCACGGCCTGTCGTCCCGATTTTATTATCTTTTTTGGCAGCTTCGCGACATTTGTCGAGAGCTTTGTGATAATCCATGATTATTGAAGTTTTCGGTGAAATCATCAGTTTTTCAGGAGTTACCGAAACACCTTTTTCCCTAAGTTTTGCCGATTCAGCAGCAAACTGTTCCGGATCGAAAACGACTCCGTTGCCAACAAAACTGACGATGTTGTCGCGCAAAATACCCGAAGGAATCGCGTGCAGATCATATTTTATGCCGTTTGCAACAATTGTGTGTCCGGCATTGTTGCCGCCCTGATAACGGCAGACAATATCAACCTGCTCGGTAAGAAGATCAACGACTTTTCCCTTTCCTTCATCTCCCCACTGAGAACCTGTAACGATGTGAATTGTCATTTTCAGACTCCTAAAAATCAATAACGTAAAATTTTATTGATAAGCGTTTTATAAACAAGTTTTTCGGCTTCATTTATTTACAATCGAAAGCGCGGCAATAACGGATTTTACAACCAGAGCTTTAATCCTCAGGATTATGTTTGTAAGAGCCCCGATGTCGCCAGACAAACCCATTAAAGCAAAAATTATATAATTCGTCCCTTCGATAACACCTACTTTCATAGGAATAAAAGCTGTTATGTAGTTACCTAAATTTATTGCACAATATGTTAATGTAAGAACCGGGACCGCATAGTTATCACCGACAAAATAGTTACACAGAAGAAAAGTCACAAGCGAGACATACCTTGCGAAGAACTGAATTCCGAAAACAGTGTGATAGTCTTTGGGACGTTCTTTTTTGAACTTATTCAAATCCTTATCCATCTGTTCGGCTTTTTTCAGAATTTCATCAGCATTCTTTTTGCCGAAATATTTCAACACCTTAGCTACTTTGGCGAAGACATTCAATTTTAGAAGAATCATCATGCCGAAATAAGGGAGAAAGCCCAGAACAGAGCATCCAAGGATCAGCCAGAATTTATTGAGCTGGTAGTAATCATCAGGAATTATCAAGTAAAAAATCAGTGAAATCAATACCATAGAAAACAAGGCCGTTGATTTTGCGATTTTAAACACATAATTCCAGAGAACGACACCTTTTATCGAATTTTCATAACCTGCGACATTGTTAAGAAGACCGATTTTAACCAGTTCGCCGACTTCCCACGGAACCAGATCGTTTACAAGACTGCCGAAACAGTTGGATGCCATGACATTTATAAAGTTTTTCCGTTGCGGAAGAGCAAAGCAGACAGCCAGAGAGTCGGAAGCGTGCTCGACGAATCCGATAAGCAGAAGAACCAAAGCCCCTTTCCAGCCGACACTCAGGAATGTTTCTTTTACTTTATCGAAACCGATATACCTTAACAGAAAGAAAAGCATCACCCAGGATGCTATGAACATCACTATGCGTAAGATTTTCTTGTAATTGATTTTATTGGACATTTTTCAGATTAAATTTCCACATACCTGTGATTATTAAACTCTTCAATTACACCGATTGTTTTTTCGGAAATCTCGTCTTCGACATAGAGATTCTTCATTTTGCTTTCAACAGCTCTCGCGAAAGCGACTATTTCATAACGGATTCCCTCACCGTCAAGCTGATAAAAATACCTTTTGTTTTCACTCTGATCTTCAAATCTGACTTCAAAATAATCGGTTTTCCACCAGGGAGCCGGAACATATATATATCCTTTTGTCCCGGTAACTATCAGCTCTCCTTCGGCTTTGGCGGCTTTGGCGACTTTTGCCGATGCAACAGCCTTGTCAAAAACGAAATCTATCTTCGTAAAACCGTCGTAGTTCAGCTCTTTGTTTATGATTTTTGTAGTTATCCTGCAGCTTTTGTACTGCGTGCCAAGCAACTGGAATATCGGCAGCACCGCCGTAGGTCCCCATTCGCAAATACTGTTCTGCTTCGAGGCAAGATCTGCATTTGCCTCGCCTGCCCCGCCGTGAAGACTTGTGCAGACAGAGTCTACCGAAACTATATCCCCTATCCTTCCGCTCTTTGCGACAACCAGCAGACGCGAATAGGCTGTTGAATAAGCCGTTTTTATAGCGTCCGCAAGGATAAGGCCCTTTTCATGCGAAAGTGCCATCAATTCTTTGTATTCTTCGACACTTAGAGCTATCGGAGATTCACAGAGAACATGTTTTCCTGCATTAAGTGCTTTTTTTATGACATTGTAATGGGTATTCGGATGCGACGCTACATAAACAGCATCCACATCTTTGAAATCAGGACCGCAGTCCCTGCTCTCCACGCCGTTCACGAACTTTGTCTCGCGAATGAATTTGTCGCAGATGTTCCCTTCGCCGATTATTCCGATGACAAGTTTGCGTTTTTCAGCCCTGATTTCGGAACTTGAAACCCCTTCTGTCCTCGGCAGATAAACAACTTTGCAGAACTCGTTCAGATAATCGAATTTGCCGACCCAGTCCGATCCGACAGTGAAAATATCGACTCCCAAACGGCGGATATCGTCTATTTTCTGTCCTTCGTACTCTTCGACGATTATTTCGTCGGCAAGCCCTGTGGCTTTTACGGCTGCGATACGCTCCATCAGCGACTGCTGATTGTTGATTTTACCGCGAGTTTTGTCGTAATCGTCGCTTGTAACGCCGACTATCAGATAATCTCCAAGCGCCTTTGCACGTTCCAAAAGTCTTATATGGCCAAAGTGAAGAAGATCGTAAGTACCGTAAGTTATTACCTTTATCATCTTTACAACCTACTTGTCCAGTTCAAGCAGAGCCTCAACGAACTTCTGCATATATACTTTTTCGCCAATCGAGACACGCAGGCAGTTTCCTAATTTTCCGACATTCGGATAAACTTTTATAAGAATTTTTTTCTCTTCTTTCATTCTATCCACAATCGCCGCAGCATCAGTTTTAGGCTTTATAAAAATAAAGTTCCCCGCTTCACCGACATGCGGATAACCGTTTCTGTCAAGCCAGTCTATAAGGAAATTCCTTCCTTCCGTGAATTTCGCGATAAGTTCGTCCAGCATACCCGGAGTTTCGAGAACAGCCTCGGCAATTCTCATCGCAAAAGCGTTCGTGTTGTGCGGAGTGCAGAGTTTCTGAACCATTCTGACACCTTCCGCCCATCCTACGACATAGCCTAGACGGCATCCGGCCATAGAAAAAAGCTTGGAAAACGTGCGTGTTATGAAGATATGTTCCCCGTTAAGTGCGTATTTTATAAAAGTTTTCGGATAAAAATAGTGATAAGCCTCGTCAACAAGCACCGTTATCTCTTTTTCTTTCGCGACTTTCAGAATTTTTTCAAATTCAGCATCGGTATAGACGTTTCCCATCGGGTTGTTCGGGTTCAAAAGTATGAGAAGCTGTGTATCTTCGCTCATTTCGGCGATTATGTTGTCAACATCCATCGTCAGATCTTCGTTGTAAGGAACTTTCACGAAATTCCTGCCGTACATTTCGGAATAGACCTGAAACATAAAATATGAAGGAACAACACCGACAATTCTGCCGTTTTCGCTTGTAAACGCCTGAATTATATAGCGGATTCCCTCAGCCGAACCGTTTACAAGACAGAGATGCGAAATGTCGGTTCCCAGATGTTTTGCCAGAACTTCGGAAAAATGCTTCGTTTCCGGATACTGCGAAACAAGTTGGGGAGTAACGCCGTCGAGCACTTTTTTAATAAAATTTTCAGGCAGACCGCCGGGATTTTCGTTAAGATCAAGACGAAGGAAGTCCTTTCTTTCGTTCTGATCAAAAATTCTGTGTAAATTCGCAACCTTGGAATTTAAAAAATACATAAAGCTCTCCTTTTACCCGCACAAAAAACCGGATATATTACAGTTTTATCAGTTGTTGTCAATTTGAAGAAAACGCCTTTATCAACTCTGCGACATCACTCTCTTTCGTTGCCCAGCTCGTACAGATTCGGACTGCGGTCAGCTTTTCATCAACCTTTTCCCAGAACGCGAAAGAGAACTTTTTTGACAGTTTTTCATAAATTTCATCTGGAAAAACCGGAAAAATCTGGTTTGTAGGCGAATCGAACAAAAACTCTACACCATTGTTTTTTAAGGCATTTCTTATTTCTGCCGCCATTTTCACCGCATGTTCGGCAAGGCTGAAATAAAGATTGTCAGAAAAAAGTGTCATAAACTGGATTCCGAGCAGCCGCCCTTTTGCCAGCATTCCGCCGCGCTGTTTTATTATGTTGCGGAAATCTTTCTTGAAAGCGTTGTTTGTTATCACTACAGCTTCGCCGAAAAGCGCACCGTTTTTTGTTCCGCCGATATAAAAAACATCAGAGAGTGCTGCAATATCAGGTAGAGTAAGATCGTTTCCGACTGCCTTAATCCCGTAACCAAGACGTGCTCCGTCGATAAAAAGCGGAAGTTTGTATTTGAGGCACACTTTGCGAAGTTCAGAAAGTTCGCGTTTGGAATAAACTGTGCCGTTTTCTGTCGGGAACGAAATGTAAACCATTCCTGGTTGCACGATATGCTCATAATTACAGTCATTTACACATGATTTTACATATTTTTCAACTTGCTCTGCAGTCAGCTTCCCATCACTGGAAGGAAGAGCTAAAACCTTGTGGCCTGTTGATTCGATTGCGCCTGTTTCGTGCACATTCACATGCCCTGTTACAGCGGCGACAACCCCATGATGCGGACGAAGTATCGCAGAAATGACAGTCGTGTTCGTCTGCGTTCCGCCGACAAGAAAATGGACATCAGGCACATTTTTGCCCCGTTTTCCGGCAAATCCGCACACCGAAAGAATGAGTTTTTTTGCTTTTTCGCAGTATTTGTCACAGCCGTAGCCCTCAGTCTGCTCGAAATTGGTTTTTTCAAGCATTTTCAGAATATTCGGATGACACCCTTCAAGGTAGTCACAGTCAAATTTTATCATTTTTTCACCTCACAAAAAGCTGTGAATAGTATATTTTCGGAAATGCTTGTCAATTTCACCTTTTCGTATTAAATTCCAGCAGTTTTTGATTTTTAGGGAATTTCCAATGTTTATTCCGACAACAAAAGAAGAGCTTGATCGTCTCGGCTGGGATAAGTGTGACATAATTTTTGTTAGCGGAGACGCCTACATCGACACCTATTTCGACGGTTGCGCGATTTTAGGCAAGTACTTGATAAAACACGGCTTCCGCGTCGGAATCATTGCCCAGCCTGACATAAATTCACCGGCAGACATCAGCCGGCTCGGTGTTCCGGAACTTTTCTGGGGCGTGAGCGGCGGCGCGATGGACAGCATGGTCGCGAATTACACTTCTGCCGGGCTTCCGCGAAAAGAGGACGACCTCACTCCCGGCGGGATCAACAACAAGCGCCCCGACAGAGCGGTTATCAAGTATGTAAATCTCATCCAGCGGACTTTTACCGAAAAGAAACCGATAACGATAGGCGGGATCGAGGCAAGTCTCCGCCGTTTCGCCCACTACGATTCGCATACAGACAAAATCAGAGGCTCCATCCTTGCCGATTCAAAAGCCGATATCCTCGTTTTCGGGATGGGTGAAAAAGCCAACCTGGAACTTGCGAACGCAATAAAAAACGGTGAAAATATTGAAGAAATCCGCGGCATTTGCTACATGGCGAAAGATGCTCCGGCAGATTTTGTGAAACTTCCCGATTTTGAGGAATGCGCCGCTTCAAAAGACAAATTTCTCGAAATGTCGAAACTCTTTTTCAATTCGTGCAAACTCAAAAAAGGGATCGTCCAGAAACAGGCAGGAAGATTCGTCGTGCAGAATCCGCCTGCTCAGCCGCTCACAAGTGCCGAGCTTGACGAGATCCATGAACTCGATTTTGAAAGAGCGGTCCACCCCTACTACGCCGCAATGGGAGAAGTGAGGGCTCTCGACACGATAAAAAGCTCGGTCCTGACTCACCGCGGATGCTTCGGAGCGTGCTCATTCTGCTCGATCACAGCCCATCAGGGTGCCGACATAATTTCAAGAAGCGAGGAATCGATAATCCGCGAAATCACGAAAATGGCTTCAAAACCTGGATTCAACGGAATAATCGGCGACCTCGGTGGTCCCACGGCGAACATGTACGGAATGGATTTTGTCAAAGGTGAAAACGGTCACTGCGCTCTCAGAGAATGCCTTTTCCCGAAAGTCTGCGACAAACTGCCGGTTGACCACTCGCGCCAGATCGCGCTTCTTAAAAAAGTAAGAAAAATCAAGAATATCAAGCACATATTTATTTCTTCAGGGATCCGCTACGACCTTATTTTAGCCGACAAAGTCCACGGTCAGGAATATCTTAACGAAATTCTTACGCACCACATTTCGGGACAGATGAAGGTAGCGCCCGAACACATAATCAAAGATGTCACCGACCTCATGAACAAACCCGACGGCCGCAACCTGAAAGAGTTCAAGGAGCTTTTCGACATAACTGTGCGAAAGCTGAAAAGCCAGCTGTTCCTCACCTACTACTTCATCGCGGCTTTTCCCGGCTGCACCGAGCGGCATCAGATCGAAGCGAAAAAATTCATCTCAAGCGTTCTGAAAACCAACCCGAAACAAGTCCAGATTTTCACTCCGACCCCGTCAACAGAAGCCACCGCGCTTTACTGGACGGAAAAGAATTTCGACGGAAAAAAGATTTTTGTCGAAAAGAATTTCAAAGGAAGAAAACGTCAGAAAGAAATCATCACTGAAAGGAAAAAATTGTCGTGACGACGTTACGCCGCGACGACGTGACGAAGACAACGTGACGACGAAACGACGTGACGACGTGACGAAGAAACCGTGACGATGAAACGACGTTACGACGCAACGACTAAATGATAATTCTTCTTGCCGCAGCGAAGCACGAGCATCGAGCCGTGAAGAAGATCTGATTTTTTGAGCATCATGTCTGCGTTGTCTGCCTTTTCGTTGTTGATGTAGCAGCCGCCCTGCGCGATCATAGCTCTAGCCTTTCCTTTCGAAGGCTGCATCTTGGTGAGAACAAGCAGATCGGTGATATTTACACCGTTTTCGAAGTCGCTTGCCGAAACGGTCGTCGTCGGAACGTCCTTAAAAATGCTGCGGAGGTCTTTTTCGCTGAGTCCGTGGAGATCGCCGCCAAAAAGTGCGGCACTTGCCGCCTGTGCACTTTTGAGCCCCTCTTCGCCGTGCATAATACGCGTCGCTTCGGTCGCAAGAAGGATCTGGGCTTTTCTCAAATGCGGTTCCTTTTTGTGCTCCTCAACGACTTTCTCGATTTCCTCCACATCCAAAAATGTGAATATTTTCAACATCTTTTCGACATCTTCGTCGGTTACGTTGATCCAGTACTGGTAGTATTGGTAAGGCGAAGTCTTTTCGGCATCAAGCCATACCGCGTTGCCTGCGCTTTTGCCGAATTTTTCGCCGGTTGAAGTCGTCATAAGCGGGAAAGTCATTCCGAAAGCCTTGCCTGCGTCATCAGGATTCATTCTTCTGATGAGCTCAAGTCCAGCCGTTATATTGCCCCACTGGTCGTTTCCGCCGAATTGCACTGAGCAGCCTTTTTCCTTGAAAAGATGAAGAAAATCATGAGCCTGAAGAGTCATATAGCTGAATTCGGTGAAGGAGATTCCGTTTTCCGAAGCGATCCTCGTCTTTACCGAATCTTTCGTCAGCATGTAGTTGACCGTGAAGAATTTGCCGACTTCGCGAAGCCAGTCAAGGATCGACATATTCGCCGTCCAGTCGTAGTTGTTGACGATTTCAGCGGGATTTTCGCCGTCGAATTTAAGAACGGTCCCCATCTGCTTTTTTATAGCTTCAACGTTTTCCCTAACCTTTTCAATTGTTTGCAGGTTTCTTTCAGTCGATCTTCCGCTCGGATCGCCTATCATGCCAGTCGCGCCGCCGACAAGGGCAAGAACTTTATTCCCGCATCTCTGAAAATGAGCCAAACCCATGATCGGAACAAGGTTTCCGATATGAAGGCTGTTTGCCGTCGGGTCGAAACCGCAATAGACCGTGACTTTGTTATTTTTCAAGTGTTCAATAATACCTTCGTCAGTGACCTGCGCGATAAAACCGCGTCTTTTAAGTTCGTCAAAAACAGACATTTCTTCCTCCAAAAATCAAAAAACGGGGAATATTACTTATGAATGGCAAAAAAGCAAAAACGACATCATAAAATAAAATTCAAGAATCCATTTTAACGCGTATAATCAGCTGCTTTTTGGGTTTTATTTCAAAGGTGAGACTTGAAAAAACACCGTTTTCTCATAATCGCAATCGTGCTTTCGATATTGCTTCATGTTTTGATTTTCATTTTTGCGCCTGAATTAAAAAGTGAAATAAATTCAAATGATTATCTGAAGAAAATAACAAAAATTTCGATCTTTCGTGACGAAAACAATAGCGCGCCGGAAGATCGAAATATCGAAATTCCGAAATCTCGAAATATCGATAAGAAACGCAGCGCGCAAAAGCGAAATAACGAAATATCGAAACATCGAAATATCGATAAAAAAAACAGCGCGCCAGAGAATCGAAATGTCGAAATATCGGAATCTCGAAATATCGATGAGACAACCGGCGCGCCAGAGAATCGAAATGTCGAAATATCGGAATCTCGAAATATCGATGAGACAACCGGCGCGCCAGAGAATCGAAATCCCGAAATATCGGAATCTCGAAATATCGATGAGACAACCGGCGCACCAGATCGAAATGTCGAAATATCGGAATCTCGAAATATCGACGAGAAAAACGGCGCCGGAAATCGAAATGTCGAAATATCGAAATCTCGAAATATCGACAACAACAACGGCGCACCTAAAACCGCTGGAGAGCTCGCCGTTATCCCGAAGGCACTCAATCCTAAAACTCCGGATTATCCTGAAGTTCTTGAAGAAGAAGGCGTTGAAGGAACAGTCACACTCGAGCTTCTGATTTCAAAAGAGGGGAAAGTGCTTAAAGCCAAAGTTATAAAAAGCGACCATGAGCTTTTTTCGGAATCGGCACTCAAAGCGGTAAAAAAATACAAATTCTCGCCTGGAAAACTTGCTGACGGCTCTGCGGCCCTCTCTCTCATAGAATTTGTCGTAAAATTTGAAATTTCGCTCTAAAACAATATAAATGCGGCTTGTTTTTTCGCTTTTTTGATTTTTTGGAGGAATTATGACTAAAACGAAAGACGAACTCAAGGATTCGATATTTTTCACCGATACTCTAGACGAAAAATCGTCGCTTTTCGAGCGCGATCTTCTTGAAACGCTTGAATACAACCAGGTAAAGGACAAAACGACGGTCAAGGCGAGAGACGTTTACATCGCCCTCGCCACGACGATCAGGCACAAACTCATCCGCAACTGGCTCAGGACCCAGCACGAATACCGCCGCAACAAGGCAAAAAGAGTTTACTACCTTTCGATGGAATTCCTCATGGGACGCCTCATGGGAAACACCCTCATCAACCTCGACTGCCACGACGAAGTTTCGCGTCTTGCCGAAAAACTGGGCTACAACATGGAAGAACTCCGCGACATGGAACCCGACATGGGTCTCGGCAACGGCGGTCTGGGAAGGCTTGCGGCGTGTTTCCTCGATTCGATGGCGACTCTGGGGCTTCCCGCTTACGGCTACGGCATCAGATATGAATACGGCATTTTCCGTCAGGGCATCGAAAACGGATACCAGGTCGAAGTTCCCGACAACTGGCTCAAATACACCTGCCCGTGGGAAATCTGCCGCCCCGACCTTGAATACAGAGTCCGTTTCGGCGGCAAAGTCGTCTCATACCGCGACGACAACGGTGAAGAGAGATACAAACTCGTCGATACCGAGGACGTTCTGGCACAGGCTTACGACGTTCCGGTTCCGGGCTACAAAACTCCGACCGTCAACAACCTCCGTCTGTGGCAGGCGAAAAGCACGAACGAATTTGACTTCCACTACTTCAACAGCGGCGACTACATGGCGGCTGTAAACGACAAAAACCGCAGTGAAAACATCTCGAAAGTCCTCTACCCCAACGACAACATGCATCAGGGCAAAGTCCTGCGTCTCAAACAGCAGTATTTCTTCGTCTCCGCTACGCTTCAGGACATCATCCGCCACTACAAAAAGAACTACGGAACCGAAAAATTCGACGATTTCCCGTCAAAAGTCGCGATCCAGCTCAACGACACACATCCGAGCATCGCGATCCCGGAACTCATGAGGATTCTCATCGACGAAGAAAAACTCGGCTGGAACGAGGCTTGGGAAATAACGCGCAACACTTTCGCCTACACGAACCACACGGTCCTTCCCGAAGCGGTCGAAAAGTGGGATGTCGAAATCATGGGTCCGCTCCTTCCGAGACAGCTTCAGATAATCTACGAAATCAACCGCAGATTCATAAACGAGGCGCGCGATTTCCGCAATTTCGATGTAAAACGCATCAAAGATGTCTCTATCTTCGAGGAATCGGGCTGCAAATTCGTCAGAATGGCTAACCTCGCGATAATCGGAAGCCACAAGGTGAACGGCGTCAGCGCGCTCCACACAAAAATCCTGAAAGAAAGCATGTTCAAGGATTTCGACGAGCTTTATCCCGGCAAAATCGTCAATAAAACCAACGGCATAACACCGAGAAGATGGCTTGAAAAATCGAACATTCCCCTTTCCGACCTCATCACTTCGAAAATCGGAAACGGCTGGGTCGCTAACCTTGACGAACTCAGAAAACTCGAACAGTTCGCAGACGATAAAGAATTTCAGGCTGCATGGGCTGACGCGAAGGCGCAGGCTAAAGAAAAGCTGAAAGTTTACGCTCACGACAAACTCGGCTTCGATCTCAACACAAGCATGATGTTCGACGTCCAGGTAAAAAGAATGCACGAATACAAGAGACAGCTTCTCAACGTCCTCCACACGATCACGCTTTACAACAGGATAAAGAGCAATCCGAACGGCAACTTCGTCCCGAGAACAAAGATCTTCGGCGGCAAGGCAGCTCCCGGCTACTACATTTCAAAAATGATAATAAAACTAATAAATTCAGTGGCTTCCGTGGTCAATAACGATCCCGGTGTCAACAAGTATCTCAACGTTTTCTTCTTCCCCAACTACTCAGTTTCGATGGCTGAAAAAGTCATTCCGGCAAGCGACCTTTCTGAGCAGATCTCGACCGCCGGATTCGAGGCGAGCGGCACCGGGAACATGAAATTCATGCTCAACGGCGCGATGACGATCGGAACTCTCGACGGCGCGAACGTCGAAATGCTGGAAGAAGTCGGTGCAAACAACATCTTCATTTTCGGCCTCAAGGCTAACGAAGTCAGCGAAATGAAGGTAACAGGCTACAATCCGCGTAATTACTACGATTCCGATCCAGAGCTCAGACAGGTTCTCGACATGATCAAAAACGATCACTTCAATTCGGAGCCAGGAATATTTTCAAGGCTTTACGACGATTTGGTAAACTACGGCGACAACTACATGCTCCTCGCAGATTACCGTTCGTATGTCGATATGCAGGACAAAGTCGAAAAAGTTTATCTCGACAAAACGGCGTGGACAAAAATGTCGATCCTCAATACCGCGAGAAGCGGCAAATTCTCGTCAGACAGAACGATCCGCGAATATGCCGAAGATATCTGGGATATCAAACCTGTAAAATTCGAAATCGACTAATACTATCTGAAAATACTGTCGCCTACGAACTCGCGAAGAATTGAGTTTAAGGGAAGTGTCGAATCATCTATTTCTTCAAAGAAAGAGAGGAATTTGAGAAGCCTTTTCGCTTCGCGGTATTCAGGAATGTCGGCCGGGACCTGACGAAGAAGAGGTTCTGCATATTTTTTTAGGATGCAGAACTCGCAGACGAATGTAGAATTAAACATCGCATCAGCGTTTTCCTGATACGGGAAAATATTCTTGTCCTCGCCGTTTCTAACTGAAGCCCAGCGTTTCAGCGTATCAATAGGCGAATGTCCGCGATACTGGAAGTCACGCACCATCCTGCGGATAAGTCTGCCGTCTGTCGTCGGAATCCTGTTATGGTTGTCGATATTCAGAGCTGTCAGAGCGCTGACATAAATTTTGTAAACATTGTATTTCGGAACGTCGGCGTAAAGATTGGGGTTAAGCCCGTGGATTCCTTCGATTACAAGCACTCCGTTCTCGGGAAGAATTATAGTTTTGCCATCAGAGCAGCTTTTTCCGGTTTTGAAATCGTATCTCGGAAGAGTCACCGCTTTTCCAGCCATGAGATCGTTCAGATTTTTATTGAAAAGTTCGATATTTATCGCCGCAAGAGACTCGAAATCGTGCTCGCCTTTCTCGTCTTTCGGAGTTTTGTCGCGGTCGATGAAGTAGTCATCAAGCGAAATCAGGAACGGCCGTATTCCGTTGACGCGGAGCTGGACACAGAGTCTGTTTGCCGTTGTAGTCTTTCCGCTCGAACTCGGCCCGGCAATCGAAACTATCCTCACCATTTTGCGGCGGCGATAGATTTCATCGGCGATTTTCGCCAGTTTTTTCTCGTGCAGAGCCTCGCAGAGAAGGATAATTTTGTTACTAAAACCACGCCTTATCCAGTCATTAAGTTTCGCGCAGGTATCAAGCTCCAGAACGTCGAGCCACTCGCTGTGTTCCTGAATGATGTCGAAATATTTCGGACTGTCCTGAAACGCCGGAACCGTGTCAGGGTCGCTTTGCGAAGGGATAAGAAGAACTATTCCGTTTTTGTAGTGCATAAGATGGAATTTGTCGCAGTAAGAAGTCGAAGGAAGAAGATAACCCGAAAAATAGCCTACAGTCTGGCCGAGCCAGTAGATATTTGTGTGCGGTTGCGTTCTGATTTTGAAAAGCGAAACTTTGTCTAAAAGATCCTGTTTCCTGAACTCTTCTATTGCCTGTTCAGTTGTGACATTCTGGCGCACAAAAGGCATATTGGCATTGATTATTTCCTTCATTCTCGCGGAAATGCGCTCGACATCGCCGGCCTCGAGCCATTCAAGTCCTTCAAACCAGCAGTAGTATCCGTTGCCGATGCTGTATTCAATGTGGAGAATCGCATGCGGAAAAATCTCCTTCGCCGCTTTTATCATCACGAAAAGTATGCTTCTCAGGTAAAAAAGATAGCCGTCCCTGTTTTCCATCGTGAAAAATTCGACTTTCCCGTCTCCAGGAATCTCTTTGTTCAAGTCGCAGAATTCATTATTGAAAACCGCTCCTATGATGCGGAATTTATAGTATTCCTGATATCTTGGAGCGATGTCGATGAATTTTATTCCCTTGGCGACAGATTCTGACTTTTCACCTTCCGGAATTGAAATTTTCAACGAGAACAAGTTGTCAGCCATAATTTCCTCCTGAAAAAACTTTGATTAAAAAAGTTCCTTTCCTGTCATTTCGGCAGGCACTTCAAGCCCCATTATTTTGAGAATTGTCGGCGCTATGTCGGCAAGAATTCCGTTGTGCAACTCGACATTTTTATAGTTGTAAATAGCAAACGGAACTGGGTTTGTAGTGTGCGCGGTGTGAGGAGCTTTCGTCGTTTCGTCGAACATCTGCTCGCTGTTGCCGTGATCTGCCGTAAGAATGAGCACTCTCCCCTCTTTTTCGACTTTAGCCATAATTTTGCCGACGCACTCGTCAATCGCCTCAATCGCTTTTACAGCCGCTTCCATTACACCGGTGTGACCAACCATGTCAGGGTTTGCGAAATTGAGGATTACCAAATCAAATTTTTCAATATTTTCAATAAGTTGATCAGTTACTTCATAGGCACTCATCTCTGGTTTGAGGTCATAAGTCTGCACTTTCGGCGAGGGAACAAGGATCCTCTCCTCACCATCAAAAACGGTTTCTTTTCCGCCGTTGAAAAAGAATGTGACGTGGGCGTATTTCTCGGTCTCTGCGATTCTGAGCTGCGTTTTTTTAGCCTTCGAAACGACTTCGCCGAGAATGTTTTTAAGTTCCTCATGCTCAAAAAGAACAGGGAACGGGAAATCGGCACGGTACTGCGTCATCGTAGCATACTGACTGAAACTGACACGCTGTTTTCTCATAAAGCCGTTAAAGTCGTCGAAGTTAAGTGCCATCGAGATCTCGCGGGCTCTGTCGGCTCTGAAATTAAAGAAAATGACAGCGTCTTCGTCACGCATGACCCCTTTCGGGAAGCCGCAGTCGTTCATGATTATCGTCGGACGGACAAACTCGTCGTATTCGCCTCTCGCGTAGGAATTGAGGATAGCATCCGCCGGCGTTTCTGCGCGCAGTCCCAAACCAAGCGTCAGAGCGTCGTAAGCCTGCTCGACTCTTTCCCAGCGGTTGTCTCTGTCCATGGCGTAAAATCTCCCCATAACTGTCGCGATTTCGCCGAGGCCTTCTTTTTTCATCTTCTCGTCGAGCTCTTTCACATAGTTTATCGCGCTCTGAGGCGGGGTGTCGCGGCCGTCAAGGAAGCAGTGGACGACGACTTCGAGTTTGTTTCTCTTGCCGAATTCGAGCAGAGCGTAAAGGTGATCCATCGAACTGTGGACTCCGCCGGGAGAAACCAAACCCATGAGATGAAGCGTTCCGCCGTGGATCTTGAGCTCTTTAACGGTCTCCTTCAACACGGGATTTTCAAAGAAACTGCCATCTTCTATCGCTTTGTCAATTCTGGTGAGATCCTGATAAACGACTCTTCCGGCGCCGATATTCGTGTGTCCGACTTCGCTGTTTCCCATCTGTCCTTTCGGAAGTCCGACATCAAGCCCGCTTGCCGAGAGCTGACATTTCGGCGAATTTGCAAGAAGCCTGTCTATATTCGGTGTTTTAGCCGTTTTTACAGCGTTGAAATCGCTGTTTTCCCTGATTCCGAAACCGTCGAGAATCATCAGTATTACTCTTTTGTCATCACTCATTTTTCACCTCTCAGTAAATCTTTGTTATTTCAGTTTTCGGATAGTATCTTTTAAGAATGAAACTGAAGTCGCGTCCTTTTTTACCGAGCGAAATGGCTCCCATCTGGCTCATTCCGACACCGTGTCCCCAGCCCATTCCTTCAAAAATCCATGTGCCCTCATCTTTGTGTGCAAGAAAGGCCGAACTATATAAATTATCCAGTAATCTTCGAATATTAAGTTCGCCATAGGCAACAAGGTTTCCTGCATTCCCAACGAACTCTATTTTATATATTCTCCCTGAAACACCTCGCTTTAATGCCTTGATTTCCTTGAGTTTTCCTATATATTTGCGTGTATTTAGAAGTTCATCGATTTTTTCCTGCGGGAATTCAACTTTCCAGCGGTGGCGCTTGTTCATTTTTATGTTGTCCTCGCCGTAGTCGCTTTCAAGAAATTTTTTGAGGTCACTTTCTTTGGAAAGGTCGAGTTGAAGCGGTTCGTCGCCGTCCCAGACACCGGTCAGATAAGGCTTTTCTGCAGTGAACCAGACGTTTCTGATGTCTTCCGTCCTGCCGCCGGAACTCGAACAGTAAGGAGCTCTCGCGACATGAGTCCCGTTGAAAAGGAGCACCTGCCCTTCAGTCTCTTTCACAGCCTGCACGAATTTTGAGTCTATTTTTCCCTCCCAGATCACCTTCTGACAGTGGACTTCGCTGCAAATGTGCCATATTTCAGAGACATGTCGCTTGCCGAGCTGCATAAAAATGTCAGTCCTCGCAGCAACAGCCTGTGCCTTGAGGGTTTCAAGCGGAGCAGACAAAAACATCTCCCCTGGCAAAATCCTCTGCAGAATATTTTCGACAGAATCTTCTATAACAAGTTCACCTCTTCCTTTTTCAGTCGGAGTAATAAAATAGTTTCTACCGTCAGGGTATGAATCTTCACCGGCCATGAAGCCTGGTTTTGGGTGAATCATTATTAAATTCTGGCACTTATAGTTTTTTCCATCATCGGTTTTCACATTTATTAAAGAACCCGCGCTGTTTTCGTGAACCGGAATCGAAACAATGCTGTAATTGGGAAACAACTCTCTGAATTTATTGAGTAATTCTTCAGCTTTCGACTTTTCGAAAAGCTCTTTTGAAACTATAAAATATTCGCGATTGTCGATGGTGGATTTGTTTATCGAAAATATCGCCCCATGGACAAAAATCTCGGTTTCCATTCCGGTTTTTATGCTCCATAGTTTTGACTTTTCGGCATGAGTTTTAAGTTCGTTCTGTGCAAGTTCCTGAAAAGCGATTCTGTATTTCACTAGTGCCGGAGTAAAATTTGAGACTGAAAAAGTCAATGATTTTGCATTAATTTCGCTGTTTCCGCACTCAAAACTCTTTATATTCTCTATCTTCGTACCGTTTTCATAACTCTTTACATGAACTCTGATGTAGGGAATGTTGTTCTTGAAAGAAAAAGAGGCGCTGTGAAGAAAGTCGAATTCCTTCGAAATATCGGCAAACAAAGCCGAAACAAGCATGAAACAAAGAAAAAAAACAATATATTTATGCACAATCATTTCGATCACTTGCTCAGATTCTTCTTCGCTTTCTGCCACAACTCTTCAAGCTCGTCAAGCGGTTTTCCACCTTCGACAAAGGTCGGGTCAATGTTTTCCATCTCGTCGAAACGTGCCTTGAACTTCTCGGCGCATCTTTTGAGAGCCTTTTCGCTGTCAAGCCCGAGCTTTCTTCCGTAGTTGACAAGTGCGAACATCAAATCCCCGAACTCTTCCTCGATGTGGTCAAGGTTTCCCTGTTCTACAGCTTCCGCGAGTTCAGCCTTCTCCTCTTCGACCTTTTTCATCGTGTCTTCGGCATTGTTCCAGTCGAATCCGACAGATGCGGCGCGTGATGTGTATCTTTGCGAAATAAGAACTGAAGGCATGGATTTCGGAATTCCGTCAAGCAGATGTTTGCGGCTTTCCTTATTTTTTTTGATCAGATTCCAATTTGTGAGAACTTCTGCACTGTCCTTCACCTTTGCGTCACCGAAAACATGCGGATGGCGTGTTATAAGTTTCGCAGTAATCGCTTCGGCTACGTCTTCAAAGCAGAAAAGTCCTTCCTCGCTTGCAATCTGCGAGACAAAAACCACCTGCAGAAGCAGATCCCCCAGCTCTTTTTTAAGTTCAGCAAGTGTTTCAGGCTTACTTTTATCCAGTTCGTCAAGCGCTTCGACTGTCTCGAAAGCCTCTTCTATGATATACGGACGAAGGCTCGTCATCGATTGTTCTTTGTCCCACGGGCATCCGTTCTCGCCGCGGAGAGTCCGCATAACTTCAAGCAGTTTACCTATGTTTTCAGTTTTCATAATTTTCTCCGAAAAGCTCTTTAAAAGCCTTGATGTAGCAATCTTTCTTAAAAGGGACTATTCTTTTTATCATCTCTTCTTTCGTTATCCACTCAAAAGAGACAAATTCCTCAGTTTTTTCGGCAAGTTTCCAGCCGGAATCAGCAATTTTAATGTGAAAATATATCTGTTCCTGTCCGTCGTACTTCCCTTTTTTGGATTTCCATGTGACATTATGTGGAAAGAGATAGGAAACCTTTGAAGAATGACCGACAATTTTCAAAAATTCGCTTGTTATTCCAGTCTCTTCCATGACTTCGCGCAGGACAGCCTCTTCTGCACTTTCGCCATCGTCAATTCCACCTTGCGGGAGTTGCCATGCACCTCTGATATTACGCCTTTCACAAGCAAGAATAAGCCCCTGACTGTTCTCAATAACTGCTGCTGCATTCTGTCTCAAATTCACTTTACGCCTCGACTGTTTTCGTCCCGCCGGACACAACAAAAAAAACGTGGGAAAATAGCACAAAAAGGCTCGGCTTTCAAATTATTTAACCTGGTTCTTGGATTATATTCCATCTATTCTTGTCTTTTCCTTAAAAATCCTTAAAATTTGCTGCTAAAATTTGTTGTTTTTTATAAGAAGGAGAAAAAAATGAAAAAATTATCCATGCTTTTTGTTGTTTTTGCAGCGTTTTTCATGTTTGTTGCGTGCGACAACAATCTTAAATTCACTCCTGCCGTCGAAAACATTGATACCGGCGATACGTCGGACACAACTGATACGACCGATACGGCTGATACCTCAGACACGTCGGACACAACTGATACGTCGGACACAACTGATACGACCGATACGGCTGATACCTCAGACACATCGGACACAGCTGATACGGCTGATACCTCAGACACATCGGACACAGCTGATACGGCTGATACGGCTGACACTTCCTACAATTCACCTTACGGTTCACTCTCTTTGAACTTCTCAGTTGACCAGATCAGAAATAATTTTGACGGGCAGCAGAGCATGGCAGGTATAATTCAGGATGCTTTTGCAACCGGAACCTACGGCAACGGTTCGGCGTCAGTTACTCCAGCTGATGCTTATATGATTCAGTCTATGGCTACTTACTATCAGCAGAGCTCGGGCGGACAGACCCACTCAGGTGTTCAGGTTCAGCAGATTCCTATTTATGCTGAGGGACAGCAGGGTGTCGGAGGCAATCCGGTCATAATCCTTGACATTTCGGAAGAAAATGTAGCTATAGGCACTCTTAACATCTCTCTCTATCCCGGTTCTCAGGCTACGCTTTATGTCGCTGACGTAAACTGGAATACTAATCAGATCAGCTGCTTCCACGCTTTTGGTGAAGGCGATGTAAACATCACTAATCTCGGTGATATCGCACAGCACGGTGCTCTTGCGTTTAACGGCAACGTTACTCTTTACAGCCCGAAAAACTATGACGGCAACGGTGACATTTCCGGTCAGATTGGCATTCCAGCTTGCGACCCGGTTCAGTAAACTTTGATGTCGGAGAAATTATGAAACTGGCGAAAATAAACTGGAAAAATTCGATATATCTTCTGACAGTCACACTTCCCGTTTTTCTCATCGATTTTTTCACAAAAAACTGGGCTCTTACGCTTAAAGGAAAAGAAGGAATCATCGTTTTCGAGAGCTGGTGGAACTTCATCTATGTTGAGAACAAAGGGGCTCTGTGGGGGCTCGGCGCAAACTTTCCTGATTCGGCAAGACAGTTGATTTTCTTAGGTTTTTCGACACTTGTTACACTACTTGTGCTTTATCTTCTGCTCGCTTTCGCCGAAACGAAATTTATGAAAATAATTTACGGGCTCATCATCGCCGGAGCGTTTGGCAACCTTTATGACCGCTTCTTCAGAGGTTTCGCCGTAATCGACTTTATCGACTGGCACGCAGGCGAAATATACCACTGGCCGACTTTCAACATTGCCGATGTCGCAATTGTTGTAGCAATTTTCCTTCTCGCATTTGAACTTCTTTTTCTCCAGCCGAAACGCCAGAAAGCCAAAAAAGAGGCAAAATAATGCATCCGACCATATCAATCGGTGATTTTTCCTTTTCATCATTTTATGCAGTCGTCATTTTTTGCGTAATCGTCGGCAATATTCTCACATGGTGGGAGATAAGACGCAACAAGCTCGATATAAAAATGGCGCTCAAAGGTGCTGTAATCACTACGACAATGGGTTATGTCGGCGCAAGGGCGATGCATGTGGTTTTTGACGGATTTCTTGATATTTATATTCAGAAACCGCTTGCGATTTTCGCTTTCTGGAAAGGCGGCTTAGCTTTTTACGGCACTGTAATTTTCGGTCTTCCGACAGCTGTCTGGTGGTTCACAAAACACAAAGCGCCGCTGATGAAATATCTTGACTGCTACATCCTGGGGCTTGCTTTCGGACTTGGAGTCGGACGTTTTGCATGCTATCTCAACGGCTGCTGCTTCGGCGAAATTTCAGCATCTCCTTTTGCAGAAATATTCCTCAGATACGGGCTCAGTGCAAAAAACCAGTTCGCAAGAGACATTCTGCTGAATTTGAAAGATCTTCCCCTTCCCGTCCTTCCGACGCAGTTAGTCTCAACTTTAGCAACCTCGTCGATTTTCCTCGTTCTCTGGTTTTACTTCCGCAAACACAAGAAAAAAGACGGCGAACTTCTTGGACTCTGGCTCACGATGTACGGCACTTTCCGCTTCATAATCGAATTTTTCAGGGCCGACGACCGCGGACTTTTCTTCAACAATATGCTTTCAACTTCGCAACTCGTCGCGATCATCACTTTTACAATCGGAATGTGCATCCTGATTCTCCCGTCAGAAGAGACTTTGAAAGAAAAAAAGAACAATGATCGAACAGTACAAGACTCTCTTTGAGCCGACACAACCTATTGAAATAAAAGAGAAAAACAGCCGTTTTATTTCCCAGTGCTTTCCTGTTTCGACAAAAGAAGAAGCCGAAGAAACCGTCAAAAAACTCTGGAAAATCCACTACGACTGCACGCACATCTGCTTTGCCTACCTTATCGGCGAAGGAGAAATCGCAACTTTCCGTTACAGCGACGACGGCGAACCTTCCGGCACGGCAGGACTTCCGATCTACAACGAGATTTTAAGAAAAGAACTTTTTAATGTTCTGGTCACAAGTGTCCGTTATTACGGCGGAATCAAGCTTGGAACGGGTGGACTCACAAGAACTTACGGCGCTTCGGCGAGAGCGGCGCTTGATTCATGCGAAGTCGAAACCGTCATCATCAAAAAGGAACTTTCCGTCGAAGTCCCTTTCGATTTCACAGGAATCGCAATGAGCTACATTGGCAGATTTGAAGGTTTGGAAATAAAATCCACGACTTACAACGAGAAAGGAAGTTCTGTAAATGTCAGAATCCCGATAGCTTCCGTCGAAAAATTCATCGCCGAAATGGTTGAAAAAACAGGCGGAAAAATAAAACCGGAAATTCTTTAACACACTGAAAACTTGATCAAACGTCATTCTGAGCTTAGCGAAGAATCTTAGATGTTTCAGTCATGCCTCAACATGACATCAATCATTTTTTAGCGAGATAATTTCGAAAAAAGAAGCGCGACTGCGTAAACAGCACCCGAAACAAGAGTGATAACCGCGCCGGTCGGAAGATTCCAAGTGTAGGAAACAAAGAGCCCGCTCATACTGAAAATAAAACTGAGAATGATAGAAAGAATAATTATTCCGCCCACTTTCCTCTGGAAAATAGCGGCAGTTGCGGCAGGAAGACTCATAAACGCAATGACTAAAATAAGTCCGACGACCTTCATCAGAACAACGACCGTGAGCGCTATAACCGAAAGCATGAGAATATAAATCAGCGACGATTTCACACCATGAAGAGTTGCGTTCTCGCCGTCAAAACTTACCGCCTTAAACTGCCTGAAAAAGAGTACGCTGATTAAAATCACAAGAGCCGCAAGCACCGAAAGCGCAGTGATGTCCCCTTTTGAAACAAGGAGGATGTTGCCGAAAAGATAGTTGTTGAGGTTTACGGCGTATCCAGGAGTCAGATACATGAAAATTATTCCGGCAGACATTCCGCAGGCCCACATTGCGCCGATAACAGTGTCCTCGTGCTGGGAAGCTTTGAGCCTGACAATTCCGAGCAAAAGAGCGAAAAGAAGCGCCGTGAAAACCGCGCCGACAAATGGCGAAATGCCAAAATAAACCGCCGCCCCCACTCCGCCTAAAACCGCATGCGCTATGCCTCCGGCGATGAAAGTTATTCTGTTGACATATACGAAAGTGCCTGAAATTCCGCAGGAGAGCGCCGCGAAAAGTGCCGCAATAACCGCATTCTGCAAAAATGAATATGTCGAAAGCGCACTAAAAAAATCCATTTAAATCCCGCACTTATGATGAATCATCGTCGTCTTTCCGCTGTATGCGTGATGCTCTTCCAAGCAGCACATCTCGTCTTTCGAATGGTGCTCGACGAAAATTTTGTTTACGCAACCGATTTTGTTCACAAAACTCGACACAAAGCCGATGTCGTGCGATACCATGACAATCGTGATTTTCTTGTTCATGTCTAAAAGCATCTCGTAAATATCCTTTTCGACTGAGCTATCGACACTTGCGACCGGCTCGTCGAGAAGAAGAATCTCGGGTTCACTCACGATTGCCCTCGCAATAAGAGTACGCTGCTTGAGGCCGCCCGACAGATCGCCGAAACGAGCCCCAGCACGATCCAGAATTCCCAGCTTTTTCATCGCATCTGCAGCCTTTTCCTTCTCCTTTTTAGTGTAGAAAGGAAGAAATGAAGTCGATTTAATCAAACCCTGAAGAACGACTTCCTCGACAGTTATCGGAAAAAGCCTGTCGTGGGAGGAAAACTGCGGAACAGAGGCAATTTTCGTGAAATTTCTGCCAGGTTCATCGCCGAAAACCGTTATTTTGCCGCTTGTCGGCTTGATAAAACCGAGCATAAGGCGGAGAATCGTCGTCTTTCCGCCGCCGTTAGGACCTATTATCGCAAAAAAATCCTCTTTGTGAACCGAAAAAGTGACATCGCGCAGAATCTCGTTCTTTCCGTAAAAAAACGAAACTTTGTCAAAATTTATGACTTCAGGTTTGTCCAAAATTGCCTCTCTTTTTTTCCGCAGCCTTCGTTATTATCGATTCGCCGCCTCGAAATTCGATTCGCGCCATCGATATTTCGAAATCTCGATATTTCGACATTTCGACAGGAAAACGGCGCATCGAAACAAAAACCGCCGCACTATACTCAATTTTTTATGAAATGCGAGAGAAGATTTTACAATTTTCTTATAAGCCAGACGGCTCTTCCCAAACATTTTATCGAGCTGTTCATAATTATGTCATTATTTTTCTTTCTCGGCTTGTCGTTGGTCAGCTTGGCAAAATCTCCGTCAACAAAGCGTTTGAGTTCATTTTTTGATTCGATTTCGAAAAGATATACGCCGTAATTTTTCAAATGAGCGTCTGAGACATCGACCAGAACTTCGTCGCCTTTCATAAAACAAGGTTCCATATTGTCGTTAGTCACTTTAAAAAGAAACAGTTTGTCTTCACCGATCCAAGAACCAATCTCGCCTATAAATGAAGCGGTGTAACGGCCAGCTTTTTCCGCAACAACATTCGGTTTTTCACAAAAAACATCCTCATCTCCTTCCGCCAGCCACTCGGTTTTAATACCGAAAATCCTTCCAAGCCCGAAGATGACTTTTGCATTAGCCTGCATCTTTCCCGATTCGATAGCGCAAAGGTAAGCCTGCGAAATTTCTAAATTTTTAGCCATTTCCTTTTGTGTAATTTTTAATTTTTCGCGCACTGTTCTTATTTTGTCACCGTAATTCATTGTAAAATCTCCAAAAAATTAAATGTAAAAATGAAATATGAACAGCAGCGCTGCTATTGTTACACTAAAATATAAATGGGGAAAATATAAATCAAGATATTACAAAACAGAAACGTTCCGACTCACTGATTTGAAACAATTATTTTTGAAGAAGCTCGATTCCCTTCTCTATTCTCTTCAGTGAATCCTCTTTGCCGATTATTGCCGCGATGTCGCTTCCGCCGCCCGGAGTAAGCTCTTTGCCGCTGAGTGCCACACGCATCGACCAGAGCAGAACTTTTTTGTTGATTCCTGCTTTTTCTGCGATATCGACAACTTTGTAGTAAAGTTTTTCGTGGTCCCAATCCTCAAATTTTTCAAGTTCAGGCTTGAGAAGCAACAACGCCTGAAGCGAATTTTCCTTGTCTGTCTTCATCTTTTTGTTGATGTAGAGATCTGCCGAGTATTCAGGCAACTTATCTACAAAATCAAGTTGCGGGATGACGTCGCTGAAATATTCCGTTCTCTTGTGAAGTCCGGCAGCGATAACGTCGAAATTGACGTCTTCGCGTTTTACAGCCTGTTTAATGAAAGGCATTGCGTGCTTCAAAAACTCGTCCTGAGACATTGCACGGATGTATTCGCTGTTGAGCCATCTGAGTTTCACTTCGTCAAAAATCGCCGGTGATTTGCCGATTCCGCTGATGTCAAAAGCCTCGATAAGTTCAGGCAAAGTAAAGATTTCGCGGTCGTTTCCGGGGTTCCAGCCAAGAAGCGCGACATAATTCAAAAGTGCGTCCTTGAGGCAGCCTTTGTTGATGAAATCGGCATAGCTTGCATCTCCGTCACGCTTTGAAAGTTTACGCTGAGCGTCTCTCATAACGGGCGAAACATGGACGTAATGCGGTTTTTCCCAGCCGAAAGCGTCATAAAGCAGGTTATATTTCGGGGTCGAAATCAAATATTCGCTTCCGCGGACGACGTGGGTAATTCCCATAAGGTGGTCATCAACTACGTTTGCAAAGTTGTAAGTCGGATAACCGTCTGATTTTATTAAGATTAAATCATCCATTGTCGAATTTTCGACTTCGATATCTCCATAAACTTCATCGTGGAATGAAGTCGTTCCGCTATCTGGCATTTTCTGCCTGATGACGTAAGGAATTCCGGCATCGAGATTTTTCTGGATTTCCTCTTTCGAAAGGCTGAGGCAGTGCCTGTCATATTTTGTCTGTTCGTGGTTTTCCTCACAGTGTTTTCTGAGGTCGTCAAGACGCTCTTTCGTGCAGAAACACCTATAGGCATACCCTTTTTCAATAAGCTCTTCAGCGTATTTCATATAAATTCCGGCAGCCATTCTCTCGCTCTGGACATAAGGACCGTAGTCACCGCCTACATCCGGACCTTCGTCGTGGTCAAGACCGGTTTCTTCCAAAGTCCTGTAAATAAGATCGACTGCACCTTCAATTTTCCTTTCCTGGTCGGTGTCTTCGATTCTGAGAACGAAAGTTCCGCGGTTTTTTCTTGCAATAAGCCAAGCATAAAGAGCCGTTCTGAGATTACCGACATGCATATATCCTGTCGGACTCGGAGCGAACCTTGTTCTTACCTTTTCAGCGCTCATAAAATTCTCCTAAAAAATCAAACAGTTATCAAAAAAGAGCAATTAAGCTCCCCGAAAACAAGAAAGGATATTACTTATTTTTCAAAAAAAATATAAAAAAGTCGGTTAAAATCTCACAAAAAACAATATTGCTTTTGCAACTGATTTTGATAATATCTCCGGCTTTGTTTTTTTAACTTGTTTTTTAGGAGGAAAAATGAAAAAAGTTATCTGTTGCGTAGTTATGGCTGTTTCGATGTTTTTCTGTGCATGCGGCAACTGCGGCAGCGCTGAAGAAAACACAGTAACCAAAGAAAAAATCGATTCCGACAAGAATGTTAAATACGGCTATGCTCTCGGAAGCGATGTCGGCAGAAATTTAAAAAGACAGAATTTTGAGTTTGATGTCAAAGCTTTTGTTGAAGGCTTCAAATCTGCCTTCACAGGCACTGAGTCCAAGATGACGGAAGAGGAAATCGGCACCGCTCTTCAGGAATTCCAGACCGAAATGATTACAAAAATGATGGAAGAAAGAGCTAAAAAAGGTGCTGCAAACAAAGAAGCAGGTGAAAAATTTCTTGCTGAAAACAAGACTAAAGAAGGTGTAAAAACAACTGAATCCGGCTTGCAGTATATCGTTGAAAAAGAAGGCGAAGGCGAAACTCCGGCAGCAGAAGACACTGTTGAAGTCCACTACAGAGGCACACTTCTTGACGGAACCGAATTCGACAGTTCCTACAAAAGAGGCGAACCGGCAAAATTCCCGCTTAACAGAGTCATCAAAGGCTGGACTGAAGGCGTTCAGCTTATGAAGAAAGGTGCTAAATACAAATTCTTCATTCCGTCGGAACTTGCTTACGGCGAAAACGGCGCAGGCGAAACAATCGCTCCCAACTCAACACTTATTTTTGAAGTAGAACTCCTCTCTTTTGAAAAAGCTCCCAAACAGGAACAACCTAAATAATTATAACGAAATCTAAGAACTGCTTCCGTTGATATAACCTGAAACAATATCCTTTAAAGTAGCTTTTCTTCCGATATTATCCTCTGTTTCTATAAGTCTCTCGTTAAGAACAGGACCTATTACTTTGAAATCTGGCAATATCGTCGAAGCTCCCGGAAAAAGCCTGTGCGAAGAAAGAAGTTTTTCTGTTTCTCCTGCAAGGACGAGACTGCCGTTGCTAAATGCCGCTACAAAGTTTGCCGAATTTTCGAAATCAGCTATTTCCTTCGAACTGACTATAACCGTTTTTCCAACTTTTGCCGCGTCTTCTATAAGTTCAACAAATCTCGCTTTAATTTCTGAATCAAGATACTGTAAAGGCTCGTCAAAAATCATAATATCCGCGTTGCTTGCAAAAACGAGAGAATTTCCGAACCAGCTTTTCATGCCATCTGAAAGGTGACTAATCCTGCTGTTTTCTGCGATTCCGCCTTCCGACAGCAAAGAACGGAATTTTTTTATATCAAAACCGCTGTAAAGAAGCGTCCAGACAGTACAAAGATCAGCAGTTTTCAATCCTGGAAAAAAGGTGCAGTTTTCATAGGCGAATCCTCTCGAATCACCTGTTTTAACAATAACTTTGCCTGAATCGGGTTTAAGTTCGCCTGCAAGAAGCCTGAGCAGAGTCGTCTTCCCTGCTCCGTGACCGCCGACAACAACAGAGACTTCTCCGGAATTGAATCCAGTGCTTACATTGTCTATTACTCTGGCCTTTCCAAATATTTTAGTCACATTTTCGAGAGAGATTACCAATTTTCCCTCCTGCCGAAAACAAACATAACGTATGAAATCGCAAGCAAAGCAAGTGACACCGCAAGTGCAAGCGGCTGATTCTGCTGATATATCGGACTGAACTGCGAAGAAACAGCGAACAATTCAGGAACAATGAATGAAGAAACAAGATCAAAGAGAAGCAGAAGCATCGGGAGTATCATCATCGGACCTATTTTAAGGGCGTATATCAGCGTTACGCCGAAGTAAAAAGTGTAAAAAATGAAATATCTCAGAAATTCGGGCGAACTACCGCGGTCAAAAAGAGCCCAGCCAATCGAAGTGGCTGAAAAAACTATCGAAAAACCGAATAAAAACGAATAGATAAAGAGTTCTGTCCTTGAGAATGGAAGAGAAAGAAAAAATCTTATTTTCTTCTCTGAAACAATTGAAGGAAGAAGTCTCGTGGAAAGAGCAAAAATGAAAAGAAACTTCAAAGGTCCGGGAATCATCAGGGCAAAAAAAAGAAAAGTGTTGACGCGCTTTCTGCCCAAAGTTTCACAAATCAGAAAAGCCTCGAAACGTCTGAACAACGAAAAAATGAAAAAATTCACTCTGACCCTGCCAAATAAAAAACAAATCACTAAATTATTATTGAGGGAAAAAGTAAATCAAGAAAAAGATAAAAATTGCAAAAAATCAGAAAATCTGCAAAATTTGGCGGTTGCAATTTCGTTTGGACAAAATTGCTGCTGTTTTTTTATTTTGGAATAATTTTAGGAGAAATTTTATGTGTGGAGTTGTTTCAATCGTCTATGCCGGCGATATTGTTAATCTTGGAAATGAAGCTTCTAATCTGTTGAAAAAACTTGAATACCGTGGTTACGATTCGACAGGCGCGGCTTTTATAAAAAAAGACGGCTCTGTCATTCTGAGAAAAAAGGTCGGAGCACCTTCAAAAGTCGTAGAACAGCTTGAACTCGCAAAATACAGCGGCTTCAAATTCATCGGTCAGGTACGCTGGGCAACTTACGGCGCAGTTACAGATGTCAACGCGCAGCCTCACGAAGTAAACTGCCTTCTCCACATGGTCGGAGCACACAACGGAAATGTCAGCAACACCGATAAACTCAAAGTCTTCCTTTCTGAAAACGGTCACGATGTTCTTTCCGACAACGACGGCGAGATGGTCGTCCACCTTGTCGAGCACTTCTACTACGCTCTCACCGCAAAAAAAGCTCCGAAAACCACTGATGACAAAATTGCCGTTATGATAAAAGCCATCAGAAAGGCACAGAAAATGATTGAGGGCAGCTACGCGGCATGCGTGACTCTTCCCGAAATCCCAGGTGTTTTCGCGATAAAGGCAGGTTCATCACTCTATGCCGGCAAAGGCTCTGACGCTTCCGGAAACTTCATCGTTGTTTCGAGCGACCTCACTTCCATTCTTTCGAAAACAAGATTCCTTATTCCGATGTCAGAAGGTGAAGGAATCTACTTTGACAGCGAGAATTACAAACTTTTCTCTCTGACAGAGGACAAAGAGTGGGTTCCGAAACTCACCAGAAGCAGACTCAACATCGCAGACATCCAGCTTCAGCCGAAATACCACTTCTTCATGGAACAGGAAATCTATTCTTCACCGAAAAACATCGAGAACTTGATACTGTACTACTTCAATTCTAAAGAAGAAAAGGAACTTTACTCGGTTTTTGAAGAGAATTGCGACAACGCGCGCGAGATCCTCTACTCTCTTCTCGCACTTTATGACCTTTATGACAAAAGCGAACTTTCGGCTGAATTTGAAAAAATCCGAGCCCTTCCGACTTTCCGTGCAATCTGTGACAAAACGCTCGGTTTTGCGCCGAATCCACGTCATTTCAGCTTCCGTTCAGAGGAAAAAACTCTTCTTGAGGAACTTTACTCCGCAGACGGCGCATTCTTCAAAGAGCTCTGGCTTATAGATTCAATGCTTATCTGGAAAAAGAAAAGAATGATAATCAACTTCCGCGACAAACTTGTTGCAGCACTCAAAGCGACAAAGAAAAACGGCGGCAGGATTTTCCTCATCGCAAGCGGAACTTCATACCATGCTTCCCTTACCGGCGCATACTTCTTCAACAACATGACCGACATTTCACTTATCACATCAAATCCCGGCGCTTTCAGGTCGTGCTATATCAACTCCGTTTCGGACAAAGACATCGTTATCGGTGTAAGCCAGAGCGGTGAAACAAAAGACCTTGTCGATATTTTCAACGAAATCAGAAAAACTAGCGAAAAAACTACTCTCATCACGATTGTCAACAACGAAAATTCAACTCTTCCTCAGGAAAAAAGCGATTTCTATCTTCCGATTATGTGTGGATCAGAAATTGCCGTTGCCGCAACAAAATCGTTCATCAGCCAGATTGCCCTGTTCTATATTCTTGCTGCACTGATTAAGAACAGTGAGGAAAAGGTTATGAACAACCTCGGCAAAATAAAATACTTCATGGATTTCACGCTGAAGAACATTGATGTTCCGGTGGCAGATGTCGCATACAAACTTTTCATGAAGCCTTCCATTCACATTCTCGGAACTTCGCTTACCGGAGTAGCAAAAGAAGGTGCGCTTAAAATCAGAGAAGTCGTTCTCAACCACACTGAAGGTTACGATGCAGCGGAATTTAAGCACGGTCCGAACACAATTCTGGGCAAAAACACAATTTATTCCCTCACTGACATGGAAAAGCTTTTAGGCAAAATGATCGAAATGAGCGAAAAAATGTTCTCAAAAGGCTTCTTCTCGGAAAAAGAGGGAAATTCGGAAATTATACGCGACGTAATCAACATGACAAAGAACTTGAAATTCCGCAAAATGAACGAAGATTTTGTCGAAAAATCGTTTGCTTCGCTTGAAGAACGCGCTCTTACGAAACAGGTTGCAAACCTATTCAACGAAAGCGTCGATATCGAAGAGTTCTTCTCGAACTATCCGCTTGTTTTCGTATGCCCGCCTGACGAAAGAGACAAACGAATCACGATTTCGCAGATTCACACTCACAAAATCCGCGGCGCTGACATAGTTCTCATTGCTGAAGATGACGAAGACCTTAAAAATGCGGCTCTCGGAGTTCCTGCAAGCGCAAAGAACTACTGGTCGAAGTTTATCGAACTTCCAAGAACGGGCGATAAAAACATTTTCGTCTTCGAAGCGGCAGTCGTTCTTCAGCTTCTCGCACTCAAGATGAGCGTTGCCAAAATGAAATATCTCAACCGCTCCGAAATCCAGAACCACGGTGTTCATCCCGACGTTCCGAAAAACGTCAGCAAATCAATAACTGTCGATTAATCCCAATCCCAATAATTCCAATCTCATCGTCACGTCGTCACGATGAAAATTGAACGGCGCGCAATAAAAAAATGCCGCCATTACGGCGGCATCAAAATTTTCAGGATTTTAAAGATTGGATTTCTACCAGTCGCCACTATAAGAAGAAGGAAGTGAACCGTCTTTTATGACATAGTTGCCTGAACTATCAAATTTAGGAGTAAGCTCGCAGGTATCACTCGTGACATCGCCGACCCACTTGATTTCAGTAACTTTCCATGAATCGTGGTTGTTAATTGACACTTCATAATCAAAACCTGTTCCTGATGCCGACGGTGAACCTCCGAAAGTAGCCTTACGCGTTCCGCCGCAGTAAATATTGACAACCGGTCTTGAGACTGAAGATGTAGAAGAGAAATTATATACCATTACCTTGAAAGTATCCTCCGGGTTCGGATTGTCAAGGTTGATATTTTCAGGTTTTTTACCTTGTCCTCTATTGTCAAGATCAAGCCGCGGGTTCGGCATCGATTTCCATTCTCCGCTTGTAGTATAATTCATAGTGTTTCCATAACCCCATGAAGGAGTTGTTCCATAATAAGTCCTGCTGGTGTCGCAATTTGACCAGTAACATTCTGACGAATTGTTCCAATCAGTCGTTACTCCGTTTTTACCCATGTGAAGATCTATATCAATCGAACTTGCAGTGTCCCAGCAGAGTTCGATTCTGAGACCGTCGGATTCAACTTTAAGCGGCCATTCGCACTCATAAATTTCACCGTTTGTACGCGTAACTTTAAGGTGAAGGTTGTAGGTTCCGGAAAGTTGGAATTTCACCTTGAATTGGGAAAGACCTGTACCGCTTACAGTAGTTGAAGCCGTTCCGTCTCCACTCAAACCAGCAACTGTAGTCGCGCCTTTCGTAGTAAAACTTGTTGTTCCCAAAACTATGTCGCAGGGACCTTTCGTCAAAGTCCATTCCCACGTTGCAGTATCGGCATCGTTAAATTGGTGTCCGGAATCATAAATCTGTGTTCCGTCAATGAGTTTGTCATTGAACGGTTTTGCTGTTCCGATATCAAAAGAACAGTCAATAGGCGGTTCACAACAGAGACCTTCGTCAACGCAGCCGTTGCAGTTATTGTCAGCTTTGTCGCAAACATCTTTAATCGGAAGAATCTCATCTATACATTTACTGTTGCCCCAATCGCCTTGCGCAGCTCTCATCGGAGTTGATTTGCATGTCTGAATACCGTCATGGCATGTTCCGACACCTCTGTTTGCCGGCTTTCCGGAGAAACATGCCTGTGTTGTTCCTGGAGTACACGGGCAACCTTCGTCGATCTTACCGTCGCAGTCGTCATCCTGACCGTTGCAAAGTCCAGCCTCTGCCTCACTTACCATCGGTGAAAGACAACCGTTGTTCTCAACTTCAACAAGCGTATTGCAGGTTGTGTCGCAATGCTCGACATCACTGTCATCTTCTTCATCAGGTTCTTCGTCATCAGGTACAACCGAACCGCCTTTGCAAATATTGTCTATTCCGTTATCAACCTCTCCGTCGCAGTCATCGTCAATACCGTTGGAACAAAGTTCGTTGGTGTTTTCAAGGATAGGCTCGACAGCACCTTCACATTTTCCCCATGTTCCGTCTTCCTTACAAGTGCTTACTGCCGCCTTGCACGGCCCGACACCTTCAGTTCCCTCAGGACCTTGATATTCGCACTGTCTTGTTTTACCGGGTTTGCATTTTCCTGTTTCAGGATCAATTACATCCTCAGAATCACTGTCATCTGTCGAAGAATTGCCGTCATTGTCGCTTTTGCCGTCTTCTGAACCATTGTTATCGTCAGGTAATTCCGTGGTATCTCCGTCACCAGAACCGTCCTCGGAAGAACTTTCAGAAACGCATGATCCGCCAGAGCAAACATAGCCGACCTTACAGTCTAAATTACTTTCGCATGCTTCTCCGCTGCTTCCCGAGCCGCCGCCGCATGACAAAATAAACACTGTCAAAAAACAAGCCAGAATAAAAAAGAGTTTTTTCATAGTTGCCTCCTAAACAACAAAAAATCTCATTATTATACATATAACAAAAAAATTTAAAAGGATTTTTTTCAATCGCCGTTGTAAAGCAGATATAACAGATTTTTCACTTTAAATCATTAGAAATTTCAGGAAATTGAAGGTCAGCGTTTTGAATGTTTTTTAATTTTTACCAAGCAGAATACGAATCAGGAAGTTCTTCGTAAACAACACCGAGGTTCGGTGTAAGTTCGCATGCGTCACTCGTGACATCGCCGACCCACTTGATTTCAACGACTTTCCATGAATCGTATTCGTCTTCAAAATCAAGCAGCTGTGTTCCGCTCTCCGCTGTGCCGTAAGTTGCCTTGAGCGAGCCGCCGCAGTAAACATTTACAACCGGATGAGTGGTAAAATATTCATACTCCCAACAAAAAATCAATCCCTGATCAACACATACGGAACCTGGTGAATAATGGTGAACCAAAACTCTGAAAATGTCGCCGTTGTTCGGGTTGTCGAGATTGATGTTTTCCGGTGTCAGCCCTTCTCCTCTGTTGTCAAGATCAAGACGCGGATTCGGCATCGATTTCCAATTTCCGTTAGTATCATAGTTCATCGTATAGCCGTATCCCCAGTCAGGATCTGTTCCTGTATAGTCAAAGTCATGACTTCCGGTTGCATCGCAATTATGCCAGTAACACTCGGAAGAATCCATCCAGGAACTTGTTTTACCGTTTTTGCCCAAGTGCAAATCGATATCAATGTAATTTGCTGTATCCCAGCAGAGCTCTACTCTCAGACCGTTGGAAGCGACTCTTAAAATCCATTCGCACTCGTAAACTTCGCCGTTTGTACGTGTAACTTTCAGTTTAAGTTTGTAACTTCCCGAAAGGAGGAATTTGACCTTGAACCAGGAAAGACCTGTACCGCTGACAGTAGTCGTTTTTGTACCTTCTCCGGCAAGTCCAGCCTCTGTTGTTGCGCCCTTCATAAAGAAATTGGTCGTGCCGAGAACTAGGTCGCAGGGACCTTTCGTCAAAGTCCATGTCCAGGTTGCCGTTGCAGCATCATTGAACAAATGGCTGGCATCATAAATTTCGTTTCCGTTGATCGTCTTGTATGTGAAGGGTTGAGCTGTTCCGATATCGTAAGCGCAGTTGATCGGCGGATTGCAGCAGAGATCGTCGTCAACACAGCCGTTGCAGTCGTTGTCGGCGTTGTCGCAAACATCCTGCTGAGGACTGATACCGCCGGTGCAGTCACTCCATTCAGTTGATTTGGTGGAAAGATTTAATATACATGTCTGGACACCGTCACGGCAGATTCCTACATTTCTCTGATTCGGTTTACCTTTGAAACAAGGTTGGGTTTCTCCAGGTTGACAGACATCCACACAACCTTCATCGACTTTGCCGTCGCAGTCATCGTCAAGACCGTTGCAAAGTCCGGCATCCTTCTCACTCGCCATCGCCGGAAGACAACCGTCATTTTCATTTGTAATCGGATTTACGCATTCATTCATAACAAAAGGACAAGCCTCATCGTCAGGCGTTGAATCCCAATCGCTGTATGGATCACCTTCAGTTGTTTCGGAATCGGAATCGTCAGTATCTGCATCATCGTCATTCGGAGTATCGGGAGTTTCCGGAGCATCGACATCGTTGTCATTCGAAGTGTCGGGGGTTTCCGGAGTATCGACATCGTTGTCATTCGAAGTGTCGGGGGTTTCCGGAGTATCGACATCGTTGTCATTCGAAGTATCGGGGGTTTCCGGAGTATCGACATCGTTGTCATTCGGAGTGTCTGGAGTGTCCGGAGTTTCATTATCGTTGTCATTCGGAGTGTCAGGAGTTTCCGGAGTTTCATTATCGTTGTCAGTCGGAGTGTCGGGATTTTCCGGAGTTTCATTATCGTTGTCATTCGTGGTGTCAGGAGTTTCCGAAGTTTCATTATCGCTGTCAGTCGGAGTGTCGTGAGTTTCGTTGTCGGATTTCGAAGCTTCAGAATCAGTCGAATCGCCGCCTGGAAGATTGTTTCCGCCGTCCGGAAGTTCGCCGTTATCTTCGCTGTCGCCGTTACCGTCATCTTCGGAAGTGCCGCCTGAAGGATTTCCGTCGACGCACATTCCGCCGGAACAAACCTTTCCTTCAGGACAGTCAAGAGCTGTTACGCATTGCTGATCTGTCTCTGAGCTGCCGCAGGAAAGAATAAACGCGGTCAAAAAACAAACCATAATAAAAACGATTTTTTGCATGGAAACCTCCGTTTTTCAAAAAATATGACAAACTATTTTATACAGAATCAAATTTTTTAAAAGGATTTTTTGTAAATTTAAGAATAAAAACTATTTGACAGCTTCGTAGCAGCTTTCGCAGATTCCGGTGATTTCTTCGGTGTAGTCGTGAAGTTTTCTCTTTTTCCAGCAGCGCGGGCACTTCTCGCCTTCAGCCGTTTTCACACCGATCCAGAGATCCATGTCTTCAACTTTTTCAAGCCCTTCTGCAGAAGCCGCTTTTTTGAACTCGGAAACTATGAAAATCGATTCAAGGTTATTGAGTTCAGAATCAAGAACAGGATTGTTTTCGTAGTAAATCTGGACACTTGCATCAAGCGAATGGCCGATGGTCTTGTCAGCTCTCAGAACTTCAAGCTTCTTCTGGACCGCATTCTTCGCATCAAGAACTGTCTGCCACTTTTCAAGGAACTTCGCGTCTTCATCATTAAAATCTGATTCGGGGAACTGCTCAAGGAAAACGCTTTCCTTTTTCGCACCTTTCAAGTATCCGTAAGCCTCTTCGCATGTAAAACTGAGGATCGGAGCAAGCGCCTTTACGACATCAGAAAGTATCGAATAAACAACGCTCTGAGTCATTCTGCGTCTTCTGTCATCGGCACGCATCGTGTAACGGTCTTTGATGATGTCAAGGTAAATTGCGCTCATCGGGATCGTGAAGAAGTCGAGCATTTCATGGTGGACGCGGTGGAACTCGTAGTTTTCGTAGTATTCGCGGATGTCTTTGAGTCTTTCCTGCCATGTGAGATAAGCCCATCTGTCGAGAGAGGTAAGCTCATCTTTCTTGAAACTCATAGTCTCAGGATCGAAATCGTTGACGAAACCGAACATGAATCTGATCGTGTTTCTGATTTTTCTGTATGCCGTAGCGCAGCTTTCGATGATCGAATCGCCGATCCTGTTGTCGTCGCTGTAGTCTTCGCAAGCAACCCAGAGTCTGAGGATCTCCGCGCCGTATTTGTTGATCTTGACCTGCGGATCGATGAAGTTGCCTTTGCTCTTCGAGATCTTTTCGCCCTTCTCGTCAACGATGAATCCGTGCGTGATGAGGTTTCTGTACGGTGCCTTGCCGTTGATGAGGACGCTCATTTTGAGCGAAGACTGGAACCATCCCCTGTGCTGGTCGCTACCTTCAAGGTAAAGGTCTGCCGGGAAAGTGAATCCTTTTTCGCCGTCAAGAACTTTCGCCCAGCTTACGCCGCTGTCAAACCATACGTCGAGAATGTCGTTTTCCTTGCTGATGTGCGTGCCGCCGCATTTCGGGCATTTGAAACCTGCCGGAAGGAATTCCGCAGCAGTCTTGTCGTGCCATACCTGGATTCCTTTCTCGGAAATCTCGTCAGCAACTTTGTGTGCGATAGCTCCGTCGACGATCTTTTCACCGCAGTCGTCGCAGGAGAACGCGATTATTGGAACGCCCCAGCTTCTCTGACGCGAAATGCACCAGTTCGGAGCTTTTTCGAGCATCGGAACGATTCTCTTTCTTCCCCACTCCGGAACCATGCGGACTTTTGCGATCTCGTCGAGGCATTTTTTGCGCAGTCCCGTGTCATCCATCGAAATGAACCACTGCTCGGTCGCTCTGAAAATGACCGGTTTGTGGCATCTCCAGCAGTGCGGATAGCTGTGGTCGATCATTTCGCCCGGCTTGTTGAGAAGGTATCCGGTATTGTAAAGGTGTTCCGTTATGACAGGATTTGCCTTGAAAACGTGCATTCCGCCGATTACGGGGATGTTTTCGTCGATGATTCCGCTTCCGTTGACAGGAGCATAAGGCTCAAGGCCGTATCTGAGACCGGTGACATAGTCGTCTGCACCGTGGCCCGGAGCGGTGTGAACGCATCCAGTACCTGCATCGGCAGTGACGTAGTCGGCATAAACGATTATCGATTCGCGGTCGATGAAGGGGTGATGCGCCTTCATTCCTTCAAATCTCATCGCGTCGAATTCAGCTACGACTTCGGGATTTTCTGCTCTTACAGCCTTAACGAACGAATCTTTGAGAACGCTTGCGACGATGAAGACTTCGCCGTTGTATTTTACTGCCGAATACTTGAATTCGGGGTTGAGCGCGATCGCAAGGTTTGCCGGAAGAGTCCACGGAGTCGTCGTCCAGATAACGAAGTTCACCTTTTCCCCTTCAAGCTCTTCGAGTTTGTCGATGAGCGGGAATTTTACGTAGATCGAAGGAGACTGGTGGTTGTCGTATTCGATCTCGGCTTCAGCAAGCGCAGTTTCGCAGCTCGTGCACCAGTAAACGGGCTTTTTCGCCTTGAAAAGAGCGCCCGACTCTGCAACTTTCGCGAACTGATGAGCAATGCAGCCTTCATACTTCGGATCAAGAGTAACATACGGATGATCCCAGTCAGCAAGAACGCCGATGCGCTTGAAGCCTTCGCGCTGGACGTTTACCCAGTTCATCGCGAACTTCTTGCACTCTTCCAGAAACTGGCTTTTCGTCATCTCTTTGCGTTTCGAGCCGAGCTTTTCAGCCGTTTTGAGCTCGATCGGAAGACCGTGGCAGTCCCAGCCAGGAATGAGCGGAGTGTATTTTCCAGACATATTTTTGAACTTTACGACAAAATCCTTGAGAGTTTTGTTGAGAATATGGCCGTTATGGAGATTTCCGTTGGCATAAGGCGGACCGTCGTGAATAACGAACGTCGGTTTTCCGTCATTCTGCTCCAAAATTTTGAAATAGATATTGTTTTCATTCCATTTTTTCAAAATTTCGACCTCTTTCACCGGAAGATTCGCCTTCATCGGAAAATCGGTCTGCGGAAGGTTTAGCGTTTTGCTGTAATCCATAGTAAATAACTCCTTTTAAATAAGCAGATAAAAAACGCGGAATGTTAGTCTTTTTCGATTTAAAGTCAAGGGATAACCGTAACGACGTGACGACGTAACGAAATTCCGTGCTTTTTTCTTTTTTTCGGCTAAAATTCTGCGTTTGTTTGATTTATTTGTTGTTTTTTCAGGAGGGAACCATGACTTTTGTTCTAATTTTCTTAGTAGTTGTCGTAGTTTGCGCGCTCACGCTTTTTGGGATGTACAACAAACTTGTGGGCTTAAGAAACATCGTCAAAAACTCGTGGAGCCAGATTGATGTCCAGCTCAAAAGACGTTTTGACCTCATTCCGAACCTCGTCGAGACTGCTAAAGGTTACATGAAGCACGAAAGTGAAACTTTCATCAAAGTCACCGAAGCCCGTGCAGCTGCAATGTCGGCGATAAACAAAGGTGACGTCAAGGAAATCGGTGCTGCTGCGGCAAATCTCGACAGTGCTCTCGCAAAAATGATGCTCACTTTCGAAAATTATCCCGAACTCAAGGCAAATCAGAACTTCCTTGCTCTTCAGGAAGAGTTGACTTCGACCGAAAACAAGGTCGCTTTTGCGCGCCAGGCTTACAACGATGCCGTTATGGGCTACAACAACGCAGTCGAAATGTTCCCTACGAACATAATTGCAGGAATGTTCAGTTTCAAACAGTCCGATTTCTTCGAGATAGAAGATAAGGAAGAAAAACAGGCTCCGAAGGTAACATTCTGAAATTTCAGGCTTTTTCATGTGGGAACTTATAAGGATAAACAAGCGTAAATCGCTTTTCGTGCTGATTTTGATGTTTATTCTAATGGTCTCCTTTTCGGGTGCCATCGGAGCAGGTTTCTACACATATTACGGCGGAATCAATATAGACTGGGTCCCGGGAATGCTTTGGGGCACCTTGATCGGAATCCTTCTCTGGGCGGTTCAAGCAGCTGTCGCCTACTTCGCAGGAGACGATATCGTACTTCACTTCAATATGGCAGTTGTAGTAACACCCGAAAGTTATCCGCAGCTTTACAACATCGTCGAAGAGATGAAAATCGCGGCCGGACTTGCCGTAATGCCTGAAATCTACATTGTTCAAAGTGAAGGACTCAACGCATTTGCAACGGGCATCAGACCGGAAAAAACGGCAATCTGCGTCACAAGAGGTCTTGTCGAGAACCTCACCCGCGACGAACTTCAGGGTGTAATCGCCCACGAAATGAGCCACATTCTGAACCGCGACGTTCTATTCATGACATTTGCAGGAGTCATGCTCGGAACAATCACAATGCTTTCGAACGTCATGCTGAGAGGCACTGTTTTTGCAAATTCAAATAGCAGAAGATCCCGCAAAAAAGGCGGCTTTTCAGGCGGACATCCGCTTGTAATCCTGATTATACTCCTTTTTGCAATCGTCGCACCGATCCTTGCCCGCATTTTCTATTTCACGATATCGAAAAAACGCGAATATCTGGCTGACGCATCGGCGGCAAGACTCACGCGCTACCCGATAGGTCTGGCTTCGGCTCTGGAGAAAATAGCAAAACACTCTTCTGTCGATTTCGTCAGCAAAATAACCGCTCCGATGTTCATCGTCAACCCGCGTTTTACAGGAGGTGACGAAGACTCGCTTTTCGCAGCTTCCACCCACCCGCCGATTTACAAGAGAATCGCTATTCTGACGCAGCTTCAGCACAGCGGAAAAGTTTCACTTGAAAATTATCAGAAACTTTATGAAAAAGAACTCGAAACTTCCGGACTTTTCTCGAAAACGACTCTTGAATCTGACAAATCGGAAGCTGCCAGAGCAGAAAGCACCGAAAAAATCACTGAATTTACTGAATCAAGAAAAGATGTTGCAGATGTCATTCTCGCAAATACCGGTTTCAAAATTCTGACATGCGAATGCGGCCTTAAAATCAAACTTCCGCCGAGCGACCTGCGCATGAAAGTCATCTGCCCGAGATGCAGAAAAGAACTTTCGGTTTCAGGAGAAAGTGCCGCAATGTCCGGAAACGGCGGAAACGAACTCGTTTTCATGAGAAAAAACAAAAATTCGTGGGAATCTTTCCCGTGCCAGTGCGGAAAATTCACTTTCCAGCTTTCTCCACTTTTCCGCGGAACTTACGCAGTCTGCAAGCGCTGCGGAACAAAAGTCAAAATCGAATATCCCGAGTAAGCTACTCCGAAATTTTTGCTTTCAGATAGTATGATTTGAGAACTTTATAAACGATAGGCGCTGCCGTACTGCCGCCGTGAGCACCGCTTTCGACAACGGCAACAGCAACGATTTCAGGATTTTTGTACGGAAAAAACGCCGCAAAAAGAGCGTCATCCTGCATCATGAACTTCTTTTCGTCCTCAGTCTGATCGACACTTCTTCTTTCAGCGTTCGAAACGACCTGACTTGTTCCTGTTTTTCCTGCAGCGTCTGGAATCGTGTGGTCGGCATGATGGAAAGCAGTTCCTCCAGGCTCATTCGTAACAGACCATAGTGATTTATTCACATCTTTGAAATGATTCTGCTTGATGTTGAGAACGCGGACAACTTCGTTTCCTATTTCGGTCGTTGTACCGTCTTCATGGATTATTTCGTCAACGATTTTAGGTTTTACGATTACTCCTCCGTTAGCAAAAGCGGCGTATGCCACTGCTAGCTGAAGCGGAGTCATTCTGATGTCGCCCTGTCCTATCGACATGTTCATGAGCATTCCGTTGTTGATTCTCATTCCGGGATAGTTCATCGCAAACCAGCTTCGTGTCGGCAGGATTCCGTTTTCCTCTCCCGGAAGATCAATTCCCGTTGCCGTTCCCACTCCGAAAAGTGCAGCAAAACGGGTCATTTTATCAAGTCCGAGTTCCTGCGAAAGATAGTAATAATAAATATCGCAGCTTGCTTTCAGGGAATTGTGGAGATTTACAAAAGCGTGTCCGCCTCTGTTCCAGCAGCATTTTGTGTCGCGTCCGAACGAAAGACAGCCGCTGCACAGATATGTCGATTTCGGCGTTATCACATTGTAGTGAAGAGCTGTCACCGCCGGAATTATTTTGAAAGTTGAACCTGGAAAATAAGTCTGACGAATAACTTTGTTGAGAAGCGGATGAAGTATGCTCTGGCTGTATTCACGCCATATTTTTTCAGGAATCCTTTTTCTCGAAAAAAGATTAGTGTCGTAGGACGGACCAGAATAAAGCGCTAAAATTCTTCCGGTTTTTACTTCCATGACAACAACTGCTCCACTAAGTTCACCCAAAGCAGACGCAGCAGTTTCCTGAAGGTATGAAAGAACCGTAGTCTTCACGGAATCGCCTTTTGACGCGTGTTTCGTCTCAGGAATCGCGCCGTCGATGTTTTCGGGAAGTTCGATTTTTCTCCCTAAATAGTCAATGACGTGGAAAGTTTCGCCGTATTCACCGTGAAGTTCGTTTTCATACCACTTTTCGAGCCCCGTCTTTCCAGTTGAATCCTCGGGATCGTAATTTCCGTAGGTTTCAAGTTCCGACTGATTTATCTTTGAAACATAGCCCGTTATGTGAGCCGTCGTTTCACCGTAAGGATAAACACGCCTGTATGATGAAGAGATAATTGTTCCTGCAAAGTTGGTCAAGTATCCTGAATAACTAAGGATTTTCTTTTTAGGAATTTCGTCTTTAACAAGCAGCGGAAGATATTTGCACCTGCCTATGCAATCCGAAAGCCTCGACAAAAAGCGCTTTTTTTCATTCTTTGAAAGCTCTATAAGCGAGCTGAGTCTGTCAACCTGTTCCTCCATCTGATCACTTTTTGCAAAGAATATCGGAACTATCGATATTTTGAAAGAAGGCTCGGTTGACGCCATCACTTTTCCGTCGGCAAAAAAAATCTCACCGCGAGCCGGAAAAATCTTCTCACTCAGGATAAAGTTATCACGCGACCTGCCGTAGAATTCGTCACCGTGGATAATCTGCAGTACAAAAACCCTGACAAGAAGAGCCAGAAAGGAAAAAAATATCACATAAACCAAAGGACGCGTCTTTTTGAAAATATTTTTGACTTCGTCTGCCTGATTAAGAATTCTCACAGCCAAGTCTCCTTATAAAAGAGAGCGTCCACTTTAGGCTTAAAAACAACAAAAAGAAAAATCAGGAGAAACGTCGAAAAAACCGACGGAAAAATGAATGAAAAAGCTGATATCTCACCAGTAAAAACGTATGTGTAAAGCAGTCTGTCGATATTGATTATCAATGAGACAATTATCGCGTTGATAAGGGCCGTTAGGGAATAATCAAATGCCGTAGAAGCAAAAAAAGCAACCGTAAGGATATAAATCTGCGTTGCGGCTGTCAGAACAAAAACAAATGGAAGCGGAGAAGCAGCCTGAGAGTAGATCAAAGTCGCCAAAGCCGTGTAAATTATTCTTTTTCTTGTATTTTTTTCGGTATACAAAATCGTTGCGACTATCGGAAAATGGGGAAAAAGAAACTGAGAAACTTCCAAAGAATAAAGAATAAAAGAAAAAATCGCGAACGCCAGAAGCAGTTCAAAAACGAATTTGAAAGAAAGAGTCTTCACAAATCACCTGCGAAAAGCACCGAAAAAATCGGCAAAACAAAAAAGTGGCGATCCCAACAGGAGTCGAACCTGTGACCTGTCACTTAGGAGGCGACCGCTCTATCCGTCTGAGCTATGGGACCGTCTTAGGTAAATACGGCAAAGGATCAACTGCTTTCGATTTAACTCTTATCTCGAAATGAAGATGCGGACCAGTTGCCTTTCCAGTCTGTCCTACAAGAGCTATTTTATCGCCTTGTTTGACATTTGCCTGCTCCTTCACCAGATTTTTCGAATTATGCGCATAAATCGTAAAGTTGCCGTCGGAATGAGAAATAATAACAGTCAGACCATAACCGCTTCTTTCACCGACAAAAACAACTTTACCTGCCGCCGCAGCGTAAATCGGAGTTCCTTCCGGGCATCCGATGTCTATTCCGCTGTGATGTGTTCCCCAACGCGGACCGAATTTTGAAGTTATAACCCCTTTCACCGGCCAGACATATTTGCCTGGTTTTCCGGGATTTGTCGCAGCTGGAGCAGGAGCTTTAGCCTTTTCAGGAGCTTTGGCAGCCGGCTTTGCAGCCTTCTTATTCTCATTCCCTTTTCCATCTTTTTTCGCATTTGAATGAGCAACGGAAGCCTTTCCGCCTGATTCCAGCGGAGCAGCCACACCAGGAACGAAGATATAATCTCCAGGCATGATCTTTTTTGCGTCGGGGATATTATTGTTTTTCTCCAGTTTGTCAACACTTGTTCCGTAAAGCTGGGCTATGCTGTAAAGAGTTTCATTCTTTTTGACGCGGTGATAGACACCAAAAGGGGCCGCGCATGAAAACAGCAGAAACACCGAAAATATGAACAAAAGAAACTTTTTTATATCACTCTCCAAACAAAAAACGCAGAATTTTAACGATTCTCCGCTTAAATTCAAGAAGAATAAAAGAAAATTTCCCTAAATTCCTTAGATTCCCTAAACTCCCTACTCCCTACAAAAATCTTTGCTTTGCTCTGAATAACCGCTATAATCCACCGTTGTTTTTTTATGGGGTGTCAAAAAATGAGAAAATTCGTGATTTTATCCTCTCTTCTTTTAGTTTTTTCTTGTTTTCTTTCAGCCAAGGAACCTATTCAGGTCGCCATTCTCCATAACGACGGATACACTCTTTATCAGGAATTCAGACCGAATGACAACACCTATAAAAATACTGCCCGCGACATGGAAGTTCTCGCTTCAAAACACAAAAACAAGGCTTTTTCGCAGGCCGCCTCTTTAGTAAAAACTATACAGAGCAAATGCAAAAAGTATTACGATATAAACACGAAACTCATTGAAATACTTAAACAAAAATGGTCTAAGCCCCATTATGCAAACATGGATGAAACATGGAAGGAGACCACCTTTTCAAAAGACAGAAAAAAAGTTCAGGATATTCACAGACTTTCGCTCGGTATGCAGCAGGCCTACAACGACTGGAACGAGGCCCGCAACAAAGCTTTTGAAAAAAAAGGAGCAAATGAAATTGCAAAAGAACTAGAAAAAGCCAACAATGTTCTGAAAATGACAATTGACGGTGTTTTAGCCGAAGAAAAAGCTGCAATGGATGCGATTGTAAAAGAATTAGAAATAATGAAAATGTCAAAATAATCAAGGAGTTGAAATGTTACTTAAAGGTAAAAATGCGGCTGACGGAATAGTTTCAAAACTTTTAGAGGATGATCTTACAGCTCTCACTCTCGCGGTTTTTCACCCCCTTAACGACGGAGCTGCCGAAAGCTATCTCAAAACAAAAGAGAAATGGCTGAAAAAAATAAACGCTAAAATCGAGGTCGTTCCGGTTGATGACAAAATGACGCATGACGCATTTTTCAGCAAGCTCGAACTTCTCAACAACGACTCTTCGATAACCGGAATTATGGTTGAACTTCCTCTGCCGATAAAAATTCCAGAGAAAGAACTTCTTACCGCTATAAACCCTCTCAAAGACGTTGACGGAATAACTTATTTCAATCAGGGCAGAATCTTTACTTCCAAAGAAGAAAGTCTGATTCCATGCACATCAGCTGCTTCGATAAAACTGCTCGAACACTATCGAATTGATTTTGCTGGCAAAAATGTGCTTGTTATCGGGAGAAGCTACATCGTCGGGCTTCCCCTTTTCAAGCTCTTTTTGAACAGAAACGCCACTCCTACAGTCGCTCACAGAGGAACTTCCAACCTGAAAGATTTGATACATAACGCAGATATTATCGCAGTTTGTGCAGGAACTCGCGGAATAGTAAAATCAAGTGATGTGAAAGACGGTGCAATAGTAACCGATGTCGGAATCCACGTCACGGAAGAAGGAAAAGTTGTCGGCGATATGATAATTGATAATGAAAATGAAGAAAACCGCATATCCTATTCTCCCGTTCCCGGCGGAGTCGGCACAGTCACAAACGCAATGCTTCTAAGTAACCTCGTTCAATGCAGGAAACTGCAACTGAAAAAATAGGCGGTTTTCCAATGAAACAAAGGTTCTCTCAAGTAAAATCGCTTAAAACATTGGTATCGGATTCTCAGAATAAGTTTATAATAATATTGATGAATTGGCAGAATATTGTCGGAAAAAGCAATGCAAAGCTGATGATACCGCTCGAACTTAAACAAAAAACGCTCGAAATCGCCATCCCGAACAACATTGTCCTCGCTGCCGCTTCAAAATTTGCGGAACTTATTATGAAAAAGGCAAATCTATGCTTCAGCGAAGAGAGTGTCCAGAAACTTAAATTCGCAATCCAACCTTCGTTTTTCAAAAAGAAAAAGAGCGAATCTGTAAAAAAAGAAAAGCCGGTAATAGAGCTTTCCGAAGAAGAAATAAATCAAAAAAAACAAGAACTTAACAAAAAATTCGGTCTTAAAGGAAAGGTTGCCGAAAATGCTGCAAAAATTGAACTTTTAAATATGAAAAGAGGACAGAATGACAAATGATCTAATCATGGATTTCAGATCTTTGGCAAAACTCATCTCGAAAATCGAAAACAACAGGACAGGTTTTGAAGAAGATCTGATGTCGCTCTACAAAGAAAATTCGGAAACTGTAACGATAGGAATCACCGGCCCTCCAGGAGCTGGAAAAAGTTCTCTCACGGACAGGGTCATCAAGGAATACCGCAACTTAGGCAAAACTGTCGGCGTAGTTGCAGTCGATCCGAGTTCCCCTTTTTCGGGCGGCGCGATTTTAGGAGACAGAATAAGAATGTCAGACCATGCTTCCGACCCCGGGGTTTTCATCCGCTCGATGGGAAGCCGCGGAAGTCTCGGTGGCCTTGCTCCGGCGACAATCGATGTCCTCAATCTGATGAAAAGCGTAGGATTTGACGTTCTTATCGTTGAGACAGTCGGTGTCGGACAAAGTGAAATCGATGTAATGAGCATTGCAGACACAGTTCTATTGGTTCTGGTTCCCGGTCTTGGCGACGATATTCAGGCTTTGAAGGCTGGAATCATGGAAATTGCCGACATTTTTGTCGTAAACAAGGCCGACAAGGACGGAAAAGAGAAACTTCTCGCCGAAATAAACATGATAATCAACCTCAACAAGCACCGTTTCCTGTGGGTTCCGCCGGTAGTCGAAACTATTGCGACCGAAAATCAGGGAATCGGCAGACTTATGGATTCGATAGACGACAGGAATTCGTGGCTTAGAAGTAACGGACTTGATGTCAAAAAGGATAAAATAATCAATCAGTTCAAGCACAAAGCTATGGACAGAATCGGTTATGAGATTATGAACCTTCTCAATTCAAAAGGAATAATCGAAGAGTGGACGCAGGGAATAATAGACGGAAGGACAAACCCCTACTCTGCAATGCATGAACTTGACAAAAACCTTGAAATCATTTGGAAAAGTAGTAAATGAGAGTAATGATAGTCGAAAAGCCTTCCATGAAACGCAAAATGGAAGCTGCACTCGGGAGCGAAGTCAAGGTTGTTTCAAGCGTAGGTCACATCGAATCACTCCGCGACCTTGAATTTTATCTTCAGGATCACTTCCAGAACGGAAAAAAGCCCTTCTGGCGCGACCTTCTTCAGTTCCTGCCGTTTATTCCCAAAGATTTCAGACACACTGTCACGAACAAACAGGTTTTCGGTGAAATCGAAAGAGCCCTGAAAAACGCTAGCGAGATCATTTTAGGAGCCGACCCTGACCGCGAGGGAGAGCTTATCCACCGCAATATCCTTGAACTTGCGACCGAAAACGGCTCGGTTTCGACCGACAAAATCACAAGGATATGGCTTCACAGCGAGACTGCTCCAGAAATAAAAAAAGCATTCGAAGCAAGAAAAAGCTACACCGAATACGAAGGTTATTACAAGGCTGCCCGCACCCGCGAAATCGTCGACTGGCTCATCGGGATCCAGCTTACGATTCTTTACAGCGTGAAATACGGAGCTCCCGGAAAACCAGTCAGCATCGGCCGGGTTCAGACCTGGCTTCTAGCCGAAATAATCAAAAGATTCTTTGAAAACCGCGATTTCAAGCCCGAACCTTTCAGGACTTTCAGCTTTATCTCAGAAGAAGGCGTGACTTTCCAAATGGTTGACGAAGACGACCGTATTTTCAAAACGACAGATCTGGCTGAAGCTGACAGAATCGAAGCGGCACTTCAAGGTAAAAACTTAACGATCACAAGCGTAAAAAAGAAAAAATTCGTTGAATACGCACCAAGCCTTTATGACCTCAAGGCTTTGCAGAAAGATGCCGCGACGCGTTACGGGATCTCTCCTGACGACACACTGAAATATGCCCAGAATCTTTACGAAAAATACGATTTAATAAGTTATCCGAGAACCGATTGTTCAGTTTTAAGCGAGCAGGAGGCGAAAGAACTGCGCCACGCAATGAATCTGGTTTACCGTTTTGACGAGTACAAACCGCTTGTCATGGCGGTAAAAGCACAGAATCCGAGCCTTGAACTAAATTCGAAATATATCGGAAAACTTGAAGGTCACTATGCGATAATTCCGGTCCTCTCCTATGACAAAAACACGGTTCCGGCCCTTGCAGGCGGCGAAAAACTGATCTTCGACCTCATCGTAAAGCGATTCTGCGCGACTCTTCTCAACCCGGCGAAAGGCGACACGACGGAATTTCACGGAAAGATCGACGAACACCTTTTTCTTGCCAAATTCAAGAACTACACAGACCTCGGTTACCTTGAATTCATAAAGTCCGATAAAAAGAAAGCAAGCGACGACGCGGAACTTTCAAATACTGACAACAAAGCGGCACCGGTTGAAGAAGAACAAATAATATCGGTAAGTTACAAGAAAAATGACTCGCTTTCAGGCCATATCGAGATGAAAGAAGATATGACAAAACCGCCGAAACTTTTCAAGGACGCCTCCCTTCTCACCCTCATGGAAAAAGCGCATCTCCAAATCAAGGATCCGCAGCTCAAAAAAGCGCTGAAAGAGGCTGACGGAATAGGCACGGCGGCAACAAGGGCGTCATTTCCGCCGCTTCTCATGAAACGCGGCTACATCGTAAAAAACAACGATGGAAGCTATGTTCCGACAGAACTCGGAATACAGCTTTACGACATCCTTCCGGAAGAACTCACAATCCCCGACTTTTCAGCCAATCTTGAGCAGGAACTATCCGGATTTATTAAGAAAAAAGCTTTGAAAAGCGAGACTGAAATCATATCTGAAACCGAAGTTTTTCTGAAAAAAGTATTTGAGAAAATAAGGCGCAACAACTATGTTTTCAACACAAACACAAATTCAGCCCCGATAAAAAAAGACTACAACAAGCTTTCCGACAAACAGCGTGCTTTAATCGAAAAGAACGCACCGGCAGAAATTAAGGAAGCCCTACAGAACGGCGATTTTGTCAGATGCAACCAGTGGATAGACGAATTTTTTGAGTCAATGAGAAAAAACTCTCAACCCAAACCGGCTCAAGAAAAAAAATAAAGTATCAAGATATTTTAAAGAATATCTTCCCGCCTAAGTGTAAAGGAAGAGCGAGAATATCGCATCTATTGCAACAACCATAAATATCGAAACAACGACTGATTCCGTAGTGGCGCGACCAACCGCATCTGCTCCGCCGCGGACATTAAGCCCTTTGAAACTGCCGACAGCAAGAATTACCCACGCAAAGGAAATACTTTTCATGGTGCCCCAGAATATATCCTTCATTTCGATGGATTCAATGACATCAACCACAAACGATCCAGGTGGAATATTGTAAGCCGAAGCAATCAGGAAACCACCGAAAATACCTGCGATATCGGCCACAAGAGTAAGAACAGGCATAACGGTCGTGAAGGCCCAGAATTTAGGAACAAGGAGGAATTTTAAAGGCTTAACACCCATAGTTTTGAGCGCGTCCACCTCTTCCATAACAACCATCGTTCCAATCTCGGCAGCAATCGAACTGCCAGTTCTGCCGGCAATTATTATTGCCGTAATAAGAGGACCGAGCTCCTTTGTCATAACCATAGTACTCATCATCGCAATCATGCCCTGACCACCCATTTTGGCAAGCTGAATAGCTGCCTGAAGGGCTATCGTGAAACCGATAAGGAACGCAAGCAGGAATACTATCGGAACAGCCAAATAGCCTATATAATAAGCATTTTTGGTCGTATCGTGTTTAAGTATGAACTTGCGGTTGAAAATTGATTCCAGCGAATAGAAAATCATGTCAACCATGATTACAAAGAAATAGCACACGACATCCCAGAGTTTAAGAAGTCTTCCGCCCAGCCTTTCAAGACGCGGCTCAGCAGATTTTAATTCCTCTTCTTTTCCGGTTGCAGCCTCTTCCTTGGAATAAAAAATATCGTTTTTAAGCTCTTCCGGAACAATAAGCTGGTCAGGATGATCTTCTGAAAGCTGCCTGATGAGCGCCTTTGTTATCGAATTAAGCTGAATATTACGGTCAACTTCGAATGCAGCACCCTTTGTAAACTGTTTCGAAAGCTCCGAAAAGACGGCCTTGCTGTTTTCTATCGTTAAATCTGCAGGAATATTAAGTTTTTCAGTCATTTTACTATTTTGCCATATCTCTTACATAATCTGCAAACTGCATAAGAATTTTCATCCACTCACCTTCTTTAAATGCCGAAGAAAGTACGGCTTTCGCCTTTTCAGTCCTTTCGACGACAGCTTTGCGCGCGCCGTCAAGCCCCATCAGAGTCGGATAGGTCATTTTGTTGAGTTCAGCATCGCTCCCGACAGGTTTTCCAAGTTTTTCGGTTGTCGAGGTAATATCTAAAATATCGTCCGAAATCTGGAAAGCTATTCCCGCTTCGGCTGCAAATTCTTCAAGCGCCTTGACCTCTTTTTCGTCTGCATCGAGCCATGCTGCGGCGCCGGAGGTAGCAGCTATGAAAAGTTCCGAAGTCTTGTAGTAGTTGATGAAATCAAGCTTTTCAGCGGTTCTTTCGTTTTCGGGAATCGTGCAGTCGTAAACCTGTCCCAAAGTCATTCCTCTGCCGCCCACAGCCTTTGCGAAGTAGCGTCCGGCACGCTTGATGTTCCCTTCACCGAATTCGAAAAGAAGCGAAAAAGCGTCGGTATTGAGCGCATCACCTGCTAAAATCGCGATATCCTCTCTGAAAGCCTTGTGGCAACTTGGTTTGCCGCGGCGAAGATCGTCGTTGTCAAGTGCCGGAAGGTCATCGTGGATAAGCGAAAAGGTGTGGACGAATTCAAGTGCGCAGGCATAAGGCATGATGAGCTCTTTCGGCTTACCGAGCATGTTGCAGACAGCTATCGAGAGAAAGGGACGCAGCCTTTTTCCGCCGGCACTGAGGCTGTATTCCATCGCCTCGTGCAAAACTCCGGGGATATGAAGAGAATCGAGATAAAACTTCAAATGTTTCTCGATATTTGCCTTCTCCGCATTAATTGCTTCCAAAAAAGTGAGCTCTGACATTTCAGCCTCCGCAAAAATCAAAACCGCCGTAAAATAGCAGTTTTGAAAAACTATTCCAGTATATTTTTTATTTCTTCGATAATTTTGACGAAACGCGGTCCAGGCAAACTCCAGAAATCCTCGGTTTTGATAAAAATTTTGCCGTTTTTAACTGCGTTTATATCGAGGTTTGACCAGCTTTTTGCGATAAAATCGAGTTTTTCAGGGGTAAGATCGGACGCGGTAATAATATCGATCACGATATCGGGGTTGAGCGAAAGAATCCCTTCGAGCTGGATCTTCGGATAAGCCATGTTCCCCGTGTAGGCATTTGTCGCGCCGCACAAGTTAATGATTTCATTAAGAAATCTGTCGTAACCAACGGCGTAGGCGTCTTTTATCGAGCTATTTTCGTAGTCTCTCCCCACAAGAATGAGGATCTTCTTTTTTTCGCCATCTTTTTCGGCTTTTTTAAGGTAAGGCTCGAATTTCGCCTTGAAATTTTTCCCCTTCTCCTCGATTTTGCAAGTCTTGGCGACTACATCTATAGAATCGACAAAACCCTGCACGCTCGTCTGGTCCAGAATCACGGTTTTCATCCCGGCAGCCTTCATTTTCGAAGCAAGTTCACCATAAGCGCTGAGGACAAAAACGACATCCGGTTTGAGTGCGACTACCGCTTCACTGCTTACCGAAAAGGCCTTTCCGATTTTAGATTTGCTTTTTACTTCTTCCGGATAGTGACAGTTTTCGGTGACTCCGACAACATTTTCGCCGAGTCCGAGGTCGAAGAGCGTTTCGGTTATGCTGGGAGCAGTGCTTACGATCCTTTTGCACGAAACTTCGCTTTCTTCTTTCGGCTTGGCAGGCTGACTGCACGCCACAAAAACAAAAAGAACCAGAAAAAAACAGATTTTTCTAATCATTTTCAGCTCCGGCTTTCAATTTTTCAACCAAGTTCTCAGGATTGTAACTTTTCATAAAACCACTCATGACACAAACGCCGTAAGCTCCAGATTTAATTACAGAATCAGCATTTCTTTCGTTGATTCCCCCTATCGCGTAAACCGGAATTTTCACCGCGCGGCATACATTTTTCAAAGCATCAAGTCCTCTCGGAAGAAGTCCTTTTTTGCAGTCTGTAACAAAAACATGCCCGAAAGTTATGTAGGAAGCACCCAGTTTTTCAGCCGTGACAGCATCTTCGACCGAGTGGCAAGAGACTCCGGTTTTTTCGAAAAAACTCTTTTTTTCGCCGCTCAAATCCTTAAAAACAGGAAGCGGAAGATGGATCGATCTCACACCGAGCTCGATTGCAACATCGACATAAGTATGCAGGATCGCTTCAATTTTGTGTTTTTCACAAATTTCGGTGAATTTTTCAGCCAAATCAGAATATTCCCCTTCAGAAAGATCCTTTTCACGAAGGATCACCGCAGTCACGCCGCTACAGGCGATTTTTTCAATTCTTTCAAAAAAATCACCTTCGCAGAGATGTCTGTTTGTGACGCAGATTATGTTTGAATTCATTGTTTTTACAAGTAGATATAATCATTAAGGACCGGCTGCATCCCCTCTTCCGACATGTCTTCATACATTTTTTCGAGGCTGCGGCTGTCGTTGATTTCGAACTGTTCGTCACCTTCTGCGGTTTCAGCACTTTTTCCGGTGTATTTGCTTTCGTGGTCGCCGATACCGGTCGAAACTCCGGCCGAAATTTTGGTAGCCGCAATTTTCACGATGCCGTTTCTGAAAGTCTTGCTTTCACGCGATGAAACCGTGATCCCGGCAAACGGCAGGAAAAGGCGGTATGCGCACAAGATCTGGCAAAGCTGACGCTCGTGGACATCGAGCGGATTTATCTTTTCGTTGTTGATTATCGGTCTCAAGCGCGGGCATGAAAGTGAAATCTCGGCCTGCGGATACTTTCTCTGGATGAAATATGCGTGAAGTGCTGTGGCAAGCGCATCTTTTCTGAAATCGGATAGCCCGAGCAGTGCGGCGAAAGCGACTCCTCTCATTCCGCCCATAAGTGCGCGTTCCTGCGAATCGAAGCGGTAAGGCCATACCCTTTTATGACCTCTGAGATGGAGTTTTTCGAAGCGGACTTTGTCGTAAGTTTCCTGAAAAACGGTGACATAATCAACTCCGCACTCGTGGAGATACCTGTATTCATCGACATTGAGAGGATAAACTTCGACTCCCACCATTCTGAAGTATTTTCTCGCCAGCTTGCACGCTTCGCCGATGTATCCGACACTGCTTTGAGAGCGGCTTTCGCCTGTCAGAATGAGCACTTCCTCCATTCCGCTTTCGGAAATTATCTTCATTTCGTGCTCGATCTGCTCCATGTCGAGTTTCATGCGGCGGATGTCGTTGTAGCAGTTGAAACCGCAGTAAACGCAGTAATTTTCGCAGTAATTCGCGATATATAGCGGCGTGAAGAAGTAAACCGTGTTGCCGAAGTGGTTCTGCGTTTCGATGGATGCAAGATGAGCCGCCTCGTCAAGAAATCTGTCAGCCGCGGGCGAAAGAAGAGCCTTCAAGTCCTCGATTGTCCGGTTCGTGTGGTCGAGAGCGCGTCTCACATCTGCCGCCGTGTATGAATCGGGATCGTAAGAATCGACTTCGGCAAGAACTTTCGCGGAAATGTCGGAATCAATTTTTTCCATTTCCGGAAGATATTCCATTATGTCGGCGCGTGACGCCGGATTTGTCTCAAGCTCGTGCTTTTTAGCAAGAGCCTCTTTTGAAAGTTTTTTTGAATCTACAAAGTAGTTGTTGTCCATTTCAGCCTTCTAATCGTGCAAAAACCAACTTTATTGGAACAGTGCGGCATCTGCCGCGACAAAACACGCACTTATCACTCTTTTTTTTCCATTTATCAACAAATTTACCACCTCACACAACGAACTTGTTTCTTTTTGTCGGAATGTCCGTGAATACTAGCATAATTGAAATCTACATACCATGCTTTATTATCATTTCCATCCAATAATGAGGAAGACCAAAAGAAACCTTTGTCACCCAATTTGCTGTATTGTACGTCGTTATTATCCTCACAACCATTACAAGCTTTATTTTTACACAAACTTGAAGAAAGACAGGTGTCTGTAATACCGCATGAACCGCCTGACTGCGTCGACGGACAGTTTTGAATCAAACTTCTGAGTTCACTAACTGTAGGCAGTCTCCAGTCGCTGTAACCAGCTTCATTCAGGTTTTTGCAATAAGCCTCTGCCTCTTCCCAGCTCATTTTATTTTCAGCTTTTAACGACCATTGCAGATCAACAAAGTTTCTTTTTGCATTTTCAGCAAGTGGCTTTTTTTCATAAGCAAAAACCAACAAAATTCCAATAAAAACAATGGCAAAAAAGAAAGTTAGTCCTGTAAATATTTTTTTCTTTTCGTGTTTTTGTTCCTCTTCAGGGTATGGTTTTCCGCATTTATCACAAAATTTCATTCCTGCATCAAGAAACCCGTTAAAACAATGTGGACAACGTCTTCTTTGAGCTCCGCAATTATGACAAAAAGGAGAATCTCCAGAGATTGTCTCTCCGCATTTAGCACATTTTCTTATTTTCATTTTTGCTCCCCAAAAACTAAAAACACAGAATTTTAAAGTTTAAAGGTAAAAATGCAAGCATGATTCTTCCCGCAATTTCTTGCCGCTATCGGCAGAAACTTGCCTTTTCAATATAGAAAAACTATTTTTGACAGGAAAAATTTTATCGCTAATCGTGCAAAAATCCGATAAGGGTGTCAGAGGGTGCGCCGCCGCGCGAAAGAACTCTGCCTAAACCTGAAAGATAAGCCTTTCTGCCAGCTTCTATCGCCTTTCTGAAAGCGTCGGCCATCATCGGAAGATCTCCTGCAGTCGCAAGAGCGGTATTCGACATTATCGCCGCAGCACCCATTTCCATAGCCTCGCATGCCTGCGACGGGCGACCGATCCCTGCATCTACGATTATCGGAAGGTCTATTTCATCGATCAGTATCTGGATGAAATCGCGTGTGCAGAGCCCTTTGTTGGAGCCTATCGGAGAAGCGAGAGGCATGACTGAAGCGGCACCTGCATTCACAAGGTCACGCGCCGTGTTGAGGTCAGGATACATGTATGGCATTACGACAAAACCCTCTTTTGCAAGGATTTCAGTCGCCTTTACCGTTTCGGCGTTGTCAGGAAGGAGGTATTTCGTGTCGCGCATGATTTCTATTTTGACAAAATCACCGCAGCCGAGCTCTCTCGCAAGTCTAGCGATGCGCACAGCTTCCTCAGCGTTTCTTGCTCCCGAAGTGTTCGGAAGAAGCGTAACCCCTTTCGGAATGTAGTCGAGAATGCTTTCGTGTTCCTTGGAATTGGCGCGTCTGACTGCAAGCGTGATGATCTCTGCACCGGCATACTTCACAGCGGCTTCGATAAGTTTCATCGAATATTTCCCCGAACCGAGAATGAAACGGGACGAAAACTCATGCCCCGCGATAACGAGTTTATCATTTTTATCCATAATCGCCTCCAATGATCAAATCTCCTGCGATACACGCAGCGGTGCTTTATCACTCTTTTTTTCGTATTTATCAATAAATCGGGAAAATCTACTTAATCCCCATAAATTTCGCGGCATTGTTATAGAAAACATCTTCAAGCTGAGAATCGCCGAGGCCGCATGACATGACGCGCTGGATCTCGACTGTCGGATGGTGGAACGGCGAATCGATACCGAACATCACGCGCCCGCTGCCGACAGTTTCGTAGGCATTTTTGATCTGGCAGCCCATCGGCATTCCCGAACATTCAAGCATGAGATTGTCGAATTTTTTCGCCATCGTGATGCTTCCATCGATGTAAACGCCGTGCCCGTGTCCCATGTGGATCATAACTGTCGGCACTTCGGGATGACGCTCCGCCAGAAGACCTATCTGCCACGGAAGCGAGAACGGCGGATGACCGCAGTGGATAAAGACAGGTTTATTGTATTTCTTCGCGATCTCCATTATCGGATCGACCATAGGCGAATCGGCTGTAAAAGCGTCGAAAAGAGGCTGCATCTTGACTCCGGCGAACTTTTCGTCGCGCAGATAATGCTCAAGCATGTCGTAAACCGCCTGACCGAGATTCGCGTTGACCCAGCAGAGCGGGATTATTTTGTCAGGCATCTTTTTGAAAGCGTCGTTGAGTTCTTCGTTCAGCGTGTGCGCCGCCGGACAGAGGATAGTTTTTTCGATGTTGTATTCCGACATCTGTTTATCCAGCATATCCGCATCGAAATTGACATTGAACGGGCTTCCGAAAAAGCCGATGTGAGAGTGTGCATCGATTTTTTTGAATTTTGCGAAATCGTTCATTTTTCCTCCTTATGCTTCAAATTCGCCTGCGATTATCCTGAGCACCGCGTGAGCCTGATGCGCCGCGCAGACAAGGACTCTCGCTCCGAAAAGGCCGTTTCCTGCCGCGACATCGTTCGTGAGATCGCCGCAGAGATAAAATTTGTCAGTAATTTTCCTCGTTTTTATGAGATTGGCTGAGTTGAGGCTCGCCATTCCCGAACCAGAAACAAGATAAGTTTCAGGCATATTTTCAAGGACTGCGTTCACGAGCATCGCCTTAGCCTCAGCCTTGTCGAAAGCCTCGCAGACTATCGGAAAACCTTTGAGAAGCAATGCAACATTTTCTTCAGTGATTTTTGCAACTTCAGCTGTAACTTCGCAGTAAGGAGCGATTTTTGCAAGATTTTCTTTCAAAGCTTGAGCCTTGAACAAGCCGATCTGGTCCGCGAAATACTGCTGACGGTTCAAATTCGTGATTTCAATTTTGTCGAAATCGATAATTTTGAGCCGCCCGACCCCTGCTCTCGCCAGAGCGATCGCGATATTCGAACCGAGCCCGCCTGCGCCGCAGACTGCAACAGAAGCTGCCTCGAATTTTTTCTGAAGCTCAAGCCCGTGTTTTGCCGCAAGGCCGTTGAAGAACTCTTCTTTTGAAGGAATCATCTAGCCGCCTCCCACAAAACTTACGATTTCAATGACATCGTTCTCTCCTGCGACAGTTTCTGCGTATTTCGCTTTCGGAACGATGTTTCCGTTGAGTTCTACCGCGACTCTTGCGGGATTATAGCCGAATTTTTCAACTATCTCGGCTATATTGAGACCGGTAACGGCCTCGGTCTTTCCGTTTACTTTAGTCATATTACCTCCAAGAAGACCAACACGCGCCTTTATCGCTTATTTTTTCGGGTTTGGCAATATATTCCTCCAAAAAATCCGCATTCGGGCGATATATGCCCAACCCATTGTGTTAAACATCTACGAAAAGCGCTTAATAAAGGTTATGAGCGCAACTTTTACTATTTTTTATTGGAGGAAAAGATGAAAAGATTTTTCAGATTCACACTTGTCGCGGTTATTTTCACAATGCTCTGCTCATGCGCTTCGCAGATTTCGACCATGAGTGTTTCAAAGGAAGCAAAACTCGCTCCCGAGGCGATGCATGTCTGGTCGCGTCCGATCGAAATCGGATTTCAGGTCCAGGGTTTTATCGAGGGAAAAGCCGACAACAAAACAAAAGAAGCTGTAAGTTTGGAAGAAGCTAGCGGAATGAAGCTCAACCTATTTTCAAAAAATTCCGCAGTCGATGTCGAAAAGCTCTCCCCGCTTGCAAAACTTGCCGCATTCAACGCGATTCAAAACTCAAATGCAGACGGAATGATCATCACAATGCTTAAAGAGGAAAACAAAAGCGGAACGAAAACGGCTTGGGTCAAGGGAATCGCCCTCAAACTTGTCATTTACGATGAAGTCTCGGTCGAAAGAAGCGATGCCTTCAGATACTGCCAGCTTTCCTGCGAGATGGGAAAGTGCCAGGGATGCATGAGAATCCCGGAAGAAAAAGGCGGAAAATCTGAAGCTGCTCCGAAAATTTTCAAGGAAGCTGTAAAACAGAATCCGGCTCCGAAAGAAGAAAATGAAGAATAATTCAAGGAAGATAAGACGATGAAATTACTTAAATTTTCAACAATTTTTCTTGTTATTGCCATTATTTCCGGATCTTTCACGCTCACAGCGACTCCAAGAACGCTTGATGAAATCAGCTCTCAGCAGAGTGAAGATACGAAAAAGGAGATCGAAGCCCGAAGGGAGGAAGAAAAAACGGCCGAAAAGCTGGAAAATGCGCAGTTTGCGAAACGTAAAAGGATGATAATTGCGACGACCACGCTTGTTTCGGGAATAGTTTTTGCGGGACTCGGCGGATTTTCCTTCTATGAAATGAGCAATTCAAAGAACCGGCACGACAAATATACCGAAAGATACCACAACGCCACTTTCCCTGAAGAAGCCGAAAAATACAGAAAAAAGGCAAAAAATGCCGATGACGACAGAAAGATGTTCATGGCTCTCGGTGCTGCCGGAGCAGCAGTCGGCGCCGCTTTGATCACAACGGGGATCGTGTTTTACAGCATCAGGTTAGAAGACGAAAAAGAGGTCAAGAGAACTGAAATCTCTTTCGGAGCTAACCCGCTTGACAGTTCCGTTTCTCTGACACTGAAATGGTAGGAGGAAAAAATGAACAAAATTTATTCAATCATCTCAATTTGCCTCTTTTCCGTGATTTTTGTATCGTGCGGAGAGAGTAAAACGACGGAAGAAAAACCTGGCAGTCAGCAGAATTCTTCACTTATCTGGTCTGTAAAAACTTCAAACAAACTGAACTGGCAGGAAGCGAAAGATTACTGTCAAAATCTGACGGAACGCGAGCAGTCTGACTGGCATCTGCCGACGATCGAAGAACTCCGGGATCTGATTCAGAGCT
>Ga0310696_10000523_pt1 | contig 60107 bp, 55 predicted proteins | sample AusTroGonzalo_MG_4_FD_203885 | JGI IMG/M metagenome (GOLD analysis project Ga0310696, IMG submission 203885) | Bovine rumen microbial communities from tropical cattle in Woodstock, Queensland, Australia - Gonzalo_02 (v2) (version 2) | ecosystem: Host-associated > Mammals > Digestive system >...
CAAGTAGTGACGGTTCACACAAAAAGCAAGCTCCCCATTGCGAGCGCGTCTGACATAGCCTGGTATGGGCAGACTGTTTCTCAAACCAAAATGTTCGGCGACATCAATCCCGCCGAAGGTGCGGCCATCATCATGATGTGCTACCAAGAGGGGTGGACGCTTTACGAGTTTGCAACCACTTTCGATTGGATGCACGGTCGCGCTTCCAAGAAGACGGATGCAATGATCGCCGACTTCGAGGCTCGCGGCGGCAAGCGCGAAATCGTCGAACGCTCTTCCGAACGCGCCGCCGTCAAGCTCACCTACAATGGCAAGACCTACGAATCCGCCCTTACGTGGGAAGAGTGCAAAAAGGAGCCGTTCGTCTATGCCGGAAGACAGGACGCAATTCTCGCCGCGCTCAAGGCTGGCGACACCTCGCGTCTCGGCATCAAGGACAAGTACGCCACGCCGCGTAGCCGTATGCAGATGCTCTGGGCGCGTGTTCATTCCGACGGCATCCGCGTCATCTGCCCCGAGAGCGTCAAGGGCAACTACACGCCCGAGGAGGTCAGCGACTTCACCGACGATACGCAGCAGCCGGACAACGTGCAGCCGCCTGTCGCCGCGCCTGTCGCGTCTGCGCCAGCCGCCGCGCCCGCTCCCGCTCCGGCGGCACAGCAGCCACCTGTCGCCACACAGCCCGCCACGCCCGCCGCACAGCCGCCTGTGGAGTTCTGCCCCGCCGGAAATCCCAATTGGGTAGGCAAACGGTGGGATGACGAGACGGTTTTCTCCACGGACATTCTGCGTCAGGCGTTGGCAGTCCAGCATCCGACGTTTACGGACGCAATGAAAGACTACATCCGCTCGATCATCGCCAAGCGCGAAGCCGCCGCCGCACAGCCCGCGACGCCGCCCGCGCCGCCCATGCCCGCATGATTTCGGGGCGCGGAATACCCAAGCCCCATAAACAACCCAAAAGGAAACAATGCAATGAACAACAGCGAAGAATCGCAATCGTTAGTACAGCTGAACACATCGCTTGAGGCTGTGCAATGGCAACAGCAACGCGCCGACGTCCTCGAACGCGGCAAGCTCATCGAGTCGGTCGCAGACAACGACCAGCTTGATACGGTCACTCGCATAGCGAAGGAAGCCAAGACGCTCGTAAAGACGCTTGCAAATAAGCGGCTTGAACTCACTCGTCCTCTGGATGCGGCGAAAAAGAGCCTTATGGACTTCGAGAAGTCCGAAACGAAGTCTCTCAATGCGCTCATCGAGAAACTTGACGGCATGGCCGCCGCCTACGCCCGCGAACAGGCGCGTAAGGCCGAGGAGGAGCGCTTGCGCATCGAGGCCGCCGAGCGTGCCCGCGCCGAGGCGGAACTTGCCGCAAGGCAGAAAGCCGAGGAGGAGGCCGCCAAAGCAGCTGCGGCCAATTCCGCGTTTGGCCTTGAGGGAACGCCCGTCGCTCCTGTTGCGCCAACTCCACCGCCGCCCCCTGTGCTTACGCCCGTTCCCACGGTGCAGAAAGCACACAGCTCTTCCGCTTCGTTCACCGAGGTTTGGAAGTACGAGATCATCGACCCGAATGCCGTGCCGCGCGAACTTTGTTCGCCAGACGACGCCAAGATTCGTGCGTGTCTCGCCGCTCGCAAGGCCGAGGGCTACAAGACAGACCAGGTGCTTATCACGGGTCTTAGGATTTACGCGGACATGCAGGTGCGCGCCCGCTGATGCAACAAACACAACAACTCCAAAAAAGGAACAAACAAAATGACAATCGAAGATGGTTATTACAATGCGGTAATCGGCGGCGTTCGTGTCGTTGACAACCGCTTTGGGCAAGACGGCAAGGAGATCGAAATCAAGGTCGGACTTTACGACAAGGACAACAAGCCGCTTACCACGGCCGAAGTCTACCTTGAGTATTCCAATCGCTATGGCTTCGGCAACATGAGCCAGATGAAGCAATGGCAGATTGCGGAAGCAGACCTCAAGAAGCTCGGCTTCGAGGGCGGCTCCGATTTCACGCGGCTCAACGAGCTTGTGAACAAGACCTGCCGCGTCCGTTGCTCGACGAAGGACAAGGAGGGCAAGGCGTTCTCCGCTCCGCGCTTCTATCTCGCATTCAGCGAGGTCAAGGCGGTGCAGGGCGACGTGAACTCCATCATGGCCGCGATTCGCGCCGGTGGCTCCGCTCCTGCGCCAACTCCCGCGCCCGCTCCGACTGCGCCTGGCGCGGCTCCGACGCCTCCGGCTCCCGGTGCGTCGCCCTTCAACTTCGGCGGTGGCGCGGCTACGACTACGCCCGCGCCCGCTCCCACTCCTTCATTCCCGGGCTTCCCCGCCTGACGAATTGAGAGACTATGGCACTGCGACGCCATAAGCAGACTCGCAATCTGCTGTTGCATCATCCGCATCGCGATACGCCCGACGGTGTTCAAGTGCGCAGATCGGGCGCCTAACCAAACCAATGAAAATCACGATAGACACAAGAGAGCAGACGCCCTGGCACTTCGACCCATGCTTGGCCGAGGTGACTGTCGGTACGCTTCGCGTTGGCGACTACGCCATCACGGGCGATACCGGCTTTGCCATCGAGCGCAAGAGCTTTGACGATTTTCTTGGCACGATTTCAAAGGGATGGGCAAGATTTCAGCGCGAGATATACCGTGCGAAGGAGCGCGGTTTCACGCTACCCGTCGTAGTGGAAGGACGCTTCGAGGATGTCCTTTTTCACCTTGACGAGCACGGCGACGTTGTGCCGCCGCAACACGATCATTTCAAGCTCACCCCTGCGTTCGTACTCAAGCGCATCGGTGAACTCCAGCAGATTGGAGCCAGCGTGTTCTTCGCCGAATGCGCGGAATACGCGGTGGCGATTGCGTATGCGATGCTCCATGAGCGTTGGGAACTCCTAAAGGATGATGAAGATGTACGACGAAAGAAAGATTAGCGCGAAAGTCGAGCGCATATTGCACCCGCGCGAAGTGAATGAGTTTGAAGTCAAGAACGTTCCGACCTTCTACATACTCAAGGTCGAACTAAACGGGCGCAACGAAGTCGCAAAGGGCAAGATGTCGAACATGCCGCGCCAGGGCGAGCGGTTCAGCTTCGAGGGCAAGTGGGAGGTGTCGCGTTATTCCGGCGGCATGGAATTTATGTTCTTCCACTACTCAATTGACCTGCCGACCGACGAGCGTTCCCTGCTGCGCCTTGCCTGTGAAATGACAAAGGGCATCGGCGTCGCGCTCGAAAACAAGATTTGGGAAGCCCTGGGCGAGAATTGGCGCAAGATAAAGTATTCTGACAACATTCGCGGCCTCACGCCGACGATTCTGACGCGGCTCCAAGAGACGATTGAAGAGCTGAACAATCAGCGCGAGCGCACATCCACGGTCGCGTGGCTCATGTCTGTCGGATGCACGGTCAAGATGGCCGAGGCCGCCTACGACAAGTGGGGAGCGAAGACCGCCGTGCGCGTGAAGGAGGATCCGTATCTTCTCGCCGAGCTGCCAAACTACGGCTTCAAGGACGTTGACGAGCATGTGCGCGACAAGTTCGGCATCGGCAAGAATGATGTGCGCCGCGTCCGCGCCGCGATCATCTACTACGTCAAGCAGCTTACAATCTCCGACACGGTATGCGCGTGGCCCATCCTCTTCGACAAGATTCACAAGGCCATTGATGCTGAACCGGCTTTCATATCGCAGATTTGCTCCGACCTCTTCAAGGATGGCGTTCTCATTCCGTTTCGCTCGACAGGCATGATTGCCTGGCACATTGACAACGCGAACGAAAGCGCTATACTTGCCTACGCGACCGAGGCGGGTACGCCGTCCGGCCTCAAGGCGAGTCAGCCGAAACAGGCGGGATTTACCTTTGACGAGAGCCAGCTTGCGGCAATCCAATTCGCGCTCGATTCTCGCTTCTGCGTAATCAATGGCGGAGCGGGATGCGGCAAGACCACGATCATCAAGTCGATAGCCGACACTCTGCGCGAGCATTGCATGGGCGTTGAGCTGTGCGCGTTCGCGGGCAAGGCCGCCGCGCGTCTAAAGGAAGCCACCGAACATGAAGCCTGCACCATTCATCGAATGCTTGAGTACAAGGGCGATTTCGGTTTTACGCGCAATTCGCTTCGCGGCTCGACCGTCATTCTTGACGAGGCTTCGATGGTCGCGTCTGACCTTCTGGCCGAGATAATCAAGCGCAAACCCGACAGGCTCATCCTCGTTGGCGACGAGGCGCAATTGCCGCCCGTTGGCTCCGGCCAGCCCTTCCACGACATCGTGCGCCTTTTCCCGGATCGCGTTCGCACACTCACGACATGCTACCGCAACAAGGAGGCGATTTTCCACGCCGCCTTGCAGATACGCGGCGGCATGGCTCCCGAGCTTCATGCACAGTCTGAACGCGAGCTTTGGGATGTGGAGAGCATCGGCAATCTGCGCTCGACACACGCCCGCGTCCTGGCGCTCGTAAGGGAGGGCGGCGTAGACTTCGACAAGGACATCATTCTTTGCTGTCGCAACGGCGACACCGAGGGCGAAACGGAATGCTCCGTTGTCTCGTTGAACGCCGACATCAAGGCGCTAGTCAATCCGTCCGCAGACGACGGCGAGACGAAATTCGCCCAGCGCTTCGACCCTGGCGACCGCGTGATAAACACCAAGAATCATGCCGACCTCGACGTGTGGAACGGCACAACAGGCAAGTGCGACCGCTTCGACGCGAGTGGCGCAATGTGGGTGAAGCTCGACTACCCGAACGCGCAGCATGAGGATTTCGTCTTGATCCCGAAGAAGCAGGTGCGCGAGTGGCAGCTTGCTTACGCGCTCACGGTTCACAAGTCGCAGGGTTCGCAGTATCGCAAGGTATTCTTCGTCTGCACCCGCCGCGACACAGCCGCGCTCCTCGATCGTCCGATGCTCTACACGGCAGTCACCCGCGCAAAGGCGGAATGTCATGTAATTGGCGACACGGGCGCGTTCTACAAGGCCATAGTCTCAACAGAAAACAAACAGACGGTCATTCAGCAGCTTGTCGCTCAACGCTCCGTCTAAACAGGTTGTCTTATGAACTATTATTCATTTCAAGAAATCCACGACACGGGTTCTTGCGTCCGCTATGTCCAGGAGCGGTTGCACCTGACCGTCACGAACGGACGGTGCAAGGCCGCATGGCGCGGCGGTACGCACGATAACGTCGCCGTCACGGACAAGGAATGGTACGACCACAAGGCGAAGACCGGCGGCGACCTTCTGCGCCTCTGCGCGATAGCGGAGTTTGGCGGCGATGATGGCATGGCGAAACAGCAGGCGCAGGAGGTGCTTGGCAATTGGCTTGGCCTCACGCCGAAGCATCAGTCCATCCGGCTTCCCTACGACTACCGCAAACAGTCTACACGCTATAAACAACTTGTAGATAAAGGCTATAACGAGACGTGCAAGTACACCTACACGGACGAGCATGGAACGCCAGCGCATATCGTGCTCCGCATGGAACATCCGACGGAGCGCAAGGAGTTCATTCAATGCACCCCGTATCAAGGCTCGCTCCACGGCGTCAAGACCTTCCTCTACAATCTCCCTGCGATCCTGGCGTCGCCGTGGGCGATTGTCGTTGAGGGCGAGAAGGATGCAGACACGCTCATTCGCCTTGGGCTTCCGGCTACAACTTGCAACAACGGCGCGGACAAGTGGCAGGACAGCTACACAGAGGCCCTTCGCGGCAAGGATGTCATCATCTGCCGCGACAACGACGAAGCCGGTGACGACCACGCGCACCTTCTCCTTCGCTCGCTCGCCCGCGCCGCGTCGCGACTGCGCGTCATCTGCCCCTCTTCGCAGCCAAAGGGCGACGTCACGGATTGGATTGAGAAAGAGGGTGGCACGCGCGAAAAGCTCTACAAGCTGATGGAGAACGCCCGTGTAATCTCGCCGGAAGAGGCGATGTGGAGCGACGAGGCGCTTGCCGTCTACCGCGCGAAGAAAGCCAACGAAAAGGCGTTCTCGAACACGGTCATCGACACAAAGACCGTCGGCGGCAAGGAGAAGCAGTATGACCGTCCGCGCTCGATCATCGAACTCATAGACGATGTTCACGAACGGCTGTTGGGCTTCCCCTACAAGATTGGCGACCGCACGATGTTCGACCATGACCGCGACACCGACCGAATCGAAATGCTTGAGACGAAGGATGTTGTTATCTCCTGGATTGGCGAGAAGACGAAGAAGAATGTCATGTGGAAGGATGTGTGCGGCGCCGTCTCTAAGTCGGAACTGTTCTCCGGCCTTGTCCGCAATGCCCGCCGCTTTGAGCGCGTTTCGTCCGTTCCCGACTATCCCAAGCGTTCAGATGTCTACTACACCTACCGCAACGCCATCCACCCCACGAAGGGACATGCCGCGTTCGAGGAGTTTATGCGGTTCTTCAACCCACAGGACGAATCGAGCAGAATACTTCTGCGGACGCTGTTCGCCGCGCCGATGTACTACAAGCACGGCATTCAGCGTCCGTGCTGGATCATTGATTCCAAGTCCGGGCAGTCCGTCGGCAAGACCACCATTTGCGAACTGCTCGCCTATCTCTACAAGTGTGCGCCCATCAAGACGTCCAAGAGCGAGCTTGAACGCGACTTCAAGGAGTTGTTGAAGCGCATCGTGTCAACCTCCGGGCGCAACTCGCGTATTCTCATGGTGGATAACGTCAAGGGCGAATTTGACGACGAACACTTTTCAGACCTCGTGACGGGCTTCGGCATTTCCGGCAAGGCTCCATACGGACGCGGCGAAGAAACACGCCCGAACGACCTCACCTACATCGTCACATCCAATTCCGCCAACATAGGCAGCGATATGGCTTCGCGCTCGTTCATTCTCTACATCGCCCCGCCGAAGACACGCGACAAGGATTGGAAGAAGCGCGTCATGACCTACATCGACGAACACCGCTACGAAATTCTCGGTGACATCTACGACATCTTGAAGTCGAATGCGGTTCCGGCGGACTTTCACGCCCAAACGCGCGTTCCGGAGTTCGAGGCCGACGTCCTCTTTCCGATGGCCGGTTCCGTCGCTGCACATGAATTTGTCATGGGCGACCTCAAGAAGTCTCGCGACGAAGCGAACGTGGACGAAGACCGTGCAATCCGTGTCGTGGAAATCATCAAGAACGAGTTGCGCACCCTGCTAAAGGAAGACCCCGACACGCATGTTGTCTTCATCCGTTCCAATCTCGTCGAGTATTGGATGAACTCTCTAAACGACCTCAACGTGCGAGTTCAGGACATTCGCAACATGGCGAACACAGGCCGCATCACCTGTATCGACCAGAACATCCGCCGCTACCCGGAATCCTACCGCTCAAACCTCCGCGCGTCCGGCATCATGTTCTACGGCGACAACATTCCGCTTTTCGGCACATTGCAGATCGCCATCTACGGAATGCTCAAGAAGGGATTTGGCTCGCTCATCGGAGCCGTGTGCGACGAGAAGATTACCAAGGAAATGACCGCGCGGCACGAACGCCGCGAATATGAAGCGCAGCTCTTGAAGACTGTGACAGGCCAATCGACTTCGCCGCTTGCAACACCCGTGCTTCCAGCCCCGCCACCACCTTCCGATCCCGACGACGATTATCCCACAGACCCCGAAATAGGAGATTTCTGATATGCCAATGTCCGCAAAAGCCCGCGACCCTCGCGGCGTCGAAATAAACTTCGACGAAGCGACCCACCGCTATTGGACTGTCTTCACGGAGAAGATTCCGATTCTCTCAAATGCGGTTGTTCGCGCCGGTTCTTCTCCATTCCCGTCGTTTCTCCCTGGCTTCGGCGACGAAAAGGAGGAGCCGCCGAAACAGGAGCCACAGCAGACGAAGGACGCAAACATTGTCGTGAACTATGTTTCCGGCACGCGATTCGTCAACCACTTCTTCCCGCCGTTCGATCCCGACGGAAAGATAACGGAGGCGACCGCCCGCAAGCGTGGCATATCAGTCGAACAGCTCAAGTTCGAGTGGAAGCAGAACTCCGCCGCCGCGTGTGAGTACGGCACCCGCGTCCATGAGACTGCGGAGGACACTTTCTACCGCCGCCAATACCGCAACTCCCCGCGCGACCAGCGCGAAATGGCCGTGTTTACCCACGCCAGGAACACGGCCTTGCGCATCATGGACGGCTTCAACATCATGGGTGTCGAGCAGATTGTCTTCGACGTTCAGTATCAGCTTGCCGGTTCCATCGACCTTCTCGCGCAGTCGAAGAAGGACGGCACGATTTGGATTTTCGACCACAAGACGAACAAGCAAATCAAACGCACTTCCCCCTATGGCGTGAAGGGCCTATATCCAATCGAACACATAGACGATTGCGAGTACAACCACTACGCCTTGCAGCTCTCCACCTACGAAATGATACTTCGCACGGCTCGCTACATTCCGCGCACCGCGCGTGTCCGGCGCGGCATCTTCCACTACACCGAAGCCGGTGTGGAGTTCATGGAGCTTCCCGACTTCGCGCTCGAAGTCCGCGAAATGGCTATGGTGATGCTGGAAGAGCCGCCGTTCTGATTTCCCCAAACCAACAAACAACAAATGAAAGGAAAAACCAAATGAGCAAGCATTTCAAAAACCAGGCGTCAAAGCGTCGTCGCGACGGCTTTCAGCACCGCTCCAAGTCGTGCATGAAGCGTCTCGTAAGTCAGCTCTTCCGGCAGTCGGAGGACTACGCTCGCCTAAAGATCGACAATAGCCTTCTTTACGGAAAGGTCGTGAAGCTGAATCAGCTTCTTATGGACGAGCGCAAATCCGCACTTCGTGAAATCCAGAAGACCGAGGCGATCCACGACGGCATCGTGAAGACGTTTGGCGACAAGCTCAACCAGGTCACGCGGTCGCGCAACACGTATCGCTTTCTCTTCTGGTCGCTCGTCGCGGCCCACATCGTTGTCATTGCGGTAGAAGTCGCCGCGCGCTTCATCAAGCATTGATGCGAAAGGACAATTCAGATGAAAGAACTACTTGAATTTCTCGGTGCCGCCGCATCAGGCAAAAACATTGCGACGGCCATCAACATTCCGACAGCGGAGATCAGGCAACGGCTCCCAAAGGCTCTCATGGAGCTTGGCGTGATCCTCGGATGGCTTACGAGCTATCTTGAGTATCTTGATTGGCTCTCGAAGAAGCAAAAGCGCAATCTCACGCAGGCCGCAAAGCGCGACTACAACCAGATTGAGCGTTTCATCAAGACGTTTGCGGACGCGATAGACGGAAAGGAGGCCGCCAATGCGGTTGTCATTCAGCCTAATTGAGTGGTTTCGCGCCCTGTTCCGCCGCAGGAGTTCGGACGATCATTCCGTTGTCGTGAAGATTTACGATAACGGCCACCTCGTCTACCGTGGCGAGCGCTTCTCGAATAGCGGCGACCGCATCGAGATAATCAGCGCGGCGAACACATCGACGTCGCTTCTCCTCGGTTCTCTGCGCCGCAATGCAAAGCTTGCGGCTCGCATGGCGAAGAAAGGTGTCTGCAATGCCTGACTTTGAGTTCAACGGCATTCACCTTCTCATCGTGTTCGTCGTGGCCGTTGTCGCGTTCGCCGCAGGCGTGGTGATGGGCTATTTCGTCCGCGACGACATGCTGCACGGCGCACAGGGGAAGGACGGCGAGCCATGACGAAGCTCGTCTTCACATACGCCGGGACGCACAATCCCGACGGGCGCTATGCGACGCACCTCTACGTCAAGCAGATGGAGCCGGACTACGACCAAATGCTTGGTTCCGAGCGCAAGGCCGCCGCAGACGCGCAGAAGATCGTTTCCGACCTCATCAACGTAAACGTAACCGGCGACCCGGAACGGCTTGTGCGCGGCGGGGAGATTCCCGCCGACGCCGTTCCCGTCTGCTGGTTTGAGGTCTGCGTCTCGTGGGATCGCAAGCACAGGCTTCCTTCCTATCGAAGCGGCGAATACCGCCGTCTTCGCCCGGAGGCGATGTGGAATCCCGTCGCGTCGCTCATGATGGAGCAGCGCGCATACATTGTCGGCGTCCTCAAGAAGCGTGTTCGCGACGAGCTGCGCGCGAGGGAGGAGCGCCGAGCCGAATACGCAAGGAGGATGAAGTCATGAGGCGCGTCGTCTACATTGCGGGGCCGATGACAGGCTTGCCCGAACACAACTACCCGGAGTTCATGCGGGCGGCGAAGAAACTCAAGGACATGGGCTTTGCCGTCGTGAACCCCGCGGAGATTGGAAACGGCTTCGGAACGCCGAAGGAGCTTTCGCAGGACAAGGATCTTCTTACCCGCCTCACCGACCTTGAACTTGCAATTGTGCGCGAGTGCGACGCGATATGCCTTTTGGACGGATGGGAGAAGTCGGTCGGCACGAAGCGCGAGCTTTATGTCGCCATCGAACACAAGCTTTCCATCATGCAGGAGAGGGATTTAGGATGAAGGTCACGCCAGCCATAGCGATCGCCCGGAAAATCGCGGGCTACATTCCGCCCGTGGAAGACAAGATGTGCTGCAAGTATTGCGGCGCAAAGCGCAACACGCGCAAGGACTTCGCGCCCTACTACTGTGTCCGGCACATGTTCTACGTCCACAGTCGCGGCGTCTGTCCGAAGTTCGACACGACGCCCTACAATCCGCCGCCGGAGCCAGAACCGAAGAAGCCGCCGTTCATACAGGAGGAAATGTTCAAATGACACCGAAAAACCAATTCCTGCGCGACGAGGTGAAGAACGTCGAATCGCTCGCGGTAAATGCGCTGGCGCAACAGCCCGAAGAGGACGGGGCTTGCTGCCAACACCTCTACGACGCGCTCGTTCGCATCTACAACGCGGCAGACCTGGCTTGCCACAAGTTCAATACCGAATGGAAAGGCCGCACATCATGAGCCGTCGCCGTCGCCAATGTGGTGGTTGCCCGAAGTATAGTTTGGGCTATTGTTCGCATCTTGCAAAGCGCGTTTCGCAGTTCGCTCCAGCTTGCGACTACGGACGCCGCCAAATGACAAATGCCTATATGCGCAAGTATATGGCAAACAAAAGGAAAGGTAAAAACACATGACAACAGCCGACATTCCAAAAGTCCGCATTCTCGATCCAAAGGGTCGTGTCATTTGTGAGGGCTACTACTTTGAATATCCCGCCTACATGGGGCCGGGAATCTACGACGGCGACCCGAAGCCAATCCCGACCAAGCGTTGCGTGATGACTTACGATCAAGGCGATTGGAACATGCCAAACACGCCGCGCTTTCTCGAAGTCACGCCGCCTCATACAATCGAAGTCATCGATCCCGCCGCACCGTCGGCGAAGGTGACAAGACTTAGTGAAAGCGAGGCGTCTAAATGAGCGGCTTCACAAGAGATTGGTGGCCTAATCCGCCGATGTTTATTCTTAGGGATTATTCCGGATCCTATGTGCCGCCATTCAGTAGCGGACGACATCACGGTTGGGGTGGTAAATCGCAGAAGAAAATCCGCCGCGAAAGACGGCAGATGGGAGGTAGGAAGAAATGAGCAATATCGAACGTCCGCGCAATTGCGGCGAGTGCGTGCGCTTCATGCGCCGCAAGGACAAGCCCGGCCACGGCTGGTGCGACAATTGGGCTGGTGTTGACTTGCTCGAAAGCGATGTGTGCCATCCAAACTTTGGCGTCAAGAAGAATCCGTCAAAGAAAGAAGGTGCGACGTGAATAGAATCAACTTTTCACACAACTACCCCAAGCTTCACGGCCAGACATCCGCGAAGCTTCTTGCGGTTGAGCCGTTGAAGATCGATGCAAACACGCCGCGCGAATTGATCGAGTACGACACAAAGTATGATGGCGGCTATTATCCGTTGAAGCCGGGCTACTACATCCAGCTCGTCTTTCTCGGCAATCTCCACATTCCGTTTTGTACGATCCGTTCCGCATGGCCGTCAAGCAAGGTTGATTGGTATGCGTCGCAAAAGGGAATGATGTTTGAAATCAAAATCACAAGTCAAGAATAGGAGTGGCGATGAATTATCCAAAAATAGACCCGTCGTCCATCGACTTGGACATAGCCTGCAAAATGTCAGGCGCATGGGATTCGTCTTTCGCGGACGACAAGCCATACACCTACAAGTCTAACTTTTTCCGCGCAATCATCGACTTCGACGAGTTCGCCAAGATCAAGCCGCCAAAGGGATATGGCATAGGAGTGGATCGCAACATAAGAATAAGAACATCCTCATTTCGTGGACTATGCCCCGGAGCGGTGCATTACTACTGCGACATAGACTTCAACGGCCCGTACCTCATAAGAGACGGCTGTAGTGTTAGTGGGTATCTAGGTGGTCTCAAGGTTGGCAGGATATTTACTTGTAAGTGTCTCAACGTCAACCGCCCCGTGACCAAGGAGGACCTCGCCGACAAGTATGCAGACTGGGACGGCTACGACGTAGGCGACATGACGCATAGGTGGTACAACACAAAAAATGCCATCGAATGCGCCAGGCAGATCGTGAAACTTCGATTTAAGAATTATGGCGAAATCAATATCGATGACTGTAATGAGTAAAACACTACTTGAAACCCTTTCCGGCAATTCGGCCGGGAAATAAAAAAACCAAAAACAACAAGGAGAAATCCAATGAAGACCAAACCCACAGCAAAGGCTGCTTCCACAAAGAAGCCCGCCGTCAAGTCCGCACCCGCCAAGAAGTCCTGCGCTTGCAAGGGCAAGTGCGTTGGCAAGTGCAAGAAGTAATCAACCGAATCCACAAACAATCCAAAGGAGCAAATCATGGAAGAAATACAGAAGTACATCCGCGTCAACATCGTCGATGCAGCACCCATGCGGTTTGGCGATTTCAAGACCGCCTATCCGACATCTGGCGGAGCCAATCAACAGCGCCCGGACGATGATCCTGGCTATGTCATCTTCTACCGCAAGGGTCAGCCAAACGAATACGTTTCGTGGTGCCCTGCCGAGGAGTTCAATGCTGTTAGCGCGCCATTCCACAAGGATGGCATGTCCTTCGGCATGGCAATTGACGCTTGCCGTTATGCCGGCAAGAAGATTCAGCGTGTCAATTGGAACGGCGAAGGTCAGTTTGTCCGCTTCGAGGAAGTTCTTGCTTCCGAGGACGGCAAGCTCCACGACAATCCGCAGGACGCTCCTGGCATGGCTGCGTCCGGCTGCTTCGTGTTCCACTTCGTCAACCGCAAGACGGGCGAAACCGGCATTCAGGTCGGCTGGCTCGCTTCGCAGGCTGACATGGCCGCTAACGATTGGCGCGTCATCGAGTAAACCCCACGGGCAGGGTCAAGCGACACTTGGCCCCGCCATACAGCAAGGAGAACCAAGAAATGAACTATGACATTAACGAACAGGCACGCTCAATCGTATTGAACTACGTCCTGGAACACCTCGACAAGTCCGACGAAACGCCGTCTTTCGAGACGTTTATCGTATGGAAGTGCTGCATCCTCGGCAATCACAAGTGGCTCATTTCCACCACACTTGCCGACGGCATGTACTATGAGGTGACGTTCAACAAGGCTAAGAACGAGTTTTATCTCGACGCTTACAAAAAGTTTGAAAACCGTTGCATTCCGGCATAACTAACCATCGGTGTGGCGGGCTTCAACGCCCGTCACATCACACCGAAAGGAAAGATCATCATGTCTAAATCGTCTAACACATCTGCGGGCGGCATTGGCTTCTGCGGCCTGTTGGCCGTCGCGTTTATCGTCCTCAAGCTCTGCAACGTCATTCAATGGTCGTGGTGGTGGGTTCTGGCTCCGCTGTGGATTCCCGCCGCAATCGTCATCGTTCTCGCCGTAATCGTTTTGATATGCGCCCTTATCAGCGGCGGTGTCATTGACGATTAGAATCTGAAAGGCTCGCAATGAAAAATCTCACCCGTCAAGAAAAGGCTCGTCGCAGAGGCAACACGGCGCAGTTCAATCCATCCACGTGTCTGCCGCATACTTCGCGCTGGCTCGCCCAGCAACGCGCGCTCGGCATTCGCCGTCAGCGCACCCACCTCGTCCGCATCCGATAAACCAACATTGGCGGCGGGATTCGACCTCCCGCCGCCATTCAAACCCAACATCAATATGACACTAAACGGAAAGCGAATTTTCCTGCTCGTCAGGCTCCATGAGCTTCGCGTCCTGGAAACGACATTCACAACAATTCGCGGTGAGTGGAAAACTCATTACTTGCTTACCACGACGCCGCGCAAAAAATCTTCTGTGCCAGATGAGGAAGATCAATTGGGCGGCGCGCGCACTCGCAAATTGATTGACGACATTATCGATGTCCTGAATAGGTATGGCGCTTCGGATGGAGATTCGCCATCTATAAGCACCAAGGGAAAGCGTAATCGCATCGTCTCGCAAAGCGAGCATGTCACGGTCGTAAAGAATCTTACTGTCGGCGGCCTAATCAAGCTTCTCTCGCCGCTTCCGAAGGGGTTGCTTGTGAAGAGCTGCAAGTTTGACGAGGGTGACAGCCGCGTTGTCGAGATTTCCATTTGCGATCCACACGCCCGCACTCATTCATGCCCCAAAAGCAAGCCCTACGTTTTAATCGAAGGACACTAACGAAAGGACGTATAAAATGTTTGCGTTGATGGTTATATTCATCATCCTGTTTTGCAGCAGCATGTACGACATTTACAAGCTACTTCGCGACATAGATGAACTGCTCCGCAAAATTGAAGACAACACCAAGCAGAACAAGGGAGGTAAAGACTGTGATTCCCTCTTGGACTAAAGCACAATCCGGCTTCTACTACGGCTGTGATTTTGGTAGGTGGCTCAACGAAGAGGTTATAATCGGCTTCGACCCAAAAACCAAAACCATAGAAACGCTATGCAGTATATTCTATCCCGTATTTCCACAGGCGCTTCCCATCGAGCTGAAAGGAATTGCAGTATGAATGTTGCGTGGTTTTCGGCTGGCGTCTCTTCTGCGATTGTCTGTTGGCTTTGCCGCGACGAGCTTGACGAGATTCATTATCAGCACATTGACGATCAACACCCAGACTCGTTGCGTTTTCTGCATGATGTTGAAACGTTGATCGGCAAGCCGATACAGATACACCGTTCGCCGTATGGCTCGGTAGACGCCGTGTGCCGTGCGTTCAGTTTCCTTAAAGGGCCACACGGGGCACGGTGTACGGACGTGTTGAAAAGACGTGAACGCAAGGCGTGGGAACATGAGCATCCCGGACGCCATACTTACTATTGGGGCTTGGACTGCAACGAGAAACGCCGTGTTGACGGCATCATCCGCGCCATGCCCGAATATGACCACCGTTTCCCGCTTGTGGAACGCGACATGACGAAATCGGATGCGCACGAACTGGCGGCACGCCTGGGGCTGAAACGTCCAGCAATGTACGACATGGGCTATCACAACAACAACTGTATCGGTTGTCTCAAAGGCGGGATAGGCTATTGGCAGATGATACGCCGTGATTTTCCCGAAGTCTTTGCGAGCAGGGCAAAGCTTGAACGTGACCTTGGAAGGTTCATATTGAAGGATCAAAATGGAAATCCTCTGTGGCTTGACACTCTGCCTGAAAACAAGGGTAGAACGACGGAGCCCATTGACAACATCCAATGCGGCATAATGTGTGAAATTAACTTCCAAGAAAAATCGTAAAAGGTGGACTAATTTCAGAAACGCAACCGCGAATTAGTCCACATGCGCGTAGCCATACACAGCGTTGACGGCCACAACTACCCTAATCTCGCGCTCATGCGCATATCGGCATGGCACAAAGCGCAGGGGGATTCGGTGGAATGGTTTTCCCCGCTTATGCCATACGACCGCGTTTACGCCTCAAAGGTGTTCACGTTCACGCCTGACGATCCTTATTTGCCTGTCGATGCGATCCGTGGCGGAACTGGCTACGATGCCACCACCAAACTTCCGCCCGAGATCGACGCGATGCGGCCGGACTATACGATATATCCGCAGTTCACAGAGGCGTATGGATTCCTCACGCGGGGATGTGTCAACAAGTGTCCGTGGTGCGTCGTGCCGAAGAAAGAGGGCACAATCAAGATCGTGGGCGACATCGAGGACATCTGCAACACCAACACGGGATTTCGCCGCAAGGCTATTTTAATGGACAACAATTTCCTCGCCGCGCCACTCGACTTCGTGCGCGAACAGGTTGCCAAAATGCGGCGGCTCAAAATCCGCGTTGACTTCAACCAAGCGACGGACGCACGGCTGTATGACGACGAGCGAGCGGAACTTATGGCGGGAGTGCCGTGGCTTTCAATGGTGCGCATTTCGTGCGACACCGACGCCATGCTTCCGCATTGCGTTCGCGCGATAAAGGCGTTGCGCGGTTTCGGCTGCAAGAAGGACATGTTGGTTTACGTCCTGGCGAAGAATGACGGCATTGATTCAGCCCTTTACCGCATCTACGGATTGATGGCAGCGGACAAGCGCGCCGTTCCGTTTGTGATGCCTTACCGCTCGTTGACGGACAACTCTGTAGAGCCGTCTCCGCGACTGAAAGATTTGGCCCGGTGGTGCAACCGGGCCTGGATTAGAAAGTCGTGTCCGTTTGAGGATTATCGCTCTTAGTTCTGCGCCTGCGTTCGTCGAAGCTTGAGGGAACGTTCCTGCATGTAAAATCGAATTGTCCAATTCCTGTCACAATTCCATTTGCCGGTAATTTGCCAGCCACCGTTCAAAGGTTGAAAATCGGCGCATTTCCCCCCTGATTTGCGCAGATTCTTATTTGCCTAAATGTCCAATTTGCGTCCAAACGCAAGAAACGCGCCATAGAGCCTCCTAGAGCGCGTTTCTATGTCTACCCTGCCATTGTCACGTCCGGCGCGTTCAAAGCGCTCCTAGAGCAACCTGGCGCGTCCTGGCGCGTTTTAAGGCTTGATGTCAAAGTACGCCTTGCCGTTTTTCTCGACCTCGACGCCGTTGTAGCTCTTGACGCGCACGCCCTCGGTATTTCCGACAAGGCTTGTCAGGAGTGCTTGGTCGTGGTAGGCTGCCGCGTGCATCGTAATGAAGGTATGCCGTCCGGCATTCTTCGGCAGCTTGACACCGGCTTTCTTTGCCCAAAGCACGAGGTGGCGGCGGAACTTCTTGTTTTTCCTCTGCACGGCGTCCTTGAAGTCGAACGACCGCATCCACGCAATCGCCTGTTCGCTGATGGTAAATGCTCTTGGGTCTGCGCCGTTCGTCGCGCCCTTGACCTTGATGACGCGGATAAACTTCTCCTCGGTGTTCACAACAACCGACTCGTTGCCCTCTCTCACGCGCTCGATTTCGCATTGGCGCATTCCGCAGAAGAACGACAGGATCGCGTCGGCCAGATCCGTGGCCGCCTTTTTGTCGCTCTTCTCGGCGGCGATCGTCCGCATGAGCTTCGCAACGTCTTCCGCCTTGACGTACTTCGGCTGGCGATATGGTATCTTGAGCTTCGACACGCCCGCAATCGGACTAGTGGCAAGCATTGCCTGTTCGGGCTTCGCGCACCAATTTACGAACGTCTTGATGTCGCCAAGGTGGTTGTTGTAGGTCTTCCATGTTCCCTGGTCTTTCTCGTCGATGATGCGCTTCTTGAGAGCGGTCGTGACTTCTGCTGCGGTGATGTCATTGAGTGGCCTGTCGCCACCAAACTCCATCACCCATGTTCCGACATGGTTCTTGAGTGTCTTTATGTAGTCTGCGCTCTTGCCGAACTGCGACGCCATGAATTTTGCGTATGCCTCGCTGACGGTCGTAGAGCATTCAATGGCGTTCTTTGCGTCCGTGGCTCGCTTCGCGCACTCCAGGAGCGTGAGGCTCGATTTCTTCTGCGTGAGCCAGTCCAATGCCTTGCGAGCGTCGGCCGCTTCGTATTCGCTGAACGTCGTTGCGACGGCGCCGCCGGCTTCCAGCGTTTTGTAGAAGTCGGCTATCTTCTCCTTGAGCGCTTCTTTCGACAGCGCTGATAGCCGCTTCTGTTTTCTTTCGCTGTCATACCCAAGGAACGTCTCGAATATGGTATAATCTTTGCCGTTCCGTGAATGAGGTCTTTCGCGAATGCCCGCAATGGCCTCTTTCTTTGAGCGATAGGACATGATGCACCTGCCTTTCTTTGCGCTCGCGGATGTTCGGTTCAAGGCCGTCCCAAGCTTCGACCGACTTCCGCGAGCCATTTATTTTGTGTGACCCGTGTGTGACCGCGATTTTCAGCTATTCAAAAACCTACTACCGCCAAATCACGGAAAGCATTGTATCACAAGCATAAAAGCCCCGTCAAGGGGCTTATTGGGAATTGGTCGGAGCGGAGGGATTTGAACCTTACGCCGAATGACCGTGTTGAAAGTGCATTTCACCCAATAAAATCAAGGGTTTTGAGAAAATCGCGGGTGCGCGTCGGCATCCCGAAAACGGGGTAAAAATCCCGCATTTTGGCCGAGATTTGTGCGACCAAAATGTGACCGCGCGACCCGTTCGGCGGCTGTGCGCCCGGAATTGGCGGCGGTGGCGACGGTATGTAATCCTGTGGTTTTCATGCGGCGTAGTATACCACAATCGCCCGGAGAGTGCTAGGGGAAAATGTGAAAAAGGGCCGCCGGTGACATGGCACACCAGCGGCCCCAGGGGTAGATTCAATACTACTTTCGCCGTTCGCGCAAGGCGGCCATGAGTTCGATCACGCGCTGCTGCGCCTTGAGGCGCATCGCCTCGTACTTCGCCCGCGTCTCGTCGGTAGGCTTACGGTAGGCGACCCACTTCTGGCCGACCTTGCGTTCGCCGGCCTCCCAATGCCGCAGATTCCTTATCTGCGTCAGGAGCGCATTCACGCGCTTGGCAAACTGCGCATCGCTCGCAATGGAGCCGTCGGCCAAGTCCTTCTTGTAGGCTTCCTCCGCCTTGTAGAAGTTCTGCGTGTTGTCCGGGACGGAACGCTCGTAGTCACGGCCGAACGGAATGTGCTCGATCTTGATGTCGCCGCCGATTGCGTCGGTGACGAAATCGTACACGCCCTCGATGTCTCGCGCCGTGTTCTTGCCAAGCGAGTTCCAGATATGCTGGAGCGTTTCGGGAGCCACATCAAGCCATCCGCGCCGTTTTTCGCTGCCGCCCGTCTGTGCGTTCATCCAGCGAGCCGCGGCCTTGAAGCCCTCGCCTGTAGACGCACGGCCATTCTCCGAATACGGAAGCGTCTGCGAATACATCTGCTTCTTTATCGGGCGTCCGGCGAAGTCGGCGTTGTCGGCATGTTGGAAGAATGGCACAAGAAGCGTCGGCATGAACGTCTGCGTGATGTTCGGGCCAGCATCGCCGGTTCCCGCAAAGTGAACCGCCGTGTCACCTGCCTCTTTCGCAGAATGCTTCGCCCAATCACCCCACGACAGATCGCCCAGGGCGGCTCTCGCCGTAGTGTTGCCGATGTACTTGATGACCGAGAACGGCCCGGCATGGAACGGAATGCGGATGTACTTGTCGCCATTGCGGAAGTATAGCGAGTTCGCGCGCGCGTATTCCGTCATGCTGTCGCCCGTAGGCTTGCCCTCCTTGCGGTTCTTCTCGTCCTCTTCGGAGTTGAAGAAATGCTCTGCAAGGGCCTCTGCGACGCCATAGGCGAAAAGCGCAGTCGCAAGCTGCTTGCCGGACTTGCCCCTTGCGAGGGATTCCACCTGCCGCATGGCCGAGCCGATTACCGATCCCGAGAACATCCACGCTGAGTTCATCCAACGTTGGTTGCCGTACTTGTTGAAGTCGGTGGTGTACTCGCGGGAGCGCATCGCCGCCTCGCCTTTTGATGCGCCGCCCTCCATGTAGTCCTTGAAGACCGCAAGGCGGGTCGCAAGCTCGGCCTGCTTGTTGTAGATCGACAACGCATTGCCGACAAGCGCAAACATGTCCTTGACGCTTGCCTTGCCGCTCCTGACCTTCTCGAAGCGCTTTTCAAGCTCCGAATAGCCCTCATTGCCAGCGCCGCCAATCGATGCGCCAGACTCAACGTAGTCGCGCATGATGTCGGCATACTTGCCCTCGAAGGTTCCGCGCTTGTTGTATGCGTAGATGGTCTTCGTCATGGCAAGCGCGTCGAATACGTGCTTGACCGCGGAATATCCGCCCTTGATTAGCCCCTTGTCCGCTATCGTGTTCAATGCTGACTCAACCATGTCGGCCGCAAAGTTGCGCCCGATGAAGGTTGGCGACCATTCCGTTGCGGTAGAGGCGTAAAGCCTCATGCCATTGCGGAGAAGCCCAGGAGCCTGCGCGACGTCGCGCCCCGTGACGGCTGCCGCCACGCGCTCACCAAGCTTGCCGTCAAGCTCGATCATCATGAGGTTGCCGCCGTCCTTGAACGCGACAAGATTTGGCTTTCCGGGGCCGCCCTTGACGGATTGCTCGCGGTAGTATGGGTCGGGAAACTCCTCCATCTGTCCGTGCGTGAAGCTCCAGCCCTTGCCCTTGCGGACGCCGCGCCTGACTACACCAAGGCCGGGATGCGCCGTGATGTACTTGGCGAGTGTCTTGCGGGCGTCGTTCACGTTGGAGCCGTACATAGCCTCCTGGTATTCCTTGAACATGAACTCAACGGGATTGTCCGGGACTGACACGCGGCCTTCGGCGGTCTTGAAGTCGTTTTGCCGCCATTGGCGCGTAGAGTAGTTTACCTCGCCGTCGTCCGACATGTCATCGCGCATCGGAACATGGAAAGGCTCTTCCTTCCGCCACTCCGCTACGGTCTTTGCGTCAACGCGCCCGGATTCGACGCGACGATCCATGCCCTCGGCCTGCATCTTCCAGAGGAAGTCAGCCATCTGCTCGATCTTGCCGAACTTCTCGTCGCCAAGCCGCGCCTTGAGGTCGGTGAGCATCTTCTTGGCGTCCGCATCAGAAACGCCGGATCCTTCAAGCTTGCCGTTCCTGGCGAGGACTTTCCTGTTGCGGTCTTCGACATTGCGGCATATCATGTACACGCCGACGTCATCGACCGTCACGCCGGAGTCGCGCAGCATCTTTTCAAACGGACGCCGCCATTGATGCTCATAGCGCATCCGCGAAGCCTCGTTGTGTCCGTGCAGAAGCCGCATGGCGTTGTACGGCGAATCCTCGCGGTAGAGCGTCTTCTTGTCACGTCCGTCCGCACGCTCCATCTCTAGTATTGGATGGTAGCGGTCGGTCAAGTTGGTGTGATACTTCGATGCGATCGTCTGCTTCGCGTCCGTCGCCGGAAGCGATTGGCGCGGCGGCGCCTTTTCGCCATCTGGACGAATGCGCTTTCTGTTCGCGTCGTCAATGAGCGTCGAATCTTCGGCAACGCCGTGACGGTCTGCCGTTTCCCACGGCGGAGTCTTGGCGCGTTCCTCCGGCGTCATCGCCGCGCGCGTGGCAGCCTGCCGAGCCTCCCACTCGCCAAGCTCATGCGTATAGCGGTCGAAGGACTTGCCGTTGGTGTTCGTGCCTCGCGCCATGCCAGCGGCGGCCTGAATCCTGTGCTGTAGTTCATGGTTCAGCGTCTCGGCAGTCGTGCCGCGCTCGTAGAGGTGGATTTCCTTGTCGGACGCAAAGCCAAGCGTGCCGTCCTTCGGCTGCTCCGCCATGCGATCCACCACGATGCGCTGACGTCCGATTTCTGGATATGCCGCAAGAAGCGTCTTCACGGAATCTGGCAGGCGTTCGCCTTTCTCCTTCATGGCGCGTTCGAGCGCGTCGAAGGTAAAGGCGTACTGGTTCATGGACGCATCCTTGTCCTTGTCGTAGAAACGCCCGGACGCAAGCGCGAAGTCGAGCATCTTCTTTGTGTCGGCCTCGGTTATGCCCTGTATCTCAACGCGCCACTTTCCGTCCGGGGCTTTCCACCAGCCGGTCTTCTCCCAGATTTCGCGGCGGTCAATTCCCTTCTTCTCCATTTCGACGGCATCCTCATGACGCTTGAGGTGAACACGCCCGCCGGCTTCCTCGTCGATGTTGAAGAAGAAGTCGCGGACGCCGCCGGACGTTCCTTCCGGCCTCTTGCCCGTCTCGTAGAACTCGCGGATGTCGGCAATGACCTTCGACGGACTTGTGCGGCGGGTGTAGCCGACACTCACGATGTCGTCTGTATCGTAGTCGATCAAATCGACCTTGAAATCTCCAGGGCCGCTTTTCTCGTGCCACTCGATGTAATCCCAAAGACGGCTCGCGGCCTCTTCGCTCAACTTGCCGCCGACCTGTATGCCGCCGTGGTTGGAAGCAATGCGGATGCCGCCTTTTTCAACGAGCGAGTCAATGCCGATGCCGCCTTTTTCCTTCCTTGCGATTTCGACGGCTTCCTTTGCCGTCATGCCCTTGCCCTGTGCAAGGCTAGTCGCAAGAATCTTGTGGCCGTGTTCAAGCGCCATCGGGTTTTCGATTGCAATATCCCGGATGTTGGGAAGTTTTGAAATCATCGCGGACGCCTTTTTGGAATCCGCGTCAGAGAACTTGCCGATGAGGTCGCTTTTCTCGAACAGCATACCGTGCTCGATCTTGCCGCCGCGCGACGGAACGACATTCCCCTTGGGTGTTATGAGAAGCGCGTCGGATATGTCCTCGGTCACGCCAAAGCGCTTCACGACATCGCGGAAACGATCGTCGGACTCTTCGCGGACATCAAAGAAGCGCGTGGTGTCGCCTATCGGGTTTTCCGCCTCGTCGTAGAGCTTGACTGGCTTGCGGTCGATGAGGTCGCGGAGAGTCTTCGCGTCGGCCTTCATGAAGACGCGCTTCTTGTCGGGCGTCGCATCCGGCTCGGGAAGCTTGTCCTTCAAGAACTGCATCTTTACGTCCATCGCCCACTTCTTCGCGGCCTCCTTGTCGGCAAAGCCGGTTATCATCACGGACTGCCCGCCGTCGCGCGGAACGCCTTTCATCTTGAGGCCGTCTTCCGTCAATTCGACAGACTTGTTGTTCAACACCTGGCGAACCACGCTATCCACGATGACGCCGTGCGCCTCTTCGCCCTTGCCGTAGGTGCGCAGAATGTCTGCAACGCGGCCAAGCGGAACTTTCGTGCCAATGAACTCGCGCTTGCCTGTCTTGACGGCGAACGATTGCGGCATGGACGAGCCAACGACGTCATCCCAATGTTCCAGCAGGTCGCCGTTCGCATAGAAGCCGTCCTCGGCGCGTTCCTCCGGGATTATGCCGTACTCGGCATCCCAGACGGATTTAGCATCCTCCGGCTTCACCTCCTCGTAGAACGAGCGCGGATTGCGCGTCTCAAGGCGGGATGCGTACATGCGCTCCCGCTTGCCGTCAACGCTGTAGCGGGCAACGGCGTCAACTTTGCCGAGCGCGCCGCGGCTCATCTTGCCGTCCGGCTCAACGGCGAAGATTTCACCCGTCCGCTTGGAGCGGACATAGCGAAGGTCTGCGCCCTCGTGACGCTTCTGGAAGTCGTCAAACGAAACGCGGTCGGTCTTGAAGAAGTTGTTTACGTGCTCAATCTTCATGCCGTCCGCAAGCGGAAGCGTATGCAGATCGTCGGCGTGCGTCGCGCCGGAATCCTGCAAGCCACGGTCGTACTTGCCCTCGTCGATGTCATTCTGGATGAGCGCTTTCTTGCAGCGGTCGAACACCTCGAACACCTGCTCCTGAACGCCTGGATCGAGAAGCATGATGCGGTTCCAGAAGCGGCCCGGCTTCATCTTGGCGGCGTTGCCGTTCTTGTCGAGCAGCTTGTTTATCGTGCCGTCCTCCGAACGCGAAAGAAGGTTCATCTGCCGCGCGAAGTCATCGGCATGTCCACCGTTGATGATTGCCTGGATAGTCCACTGTATCGCCCTTGCAGAATAATCGTCCTCAAGGTTGTGGCGTTCGCCGATCATTTCGCCGCCAACGGCACGGTCGCCCTGCGAAAGAGCGGAGAGCTGACCTTTGCGCCGTGCGATCGTCGAGAAGAAGCGGGCTTCTCCGGGGAAGTCGCTTGTCGTGGTGTAGAATATCGGCGCGGACTCCTGGTTGTTGCGATGTACGCGCCCTTTGGCCTGCTCGAAGTCGTCGGCGCGCCATTCGTTCTGAATCTTGAAGAAAACGCGGCGGTCGCGGTTTTTGAACTTCTTGTCGGACGAGAACGTAAAGCCTGTGTTCGCTTTCTTGGAGAACACAAGCACCTTCTTTTCGCCGTTCTTGAACGCCTCGTAGTCGGCGTCGAAGCCGTCCTTGTTGAGGCCGGTGAGGTTGGCGACGTTGTTCTTCCCGAACGCATCGAGAATCATGTTTATCGGATTGCCGAACGAATCGGGCAGCTTCTTCACCTGCTCCTGGAGCCGGGCGCGTATCGAACGCGCGGCGGCGCTTTCCTCAACGACAAATTCGATCTCGCCGGAAATCGGGTTCTGAATCTGCTTGACCGATTTTGTAGGGAACTGCGTATCGCGGTAGACAAGACCGCCGGGGCCCGTCTTCTCCTTCTCGTTCGTGAGGAAGTCCATCAGAATCTGCTTCGGCCCGAAGTTGGCCTCGTCCATCGCAAGGTTCTCGCCGCGTCCGGCGGCTTTCTTCACTTCGCGGTCTGTTCCGGCCTCGTTCGTGTAGAAGAGCGAGAACACGGGGCATTCTCCGGCCGCAAGGTGCTGTTTCGCCTTTTCGATGATCTGTGGAAGCTTCACGGCGGCGAGCATGGAATTGTGCATCCGCTGCTGCATACCGTGGAGCGAAGACGTCGGAACGCGATTGCCGAGGTCGCCCATCGCCTCCTGCGCATCGAGGATGCCGGAAAAGATGTCGCGCGTGGCACGGTTGTAGTCGCGGTAGGCTTTCTTCTGCTCGTCGGTCGTTGCCGTGTGGATTTCGCGGAAGTCTACGCCCTTGTCGGAAAGCGCACACGAAAGCATCTGGCCGCGCATCTTGAGCGAACGCGACACGGCTTCCATGCCGAGAAGGTTCTTGTTCTTGACCTTCTTGACGAAATCGGCGAAGTCCTTGAACTTCGTGCCCTCCCCCCAAAGCCCCAGGCGCGTGGCATAGCCGAGGTCTGAAACTTCGGTCGCCGGCGTCGCGGACAGGTAGATGACGCGGGCGTTCGGAAGTCGATCCTGCAAGTCCACCATCGCCTTTTGGATGAAGCCCTCCTCCTTGCCGGTTTTCAGACTCAATCCATAGGTGGTCTTGCCCGTGTGACATTCGTCGAACGCGATAACGCCGTCGAAGTCCTTTCCAAGCGCCTTTACGAGATTGTCAACGCAATGTTCGGTCTTGAGGTCATTGTAGGAGCCAAAGGCAATGCCCTCGTCCTTTATCTTCGACCCGTCACCAACATCGTAGACCTTATCGCCAAGCCCGAATGGATTGAGGTCGCCAATCGCGTCCTTCTTCAATTCGCGGTTCACCGAGAACCAAAGCGCCTTTTTACGGCCCTGTTGCCAGTTGTCGAGAATGACGCCAGCCGCAATGCGCGTCTTGCCTGCGCCCGTTCCGTGTGCGTGGATTATCGCCTTGCGCTTGCCATCGGGCGTAAACTGTTCGTGTATCTGGCCGGAATACGCAACACCTTCGAGCTGATGTTCCTGCAATGCGCCCGATTCGATGTATTCCTGGGGAATGTGAATCTTGTACTTCACATCGGGCGGTTCGATGCCGCGCAAGCCGCGCGGCTCCACCATAGGCGTTGCGCTCTTCTTCGCGCCGTCGAATTTCGCCTTGGCGGGGGTGTACTGCGGCTCTACATCAGCACCGTTATCGGCTGCGTCTGCTCGCTTAGCCACCTCGGAAGGTTGTTTACCATCGCGGACGTCAGCCTTTGGAAGTCCTTTACCGTCATCTGCTCCAGCCACGACGCCTCTTCCTTCGGGCTCGCCGGACGGAGTTGCGCTTCCGCCATCGCCTTTTCCGACAGTTCCTGCCGTTCCTTGAACTCCAGGCTGTTGTAAACCTCCTCCAAGAACTCCGTTTCCGGATCGTCCTCGTCCAGCCCCAACTTCGGGGCCTTGTTCATTAGGTCTGCTACCAAGTCCATTGACGGTTCCTCCTAGCTTTGTTATGACATCAGTATATTCTTTCTGCGGGATTTGCGCAACGCCCAACTTCTTCGCGCGCTCGTTCCACAGCTCTCCAAGAACAGGCGAGACAGTATTGAAGAGCGCGGGATTTCGGTCGTGGATGAACTTCGCAAGCGAAGCGAAGTCCTTTGTGAGCTTGGCCTTGACTAGCTGCTCTATCACGCCGCCAACCTTGTTGTCAAGCTCCTCGTTGCGGTCGAAGAAAAGTTCCTGCTGGCCGCCCTTGCCCTGCGAGCCAAGTTCGGTGTTCTGCCACAGCTCGCCGCCGGAGCCGCCATTGACAGACGCCTCCTGTCTGCGGGCGATCTCCTGCTGCTGCGCGATGCGACGCTGTTCCTCCGCAAGCTCGTCGGCCGAAATCGAATCAAGCGCGAAGTCGGCTTTCTTCATGCGATCGTCGAACAGGTGGCGCGACGCATCGGAGTCGGGATTGCCGGTTGTCTTGAGCCAGTCGCGGTATGCAGCCTCGTCGCTTTGCTGGCGCGCGTCCGTCTCAATCCCGAGCGCACGTTCCATCTGCGCACGGTCTTCCGGCTTCAACTCCATCTGCCGCCATTCCATCGCACGCATCATGGCGCGTTGCGCGGCGGCCTCGTACTCGCGGCGCATGTCAACGCCGCCCTTGGCGATGTTGCGCTCGTTGATACCGAGCTTTCGCATGTCCTCGCGCTTGATGGTGAGGCCGTTGTCGGAGTTCTTGGCGGCGCGAATGTCCTTCGCAAGGCGCTCGTACTCCGCAATCTGCGAGCGGATGTAGTCGCGCTTCTTCTCGCGAATGTCGGCGCCCGCGTCGAGAGCGCCGCCGAAAAGGTCGCCCTGTACAATCTTTCCGGCCTCAATCTCGCGCCGTATGTCGTGTGCGATTTCGGCAGCATCGATCTGAATGTCGGTCGTGTCCATCGTGCGGTCGGCAAGCACGTCCTTCAACAGTTGGCGTTGAACTGCGTCGTTATGCTCCCATCCGCGAAGAGGCGCGATGTCGGCTATCGCCCCGGCCTGCTCCGGCGTGATGAAACCCTTGCGCTTTCCTCCCTCGAAGTTGACGGATGCGCGAAGGTCGGGCGATGCGTCGTTCGCAAGGGCGTAGGCTACGCGCGCCTCCTTGGAGCCAAGGAAGCCCTCGCGCTCCGCTTCCTCACGCGGAATCTGCACGTCGCGGAAAAACGAAACATAGTCTTCAATGCTGCCCTTGTTGTCCTGGATGTTGTCGAGCGCGTCAAGAAGACGGATCTTCGACGTGTCGTAGGTTCCGTCCTCGCGCTTCTTCACCCAGCCGTCAGTCTCTTTCAGGCGGCGAATCGGAATATCCATGTCGAAGCGGTCGTAAAGGTCGCGGCGATGGCGGCCTGTGCCTACGTGCATTTCCCCGTCCGCGTACTCGATGGCGAGAATTGGCTTGGAGAGAAGCGAACGCGGCGTGCCCGGAAGTTCGTGCCCCGGTATGATGCCGCTCTTCGGGTCGGCGGCAAGCTTGATGTTGGGGTTGCGGGCGTCGCCGCCGTCGATCTTGCGGGCGGGGTACATTTCCACGTCGATTTCCTGCAAGGCGGCACGAAGCGCATTCATGTTCGTGACGTCGCGAACGTTGCGTCCTTCGGTCGCGCTGCGGATTGCGTCTCTCGCGGCATATTCGCCAACAGGCTCGATCCTGCCGTCGGAAATGTGTGCGGCGTAGTTCCAGATGGCGCGAAGGTCGCCTTTCCTGTTCTCGAACAGTTCGGGATTCGAGGACTTCACGAGACGCGCGAAGTCGCCAAAGCCGCGTATGCGTCTCTCGTCGTGGAGTGCGCCTATCATGTTCACAAACTGCCGGTTGCTCTCGGCGCGGTCTGCGTCCATAAGCTCCTCGCTCTTGTCGAAGAACCGCGCGTTCGGATCGAAGTTGCGCAGGAAGTCGAGCGCATCGCCGACCGATTTCACCTCGGTATCTCCGTTCGCGCGGCGTTCGGCTCGTTCGCCCGTCCAATCGATTGACGAAACGATGTCGTTTATCGCCGTCGCGTCGGAGCGGTTTCGTCCATCAAACAGCTCGCGGCGCGGCGTCTCTGCCTGGACTAAATTGCCGGACTGCGCAGCGGATTCGTCCACCGCACCCGTTTCGCCGCGATTTTCGGCGGTTTCGGGCTGGACTAATTTTTGCTCCGGGGCAATCTTCTCGTCCACGCGCTTCGCCAACTCGTCCACAGGCTTGTTGGGATCGCCAAAGAACTTCTTGAGGGCGTTCGCGGACGCCTTGATAGCCTCGCCCGCCGTCTGCTTCTTCGAGGACGCGGAGTTTCGCGCGTAGGGAACAGAACGGATAAGGCGTTCGGGTTTGCCCTGTTCGGCGGAAAGGACATTCCAGCCCATGAGATTGCCGTTTGCGTCGCGTTCGGCGCGAACAATGATGGGATTGGACTTGTTCTTGCCCTGCCAGACGGTGCGCACAACGTCGCCCGGACGCTTGAGCGAGGTCTTGCCCTTGGGCATATCTTCGACAAAAACAGGCGGTTCGGCATTAGGATCATACTCGCCACGCTCCATTTTTGCACGAATGTCGGCTTCTTCTGCGGTTTCTTGCAATTTGCGCATTTCCTCGGCGGCCTCAAACTCCGCGGCCTCGCGTCGCCGCCTGTCGCGCTCTTCCTTGCCCCGAATAGATGCGTCGCGATGGAATGCGTCAGAAATAGCCCTCTGACGCTCCTGGCGGGCTTTCTCGTCGGCAGACTCATAACCAGCCCTGCGCGCTTCCTCGCGCTCCTGGGCCGTCCTAGTGCGCTCCTGTGCGATGCGTTCGCGCTCGGCATCTAGCCGCTTCTGCTCGGCCTCCGCCTCGGCAAGTGCCTTGTTGCGGCGTTCGATAGCCTCGCGGCGGCTCTTGCGGTAGTCTTCAAGGGCCTTGCGCTCGTTCTCGCGGGTTTCCTCCGCGATCATGCGCTCAAGCTCGGCGTCCTCTTGGGCTTCCTGCTCGGCGCGGCGCTCACGCTCGATGCGCTCGCGCTCCTTGGCTTCGTATTCCTCGGCCTCGGCCTTGATGCGAGCCTTTTCCTCTTGTGCCTTGCGGCCAATGGCCTGTTCCTTGGCGCGGCGTTCGCGTTCGGCGCCGATTTCCTCGCCGGCTTCGGCCACGGCGCTTTCGACAGCAGACTTGCGACCCGCAAGGCGTTCCTCTTCGGCTTTGCGGGCTGCTTCGTCCATTGCAGACTTGCGGGCTTCTTCTTCGAGCCTCGCGGCAGCTTCCTCGGCGCGGTATTCGCCAACGGCCTTTGCTCCGGCGGCCTTGCGCTCCATCCGCTGCTCATGCTCCTGTCTCGGCGTGAGAGGTGCGGCCTCGGCTTCCTCCGGGATATAGGAAACAGCTCCGCCCGTCTGCTTAGAAAGCTCGTCCATCGCGCCACGGTAGACTTCCTCCGCCTCCTCGCGGCTGAATGGCAGACGCTTGAAGAACCGGCGCATGGTGCGGCGAATGGCCGTGCCGTGCTTCTCCCACGCCCCAGGCTCGGCCGGAACGCCCTCATGGTCGAAGAGGTGCGCATAGACTTCCTCCACCACGTAGGGGTCTTTAAGAGCCTCCTCCGGGCTTGTAAAGCCCTGCGAGATTGCAATGCGCGCAAGCTGATTCTGAACAACAGGATCGTCGCTTGCGGCAAGCGAGCGCAGAAATTCAGCCCTTGCGTTCGCGTCTGGGATGGCGAAGTCGAGTCCGCGATGCCGCCCCACTTCGTGCAGAACGGTCTTCATCGCCATCTGCGGCGTCTCGATGCGGTCGAGAATGTACACCTGCTTGCCGTCCGCGTTTAGTGCGATCTGCCCCGGAAGAAGAGCGCGGCCATACCGCTCCTGGTATTGGTCGGCGGTGTCGAGGATTTCGGGACTTTCACCCGGAAAGTTCTTGGCGTAAAGCTCCTTGATGTAGTTGGCCTTGTTCTGCCTCTGGCGCACGGCGGTGTTGCCGGCGCGTTCCATGTCGCGCGCCGCATCGATTGCGTCGGTGATACCGTGACGAGCCGCCTGGCGTCCGTTCTTGTCGCGCACGACGTAGATATAGCCATCGTCGGAAAGCCCAGCGTCGGTCGGCAGAAACTTCGACACCGTAATGCCCGTCTTCGGATCGGTGAACGACTGCGTGCGGATCGTGCGCCCGCCGACATCCTCAATGTCGTCATCCCACGCCACTTCGACATTACCCGTCTTCGCGTTGCGGCGCTTGGGAACGGAGAAGCTTGTTTCCTCCGATGCTTCGACGCCTTTCATCCAATCGCGGGAATTGTCCTTTTCAAGCGCGTGCTTCGCCATCTTGTCGTAGAGCGACTTTGTTTCCTCGCCGTAGCGGTCGCCCATCTTGTTGACGAACTTGCGAAGGTTGTCTTCGTTGAGTGCAAAACCCTTGCCTTTCGACCGCTGCATGATGAGCTTGCGCCACATTGACTTGTGTTCGGGCGACATCTGGCGCAAAAGCTCGTCGGGCACCTCGAAGTAGGTTTTGAGAACGGCGTCGGTAGAGCGATTCTCCTTTGCGATCGCAGAACGCGCCTTTGCGAGCGCGACGCCGCCTTGCACAGCCATGACACCGAGTGTGGAAACGAACAAGTCTGCCTGGTTCTTGGCAGACATGGTTTCGCTCCAGAACTTATCCCACTCCTTGCCGAAGCCCTCGTAGTCGCCATCCTTCTTGGAAAGGCCGAGAACTTCGTCCTTGAACGTGTTTGCGTCCATAAGGCCAAGCATGACAGGCTGGCCGCGAAGCCCCGTGAGTTGTCCGTACTTGACGTAGTTTTCGTACATCTTCGCAACGGTTGGCGAAACCTTCGTCCGCAGGGCCTTGGTGACAACCTTCGGCGCCCACCCCATGACAGCCTCGCCGATCGGCAGCGAAAATATCGCAGCCTCGCCAAGACCTCCGGCGGTCGCCTTTGCGAGTGCGCTGGCCTTGTCGTCACCTTTCTTCACTACGAGATTTCCGTCCTCGTCGCGCACATACTCGTCGCGCGTCAGCTCGCCATAGCGACGGCGGGCGAACTCCGAACCCATCAGCGGCGTCATAAACTTGGAGTGCTGCAATCCGGCTGCAAGACGGCCTTGCCATGTTGCGGCATTTACCGCGCCCTTTGCAAGCCCGAGCCCCTTGATGATGCCGCCGCCAATTGCAAACTCTTCCATCATCGGGATCATGCCAAGCGCACCGCCGGCGATCTTCGACACAAGACCTTCTTCGTCGGCGTGTTCGGCAAGACGCTGTGCAGCCCCCGCCTTTTGGTCGGCGTGATGCCCGATAGTCGCCTCTGCAAGCTCCTGGAAGAAGTCGTACATCTTGTAGGGGTCGCCCTGCGAATGCTCCTTTGCGCGCTCGATTTCCTCATCGTCAAACCCCGCGTCGCGGGCATAGTCGATGAGAACGTCCGTCGCCTTGTTGTTGTAGGCACGACGGCCAAGACCGCGAACGCCCTTGACGGCTTCGCCGATGAAAAGCGGCAGATTGGCCGCCGCCTTGGAGAGATTGTGACCCGCCATGCGAACGCCTGTTTCGGCCGCGCCAAACTGCTGCGCCTTGTAGCCCTTCAACGATTCGTCTGGTGCGTCGCCGTGCCGCTCGATGGCATCCTCAAGAGCCTTGCCATTCAGGAACGCGCTCTGATTCTCATCCTCTTCGCGCTCGCCGCTTTCGCGAACGGAGCGCGCGAATGGCGCAAGGCCCTCGACATACTCCTGCCCCGCATAGGCGTCGCGTCCTCCTTGCGCAGTTATCTCGTCGTGGCGACGATCGGTAAAGCCGTAGTCGTCCGGCTTCTTCGGCGTCGGCTGCGGATCCTTCTGCGGTGTCGGCAAGGGCTTTCCGCTGGCTATCGCCATGAGCTGTTCATTGCTCATGTTGTCGAAGTCGCGCGACGGGGACATTGCGGCTTGATGCGCTCCGCCATTGGCGATGCGCATCAATTCCTCGTTGCTCATGCTATCGAAGTCATAGGCCATGTTGGTACTCCTTTGCAATTAGTAGAGTTCTCCTGTGAAGGGCTTGCGCTTTAGCTTGTACTTCTTTTGCAAGCGGTCGGTTTCGTCGCTGATGGCTTTTTTGGTTTCCTCTTCGATCTTCCACTTCGGCCATCCGGCTTCAAGACCGCGACGCTTTACCTCGTCGGTAATTTCCTTTTGGCGCTTGCCGTTCTCGCTGTGAAACTCGCGGAGCTGCTTCGAGCGCCACTCCTGCTCCTTTCGCTCATTATCGGCCGCAAGGCTCTCTTTGTGTTTCTGAACGAGCGCATCGTACTCGCCAAACGCCTTTGTCGTGACACCGCTCTTGTTGTCGCGTCCGATGTTGCGAAGTTGCCTGTCGAATTTTCCGGCGGCAATGTCCTCGTCGGTCGCGTCGGGATAAAGACGCTTCAACTCTTCGATGTCACCCTTGTCAATGCCCTCGTAGAAGCCGTCCGGTTTCGGAACAAGAGTCTTCTCCGCGGTCTTGCCGCGCTCCTCCATTTCCTTGCGGACATCGGCGGAAGTGCGCTTTTGCACAGTTCCCTTTTGCGGGGCTTGTGTTTTCAAATTGGGGTTTTCCGTTCCCAAATTCGGATTTGGCGTTTCCAAATTCGGATTTTCCGTTCCCGGATTTGGCTTTTGTGTTTTCGCGGCTGGCTGATTTGTTCCGGCGCCGCCGAAGTCCACGCCGCGTTCGCGAAGCTTCGCAATGGCCGCGGCCCTGTCCTCGTCGGTGTACTGCGGCTGCTGCGACTGATCGGGCGCGGGCGTATAGCCAAATCCACGCATGATCTGCCCGCGAAGGAAGTCTGCCTGCTTTTGCTCGTCTGGCGACATTTCGCGCGGCGACCTGTCGCCTGTCACGGCGTCTGTCGTGAACATGAGCGAGTCAAGCATCTTCGTCATCGCCTCATGCTGGTCTTTGTTCCATACGCCGCCACTGTTCTTCGACGCATTGAACTTCGCCCACTCAAGACGTTGCTTATCCTGTTCGACACCGAGTTTACCTTGTTCAATGATGGACTTGAAATCCGGCGCGTCGGGCTTCTTCACATCCCAATTGAGCGGATTCTTGCCACCGAACGCCCAGACAGCATACTCCTTCGCCTCCTGATCGCTCATTCGGCCAAGATCGACCTGCGATTTGCGGGCGTAGTTGACGGCTTGCGCAAGATTGAGCTTCTTGGCGTAAACGCCGTCGCCCTGTCCGTCGATGCCGTTCTTGCGGTAAAGCGCAGCAAACGTCGGCTCGCCAATCGGCTTGCCGGTAGTCTTGCTGACCTGCTGGCTTACGACGATGCGCTCCATCGAATCCTTGCCGCCAAGCCCGGCCATTTCCTTGTTGAACTCACCAAGGCGATCCACGGCAACAATGCCGCGCACGTAGTAGTTGCCGTCCTTGCTCTTGTAGGCGCCGCTGTCCTCGATGCTTCCACCATCTGCGATGTGCTTTGAGACGTCTTCAAGATTGCCCTGGAGATTGGCGAACGCGGAACCCATTTCGTCCGCAACCTTCGCATTCTGCTTGGCTTTCCTCTTGCGCCTGTTCTCGATGGCGAGACGGTTTGCCTCGATAGCATTACGGGCGTACTGCTGCGCCTTGCCAATACTCTCGAAGCTCTGCTGTTTGAGCGCATCGTCCCACGAAAGATCGCCCTTTGGCCGAAGTCCCTGGTTCAGCTTGTCCATCATCTGCTGCGATTTCGGAGCTTCAACAGGATTGCCGTTCGTGTCTTCCCATGTGACTTTACCCTTGTCCGGCCCATCTTGCACGACGACGCGAACATATCCGCCATAGGTCGTGCGACCTTTGCCGTCTGCGCCGACGGTTGTTTTCGGCGGCTGTCCTGGAGTGGACACAGGTGCAGTCGGAGCGGGCGCAGGCGCCACCAGCTGTGTTGGCTGCGTCGGCTGCGTGACAGTCGGGGCGGGCGTAGGTGCGGGCGTAATGGCCGCCTCGTGCATTTCGTCGGTAATGCCCTCGGCTCGTCCGATGGTTGCCACGGAATGCCTATACGCCTCGTCTGGCGTCATTTTGTTTATGCGGTCAATCTCGTTGAGCCTGTCGTTAAATTCCTGGTCTGTCATGGTTAGTCCTCCTCGTATGCGCTGTTCATCATGTCGATGAGATCGTTCGTCTCGTTGATGCGGCTTTGAACAGCCGCCGTGTCGTTCAGGTTGATGTCGTCGCCGAGGAACACGGTTGTTCCGTTGCGGTCGTAGGCGGGAAGCTGACTACCGCCGCCGGACGGCGTAATCATCTTCACCAAGGGCGACAGGCCGGGCGTGGCTGGCGCGGGTTGCGCTCCGGGCGTCGCGTTCGGCGTCGGTGTGATTGGTTGCTGCGGCTTCGGCGTAAGCGCCTCCATGAATTTCGCAAAGAGGTCGCTCGTCTGCTCCGGCTGCATTCCCGCTCCGCCGGTCTTTGCCTGCGTGAGCGCGTTGCGGACGGAAGACATTATTTCGCGCGCCTGGTCTGAAAGAGGGCCGGGCGGCAAGACGGGCTTGTTCCCCGAAAGCGACTGATCAAGCTGCGCAAGCATCGCGGATGGATCGGTCGGCGTGGAGCCGCCACCTGTCGCGTTCGATGGCGCGGCAACCGTTTTCTGCATTCCCGCAAGAACGCCGCTAGGCGCGCCGGCGGGCACGGGTGCGGTCGGAGTGTCAAGACCCTTGCCGGGTGCGCTGACTGCGGCTTCGACCGATGTTGGTATCTCGTTTTCGTTCATGCGTTATCTCCTTTCTGAAAAATCTTATGCACTGCTTATAGCCAAGGGCCATTTTTCATCCAATCGACTGTAGACATAAGTGACAGACTACCGCGTCCACGTCGCAAGCCAGTTGACGATCGCCTGTTGCTCTACGCTCGGCGATCCCGGGAACCACAAAACGGAAGAGTATGACGGCATGACCTTCTGGTATTCCGTTTTCAGATAGGCGAATGCCAGCGACGTTGACGTTGACGTTCCCATAATCGTACCCTCGCGAACATCGAAAGTCATATTACGATACTGAGACGTGCTGATTGACGTTCCTTGCTGATTCGCAAGCAATCCGCAAGGCCATGCGTCGGCGCCCGTGCCGGCATACTTCACCCGTATGCGTCCGCTCCACGTCGTGCCATTGTACGAATCAATGACAAGATAGACGACGCCATTCTGCCAATAGAAATCACGCGGAACGTAATTGTACCCTGCATTGTACGTCGCCGCCGTAATCGTCTTTTGCTGTTTCGAGAGATAATGCAGCCGCAAGCCGTTCGCGTCTGTGTCGATATACGCCGGCTCAAATATCCAATAATTGGCCGTCGCGCTTCCACCGTAGTTGGGAACGACCCGATACTCAAGAGACGGATAGTAATTGCCGACCGTTGTAATCGCCACCTTGCCGTCATCCGTCGCCCGATCGTAGTAAATGATATTCGAGTACGTCGTGCCGCCCGGCGACGTGTAGGCGTGTGGATAGCCGTTCTCCGCGTTCGCGACGCGATTTGACAGATCGGAAATCCCTTCGGACACGGCGCCATGAAACGCCGTCCATTGCTCGGACACACCAGTCCATTGATTCGCGAGCTCCGCGACCTGATCCTGTAGGTCAGACACAATTGGACCGTTTTTCATCCAATCAAGCGTTGCATTGTAAGACGCGCTCGGATTCATCGGGAAATGTATCGGCGTATTTGCCGAACTCGTCCGCGTCTTCGTGTACAAGTATGCAAGATAATCTCCCATACTGCTATCACCGTACAACTCCCTATTTACCACCGTCATTGCCTGCCCCGTGTCAGTGCCATAGTTGAGCGTGTTCGGCCAATTGCTCCATTGAAACCGCGTAAGACACCACGCGACGACCGCGCCGTTTTCCCATACACGAACCTTGAAATAGATATATCCGCTCTGCCAATAGAAATACTCCGGTATGATCTTGCCGTTCGGATGGGCGTTGTTCGCGTCTTTGTACTTGATCGGCATCGTTGAATCAGGAAGATACTGCAATCGCATTCCTTTTTCGTCATAGTCGATATATGCCGGGTAGAAATCCCACCAGACACTACCATCCCTCGGCCGCGGCCATGCGCGAATGCCTATAGTGCTGTACTGGTTTGAAGCTCGCGCCGCGACCGTCGCGCCGCCGTCCGCGCCGTATGGGTGAACCGTGACGTAACCAAACGCGACGCCGTTTGCGTTGGTGTACGTGTACGACCAATCCTGTGCGTTGACGTTGATATAAACGTTCGACGTAATCGTGATCATTGTAATCGTCTCGCCTGAATGCTCGTCAAACCATGCGATACGTTCATTGATCCGGCGCAATCCGTCGGCTTCCGCATCCTGTGCCGCATGAGCGGCCGACCATGCCGTGTTTGCGTGCATCGCCGCCGTCGATGCGCTTGCTCCAGCTGTCGTTGCGCTTTCTGCGGCATTTGTGGCATAAGATTCTGCATTTGCAGCATAGTTTGATGCTGCGATTACCCAAGGTTCAAAATTGTCAAATATTACATTTACCTCAATGTTTGTCTGAAATGTTGTCTGGTATTGATAAACGTTTGTCACAATGGAAACGTAATTCGTGAAGTAATAGTCGGTGTGAGTGGATTTAACCTTTTGCGTAATGATCGATTCTGAATACACGTTGTGAAAAATATTCGAGACGATGTAAACATAATTCGTTATCACGTCCGCCCTTGCGGTTAATACACCAAGAACGATTGAAAATATAACAATTGCTTTTTTCATGTTTGCTCCTTTATGCCGATGTTATGGACTTGATTGTGCCATCTGTGTTGAAGTTGATGCGAACGCCGGGATCGGCGGCTGTTGCGGCCCTGCCCTTGCTTGTCGCAGGCGTGATCGTAAGAGTCTTTGTCGTGCCATTTGCATCCGTCGCCGTGATTGTCGCCGGGCCGCCGCTCGTCTGATCGCCGCTACCGACCGAATACCAGTTCGTATGTATCTCGAAAGACTTGCCGCCTATGCCACGCAGCCCCGAATATGCAAGGCTTACCGTCTCGGGCCCACCGGAAGTGTTGTCGCCGCTCGTCCATTGCGCCGTGAAGCCATCGCCGACATTTATTTCCGATCCGTGATTATACCCGATCGTCGCACTGGGATAGTGCGAAAAGAACGCGCATATATCGACGTCACTCCCTCCGCTCCAGGATATCACGATGTTGCAGGACATCGAAACTGCCGTTTGATACAGAATCGTGCCGTTCCTGCCGTAGAGCGGCAGCGCAGTCCAACGGTTACCACGTAATATCTCTCCGTTTGCCACGACTATTCTCCCGATAGTGGTGTTGCCGTGAAGGGCGTTTGCCCTGTCGCGCTGGACGGCGTACCAATGACCTTGATCCGCTTGCGCGTGTTCGTGAACTGGTGCGTACTCGTGGAATACGCTTCTTCCACGACGACATCGAGCTCCGAAACGTCGCAAACGTCTTTAGTAACCGAGGACGTCGCGCCCGTCTTAAGATTCGATTTCGCGAGCGTCGCCCTGAGCTTGCCGCCCGAAATGGAAAACGATACGTCATCGACAACATTCTTGTCGGGTAAAGTCGCAGACCCGCTCGAACCGTCATTGATTTGAGCTATTGCAACACCATTGGCAAAAATCGTTGTGACGCCATTATTTTTGGTCGCGGTAATTGCCGGGGTTTGCCCGTCGTAAATTGTCGCAATCAATTCGCCATCGGCAAAAATTCGGTGAACACCGCCAACATCCGTTCCGGTGATTTCTGGCGTCTCACCGTCTTGTCCTGGCGCGCCCGGATTCCCCTTCAAACCGTGTGGCACATGAATTTCCGTTGTTGATCCATCGCTGTAAGTGAATGTAACAACCGTTTCAGACACACTCGGCACAACATCCACTTTGGAGATCGCCTTGCCATCTGCGCCCTTATCGCCCTTATCGCCTTTATCGCCTTTATCGCCTTTGTCGCCTTTGTCGCCCTTGTCGCCTTTGTCGCCTTTGTCGCCCTTGTCGCCTTTTTCGCCGGGGTCGCCCTGATCGCCTTTCTCGCCGGGGTCGCCTTTCTCGCCGTCGGACGGTGCTGGTATGTGGTCGCTTGAACCATCGGAATATTCAATGGTGATTCCATCGCTGTCATCGGAGCTAACTATTGTTTTGCCACCCCAAACAACCTCGCCATTATACTTATATGGCGCACTACCCTCTTCTGCCTCTGAAAACCCCTTAACCTCAAGCGCCTTATCATCAGACTCGTCATCTTCTTCATCCGCTGGCTTCCAATCAATAGATGCACCGTCACCGGTGATTTTTCCATACTTGATTCCACCAGATGAAACAGGAAGATTTGTTTCGCGGTAATCTTTAGTCACGGCCCCATTGGTGAAGTCGTACAACTTAACATTTATAACCTTGTCATTTTCATCTTCGGCTGCTCCTGGCTCGGTATCAAGCGAAAATTCCCATTCGTATTTAATCTCGGTCGAACCATCTTCCGGTGTAGCCCTCGTCCCCGTACACACAAGATACACAGCTTCCGAACCGGAACCCGTTATCGTTGTGCCACTCACGCTCTGACTCACGCCATCGAAGAAGAAATCGCCGCCATCAACTTCGCAAGTAGTATCTCCATTGTCTTCTGTCACATGGTAATCGAATGGTTCGGGCCTATGCTTCGATTTCGACACAAGATGCAACGCGCCAACAAGTGACTGCTTGACCACAACGATTGGCGACTCGCCTTCACCCGAAGGAGCGGTATAGGAAATTTCCGCAACACAGATGTTGCGAACGGTTGTGCCCGTAATAGACTGACCTTGCGTAGGCGAAAGCTCAACCTCTACAGAACCATCCGCGTCAACGACAGATAAGACAAGCCACACATGTGTAGAAGAGGTTGTCGCATCGTCAAGTAAATACCAACCGTCCGCAATTGCCGTTATGCCAGATATGCTTGAAGTGGCAATGTCCTCATTATTGCGCGAAAGAAGATGTGAAGTTGGAAGGTATATTTTCCATCCGCCTACGCCATCATTCAACTCGGCGTCCCAACGCACCTCATAAGGCAATGGGTTGTCTGTTCCGCTGACACCCAGACAAACAACCGATGCCACGATGTCGTACTGATTGCCGTCGTTTTCCGACGCGCCAAAACGTGTCACGCGAAAATTCCACTTCGCACCTTCCTTCTCTTCTTCGCCGTCGAACTCAACCTCATATCCACCCTCGGCCTGGTCGTTTTCTGTGACGTGCGCCCAAAGGTAATCTGGCAAGTCTTCGGAATCGAGATCGAGCGCCACTGTGTGATTATTAGTATCAACATCTTTAATCTCTACCGCCTTGCCATCAACAAGGACGCAGCCCTTCGGCGCGAAAATGTAATATTCCCCTTCCTCGTGGTCGTAAGCGACCGAGAATGGATGCGGAAGCTTTGTTGCGTTTTCAATCATTTCGCGTTAGCCCCCTTTCGCGCTTCTTCAAGTTTCGCTATTTCGTCCCTCTTCTCCTGGAGTGTCATGCCTTGCATTGCCGCCGCAGTCGCAAGCGGAATATCCTTAAGGGTTGCAACAAGATCCTTGTGAAACTTATCTTCGTCGGCACCAGCATCACCACCTCCAGCAAGAAGCGCCTTTGCCGCCTTACGAAAATCCTCTTGTGAAAATTCCTTCCACTGATGTCCGCACGACTGCGTGCAGATCACCCATGCACCCCCTGGTGGCTGCGTGAGTTCAACCCATTTCCATTCAGCAAGCTCGTTTCCGTCCTTGTCCCTGTATCGGCTAATAAGTCTCGTACACATTACGCCGCTTGTCGTGCGGTTGATATCCGCGCGCTGCCAGTCTGAAACATAATCAGTGTAAGCGTCGCCCTTGATGTGATGCACCTGAACAGTCCATACGCGATGCTTAAAGCGCCGCGTGCGCCTATTGTAAACGATTTCGTAAAACTTTTGACTTGCGCCGTGCTTAATGAATTTTAGATCACCAAAACTAATCCTATACGGCGCATTTGTTAAATAGCTTATTACGCCATCGTGAAGTTCGAACGTGTTGATGCTGTCGTTAATGTTAAGTCCGACAGCTCCATTAGGATAGTCAGGAATGCCCTGTTGATTGCGGTATTTGAGGACATGCACGACTGCGCCATCGTCACGTGTATAAGTGTAGCGATTTATCTTCGGAATGGCAGTTGTCGTGTCTACGCTATTATTCGCCGTACCATTGCTAGTGCGTATTGCAGTCTTGCGAACAATCTTGCCGGGCATAAATTCAGTTTCGACATCCTGCGGCTCGGCTTCGTTATTCGTCACAACGTGATGATGCGCGAACGCATCGTGCAAGCAGCTTTCGTTCGTCTTGCCGGCCGGAGTTGTACCCTCCTCGGTTTCTGTAACATCATAAAGTCCGCCATTAGTCTTGCGGCTCATTACGCCCGTACCTATCTTTGTTGGCGATATGGCTGGCCTTGGCTGATTACGATGCGTCCGTTGTACAACGAGTCCATTAAGAGTCATTTTCTGCGATACTATCGCATTGCTTACAGGCTTTTCCTCTGTGGTCGATTCGGTGATGTCGTAGCCCTCGACCGTCTTCTGCACGGTGAGTTCGTGAATGACGCCGTTGCCAGCTTCCTCTACATGGGAAAATCCGGGATTCTCCTTGACGTTAGTAGTCTTGCTGTGCGAGTGATCGAAAATCGTCTTGCGGCATGTTCCGCGTAGCCATACAAAGACATTGCGGACAAAGCGCTTTATCGTCTGGTTCCAAAGCTTCGAGTCCGTCTGCTGATTGCGGACACTTTCACCGGGTGCAAGGTTTTCGGCCGATGCGGGCGTCGGCATGTTCCGGTTTTCGGTCGTGACGGTCGTGCCGCGCACGCCGACTTCGGTTGTGACAACCGCGCCAGGCGCGGCCTTGTCCTGTGTAATCGTGTTATGAACGTCGTGAGTGCAATCGGCATTCTTCGTGACCTTGCGCGTGACGGTCTTGCCGTTTGCGACGGATGCCGGCTTGCCGCCAAGCGAAGGATCGCCGCGAACGCCCATGTGGACTTCTTCGCTTACGTCCTCGAACGCCGTGCTTCGCGTCAGGTATTCTTCAATGTCCTGCTGTACACGCTCGCGCTTCTCGATAGAATAGCTGAAAAGCCCCGTGTCGGGGTCGCGTTGCAGATTTACGATGCGATACGAGACGCCGGACGTTGACTTCGGAACCTGTTGAACGTTCTCCCGCTTCCAATAGTTAGTCCAGCTGACCCTATAGGCGCATCCGTCCTCGATAAGATACGGGCCGTCCTCGCCGTTCTCCGGCCCGATGGAGAGCGCATGATACAGACGAACGGCCTTAAGGTTGCCTACGGCCTTGTTCGAGATTTCATACCACGCGCGGGTCGGCACCCATTCGGAAGACACCGCCTGTCCGTAGAGCTGTATTGTGCTCTTGCAGTCGTCGGATGTGAGGTATTCAAGGAGAAGCGGCACAAGGCCCTCGTCCATCGTCGCCTCTTCGACAAAACGGACAAGGGTTTTCTCGCGGAACTGATATTTCCACTGCGAGCGGTTGAGGACTTGCCACTTGCGCGCCGGTTCGGTGAGCCATTCCGCGCAAAGCTGCTTCTCTTCTGCCGTAAGTGCCATCATTCCTCCTTGAAAGCGAATATGGCGTGGCGGACGCAAACGGCCCGCCGCGCCGGATGATTACCATTCGTCGCCGTTGCCTACACGGGCGTTCTCAAAGTCGGAAGACTTACCGACCTGCCAATCGCCCGCGATAAGCTCGCCAAAGAACTCGCCGTCCATTTCCGGCTTCGTGCTCGGCGCAGTCCACGTGTCCGCGCTTGCGTCGTAGCTGTACACGAAATCAACGGGCGAACCGCCGTTGTTCTCGCGCTTGCGCATCGTGAGGGTGAAGTCGCCCTCCGATCCTTCCGTCGCACTGATTGCCGAACGGAAGAAATAGCCACCCATGCCAGGACGCTTCATTGCGTCGTTGGTGGAGCTGTTCTTTATGCTTTCGAGTGCTTCGTATAGTGTCATTGTGGTGTACCTTTTTTGTTGTTGTGTTGTGTGTCAGGAAGCGAACACCGCGTCCGCCTGCTGTTTCAAGCTCTGCGCAAGTTGCAGATTCACCGTGTCGGTGATGCCGCATTCGTGCGCCCTCGCCGCCGCGAAGTAGACGACGCCGAGACGCCAGCGTTCGTCGATCTTGACCGAGAACGCAAGAAGAGCATTGTCGGCCGTCGGGAACACCACGTCGTCAAGCGTACCGTCTTCGTTGTAGCGCGAAGACGGCCTCACCGAATAAAGCCTGTAGAGGCCATCAACCGCGTAATGCGCGAGCTGTGCATCGGTGAACTTGCTTCGCGCCGCAACGTCCAGGAGCGGCTTTACGTCATTCACAAAACTTTGAATCGTAAAAGATGTCATCGTTCTCCTTTCGCTTGCAATCCACCCACTTTCGGCTTCTCTGCGCAGGGCGGGCTCCGTGGCGCACCTACGCCACTCTCGCATCAATGAGGGACAACCCAATAAACCCCGAGCCTAAATGCGGGTGTCATTTCACCTCGCAATCGGTGCATGTTCCGCCCGGATTGCAGGCGCCGTCTGTACAGCTTCCCGTCTTGCAGGAGCCGTCAGCACAATTTTCAGATTTCTGCGTCGCGGCCGCATTGTCCGTTCCCGACTTTGAGAACAGCCCCTTGACCGCGGACGCAGCAGCATCGCCAAGAACGGAGCCAACGGCCTGTGCGCCGCCGCCGGACTTGTTGACGGGAATCTCGATGTTCGTATCGGGCTTGATGTCCTGCGTCGGCGTCTGCGTCTGCCCGAACGTCTCCGATCCGCTCGATTCCAGGCTCTGCGCCTGCGAAAGGATCGTGACGTCGTAGGTGCGTTCCGACTCGGCAAGCTCGACCGTGTTGCTGGTGCAGTTCGCCGTAGACTTCTTTGCCCCGATGTTGACGGCAATCACGCTGTCGCGGATCGTGACATTCATCGTCTCGGACTTTGCGGCCTGTTCGCCAGGATGCAGGCATCCGGCTATGATGGTCGCAATCGCAAGCGCGCACGCAGCTTTCGCAACCGCCTTTTTCACACGGCCCTTCGTCTTCGCGTTGGCCTTCTCGACCTTCGCCTTGATCTTGTCTTTGCAAGTCTTGCTCATAATTTTTCTCCTTGTTGAATTTTTACCGTGGGTGTGTTTTAAGATTTACTTCAACTCAAGCCCAAACCACTTGTTGAAATAGTGCTTGAGGCCCTTGAACTCGACCTTGAAGAAGGTTCTAAGGAACCAACTGTCAATGCCGTCGTAAACGATTGCGACCGCCGGACTGTCGATGTCGGGAACGTACTTGTTCACCACGGACGCAAACGCCTCCTGGATCTTACCGACTTCCGCCTCGTCAAGCTTGCCGTCGTTCGCAAAACCATCCGTCCACGCTTTGCCGTATTCGATGATGGCATTGCCGATTTCGACCGCCTTTTTTGACGAGCCGTCAATTGCGCACTGTACCGCGACCTTCTGGACGGTGGCGAGGTGCGTAGTTTTCAGCATTTCATTTGTTGTCATGTTTTGACCTTTCTTTTGTTTTGCCGACGGCACCATGTCGCCGGAAATCTACTTCGACACAGCGCCAATTGAAGTCGGCGCGGCCTTTGTGACGGCGTTGAACCCCCGCTCGCCAAGGGCGCCGAAAATCAGCGCAAGGATTGCAAGGATTAGAATGCCGATAATCGCCATGACGAGGCGGTTTATCAACTTCACCTGATTTACGCCCTGGGCTTCTACGGTTTCCTTCAACGTGCCTATCTGCACGGACTGCACGGCGTCAGACTTCGCCAAGTCCGCAATCTGCTTTGTGTTGGCCTCCGTCTGGTCGCGCAGCTTTGCGAATGATTCGCGGTCGCACATCTTTACGTGTTTTCCTTTCGCTAGTCGGCGATGCACTGCGAGAGTATCGCATCACCTTGTTCACGGGTGATTCCAAATTTCGCAAGGGCCGCGGCGTAGTACGTCTCGAAGCCCGGAAAATCGTCGCTGATTACATTTGCGTCGTTCCATGCGGCGAGCGCCGAATATCCTGGCGCGACCTCCGCAGACGCAAGCCACGACTCAAGCGCAGGGAGATAGCCGAGGTTGGCTATCGCCATCTTGATCTTAAGCTTGGAATAGACCTTCGGAACGGAAAGCCCGACGGCCTTTTTCGCCTCGTTGACCCAGAGCTGCGCGGCAACCGCATCCATGTCGATTGCGGTTTCGGCAACGACCGTGTTCACCGATCCGTCCGGCTGCGCGACAAACGCACCGAACACCTCGATATGCGTGACCGTCGTGCCGACGCGCTCGACGCGCGGATTCGTCGCGGGTATTTCGCTTGCCGCAAACGTGACGTCGCGGACGGCGATTTCGGCCGAGCAAAGCCCGGCGAGCATTATCATTGCAGGTATGAGCAGTTTCTTCATGGCGTTTTCCTTTTTGTTGGTTTGTTGTCTAAGATTATTCCGAGTTCCGCATCCTTCGCAGATGCGCCGACAAGCTTGAAGACGCGCCACGCCTTGCGTTCGCGCCAAAGCCGCTTCAAAGATTCGCTTTCGCCGTGCTTGACATAGCCCCAGAGAGAAGCGAGCGCAAGATGCTCCTCGTGCGAAAGCTTCTCGATCTCGCGCGACAAAAGCCTCTCGATGTGCCGCGTCACATTCGTTGACGGAAGAATCCTGTCGGCATCGATGCGCCAGCCGCCGCGCTCCACCGCATGATGGCCGGCGGGAAACTTCGCCCATTCGTGCGCGACAAGTCCGCGTTGCGCGTTCCAATCCTCTACGAGACGGCGAACATCCGTCGCAGCCTTCTTCGACTTCGTGATAAGCGCAGCATTGTCAAGATGGCGGGCGTAGCCGAACACTCCGGGAGCGCGAATGATCTCCCAATCAAGCGGCGCCAGCACCATGTTTGCAACCATCGAAGAATATCCCGCGCCGATCGGCAGGCCATCGCGGAAGCCAAGAAACTCCTCGATGATGGCATGTATCTCCGGCTCGCCGAAGATGCGGAACATCGTGTCGTGCATGACATTGTACGTAAGCGAGTCGTAGAAATGCTGCTCGTCGAACATTTCAATCCAAGTCCGCCATTGTGTCTTGGTGTTTGGATGATACTTGTTCCAGACGCGACAGCGGTTCTCCGTGTGACGGAGCGACCGCCGGAAGTCTTGGGCGAGTTTCAAGCCGCCGCGCCCGGGAACAGGACAATACGAGCGCGGCGTCATGCGCTTGTACGCAAGCGGCTCCATTACCTGAACACAGGCACGAACGCACATTGCGTCTTTCGGGTGATAGCACCTGACATGGCGCAGCTTGCCGCTCTCCCAGACGTCAAACTCCTCGAATGCGCCAAGGCGAAGTCCGTCACCAATGCGGTCGCGGACGTAGTTCGCCCATTGCGTATCGTGTTCGCGCAGGTCTGCGGCGAAGCCATTGCGTCCGCAGCGCGGAGTGCAAGCCTCGCGAAGAACGGCCTTTCGGCAGTTCTCAAGGCTTATGATCGGCTCCCACACATGCCATTCGCGCGTCATGCGGCAGCCCTCCATTCAGCGTCCTTTTCCGCTCGCGTCTCTTCCAACGGCTGTTTGCAGCCTACCAAGCCGCGCTTTATCAGCGGAGATTGACTCACGCAACGGGGCGAAAGCCCCAGGCGCGGCAAGGCCGCGTCACCGGAAGCGTTTTTAATGAGTGGTTGATTGAGAACCATGCGTTGAGGTTTTCGGACGGACGTAAATCCGCAATGCGTAGGTGTGCGCGCGCCCCAGTTGTTCGCGTTGGCATTCGATGGCGCGTTGTTGGCGTTCACCGACCACGGGCCGATGGCGTTGTCGCGGTTGTTCGAGAGCGCACACATGGTTCTTATATCCGGCTTTTAATCCTCGGTTTGTGTCCTGTCCGAAATTGGTTTACTGCCCACTCCGCGCTTCGCGCTCCGTGGGCAAAAGGTTCATGGACGCGCGCGCGCCCCAGTGGAACGCGTCGGCAATCGATGGCGCGCTGTTGGCGCTCACCGACCACGGGCCGATGGCGTTGGCGCGGTAGCTCGAGAGCGAGCACATAAAGTAGCTATAGTTGCTTCCGCTTGCGGGAACGGCAGGATATGAACCTAACCACATCGCATCGTATGCAGACGAGCTAAGATTCACGGCAAACAGATCCGTTGCGCTTTCGGGTGTTGTTCGCATTAGGTTGAACGCCGCATAGTTCGCCTTGCTATCCTTGCCTCTGTAGTAAGTCCCTGACAAACCCGTATAGGCGGCGTAATATGAAAGCCGCTCATACCCGTATGTGTCCGTAAAGGTTGCATAACTCGTCGCGGTGCCAGAACTGTCGGGTATGAAGCGGGAACGATCGAGGTTGGCAAGGTACCAGATCGACTTCGTGCTGTCGCTGTCCGTCTCGTTTACAACTGTGACATCGGCCATCTGGTCGCCCTCGGAACCCCAAAAGTTGAGAATGCCAAGCCATGCAAACGAATAGCCGTTCGACGCGCGAGGTGCAATTGTGAACGTGACAAGATTCGTCTGCTCGCCAAAGTAAAACTCCAAATCGTCCTGCCGCGCTTCAAGAACGGATGTCGTCTGGTTGCCGACAATGCCGATGCAACGCGCAAGCCCGCCGGCGACTTCGTTTGCGGTAGACTGCACATTTGCACCAAACTGAATGTAGGCAAGCTCGCGGAACGCCTGGTAGTCGTGCCATGTGTTTCCGGCCCAACGGCGGTTTTCCATGTCGGTATTCGTCGGCGCGGCGTAGAAAGCAAGCTCGCGCACAAGAGTCGTTCCCTTGACAAGCCACATAGACAGGTCGAACGGATTGAGCTTGTGTGCATAACTGTTCATCGTCGCTCTCGTAAGACCCGACACGCCGTAGTTCGATCCGTCGCGGTGAGGCCACGGATAAGACTGCAATGTATAGTTGTTGTTGCCGACCATTCGCCAGTTGTTGTTCTTGGCGCTCGTCGGAGCAGACTTGTACGTAGCGTAGTAGTTGGCCTCCTTTACGCCGATTTCGCGCGTAGTCCACGTACCTTCAACATCGTCGTAGTCGCGTGCATAAACCTTCTCCCACGATGGAATGTAGAAAGCGGAGTCGTAGCCGTTCGTGATGGCAGGATCGGCAACCCACCGAATCTGCATCGGGTATTCCGTCACAGACGAGACCGCTCCGGCTGCGGAAAAGTTTGTAATCGTAAGCGTCTCAATCGACTCCTTGAACGCATAGATCGGGATGCGGGAGAAGAAGTAGACGTTTGTGGCCGGCGTGTCCTGACCGTTCGCGTTCAGCATCGCAGGATCGAGAACGGCCGCGACGCGCTGACAATCTTTCCATGGAAAGGCCCTGGATTCGTAGGCATGTGCCAATCTGCCCTCCGGCGAATCAAGCTCCTCCATGTTTGTGTAGCCGCCCGTCGAGTCGAGCTGCGGTATCTCATTGTAGACGTCGCATTTCACGACCCACACGCTGTTCGAGTAGTAGCCGAACTGCGTGACCCACGCATTCGCGTTCGCGTCCCAGACGCGCTGGATCGGAAAACTGTCGCCCGCGGCACGCTTTCCGTAGGTGTTTGTGGGATCGTAATACTGCGCACGGCCAAACATGCGCAATGACTCCTCCTGTCCGGGTGGCGGGGCAAGGGGCGGCATAGTATCGATCACGACATCCGTCAACTGCCCCCTATGAACATGGACGAGCTGACTGCCAGAAGAATAGAGGTGCTTAGCCGGGCCTGTGGTAAGCCTTATCTGCGCATCAACGAAATCATCGCACGGAACATAGACCTGCTGAATGGCTCCGGCGCGGATGTCGCCCACGGGAAACGTGTAGACCTCATTCGGAAGCTGCACCGTGAGATATGCGCCGTTGATTGCCTTGTAGTATTCCTCGCCCTGTGGAACGTATGCAGTCGCGCCAGTGTTGAAGGTGACGCGAATGCCGCCGAGAAACGGAGAGGACGCCTCGCTTCCGAGGACGAGGTTTTTCAGCGCCGACGCATCGGCCGCAACCTGGTACAGACGCGAATCAACCGCAAGCACCTGGTTTGAAATGCCGGCGACTTGGTTGTATGTCGGCGCCGGAACGCGCACAACATCAGAAAGCGCAAACCCAACGGCCAGCGCAGCGACTATCGAGAACAGTAGTTTTTTCATGTTGTTTTACTCCTGGTTTGTTGTGAAGACATAGTAGACTTCATCCGCGCTCACCACCTCGATGTAGGCACGCGCGGAAAGGGTTGCGATTGCAGTTCTGTTCGTCTCGATCTCTGCTTCGACATGGGTGAGGTCGGTCGGCGGCGAAACTGCCGCGACAGCCGAGGTGAACGCTGCGTTGTTCGTAAGCGAGGCGAAGTCCGCCGATAGCGCGTCCGTGATGCCATAGCCAGAAACCGTCGTAGGCTTGCCGGTTATCGCACTCCATGCCATAGACGTTGGAATATCAGAAGTCAGCGCAAGCAATCCTTCACGCGTAGGAAATCTAATGCTGTACGAACCGCTTGTTTCCTTGTACGCACTGATAATCAGATTGTCAAGGGCGGAACCCCAGCCGAACTGAAATTTCGCGTTCCCTCCGCCATTGATTTGAAGCAGGCTATTGTAGCCTATTACAAGATTGCCAATCATTGTTCCGCCACTGATCGGCAACGCCCCAATATCCGATGCGGTTGATGGAATTGTTGGTTTGCCTGTTATCGCACTCCACGCCATTGTGGTTGGGATGTCACTTTGAAGCGCGAGAACGCCGGGAGAAGAGGGCAGGCTGATAACGTTTCCCTGAGAAACAAAGTGGATGTTTCCAAGCAGTGACTCGCACACTATTCCACAAGCGCTGGCAAGTCCTATCTCGTCGCCCCACCAAATCCCATTGCCGTAAAAATTCGTGTATGGACTCTTCCCAAGCCGAACAGCGTATGGAACACCGGACAGGACAACCAAATCACCGGAAATCACTCCACCACTAAGCCGAAGAAAAGTGTTTGTCATTCCATCAACTTTCCCTTCGACACGGGCGACGTCGCCCGTCATTGCAATGCCGGAAAAATTGACGTCTGTGACAACCTCACCGCTGCGGGGATTTAGAGAGCCAAGCCGCGTCATGGTGACGCGGTTGGTATCGACCGCAAACGCCGCAAACGCGAGCGCCGCGAGAATCATTGCAAGGGCTTTATTCATGGGTATTGCCTCCAAGTGTCTTGACTACATCGATGAACGCCTCAACAAATCCGTCCGTAGTCGAGAGGTCGTAATTCTTCTCGTGGAACAGCTCTTCGACCTTCGACTTGACGTAGGTGCCGTCAAGGAGCGAATTTATGCGCTGTGCATTGAGAGTGACTTCGCTGTGCATCGTCTCGTCCATGGCCGAACGCGCCGCGGCTTCGCTTGCGATCGCAGCCGCATTGTCCGCAACGCTGGACTGCAACGCCTCGATTGCGGAAGTCGTGTCGGCCACGAAATCGGCATAGTTGTCGAGATTGACAGGTGTATCGGCTGGCTCCTGCGGCCAACCGCGAACAAGCGCAGATGACGAAAAGTGGAGCTTGTGCGCCACAGGATTGTCAAGGACGAAAAGTACATCAAGTTCCGGCGCTCTGCGAAATGCCTTTATGACCTGCACCGTATTCAGATTGAGGGTGCAGACAAGATCACTTTCGCTTGCCGAAAAAGCGTCGCCCGAGTCGGGCATGGGAAACACGGCAATTGTCTTGCGCATCCAGACGGCGCGAAGCCGAAGCCCCGTCGCCAGAAGCGACGATGCGCCAACAATGCGCACGGTCGCATGTTCGCCGGCGGCGACAACACCGCTGAACCGCGCCGTCTTCTTGATGAGGTTTGGCGTTATCGTAAAATCGCTCATAGAACTCCCGACGAATCGATTGTCTGGTGAAGGTGTCCGCTTCCATTCTGCGATGCGTCTTCGCGGAACGAATCGATGCGCGCGGACGAAAGCGCGTTCTGCCAAGCGGCAAGTTCGACTTGCGCCTGCACAGGATCAGACCACGGACGATTCGACATTGCAAACAGCTTTGCAAGCGCACCGCTCACAATCGCATCGCCATACTTCTGGATGAACCATGCGGGCGCAATCTCGCTGTTCATCTTCGGACGCTCTACGGCGCGTATTGAAATCGAAATCGGATTATTCGCGTCAACGCTATCCGGCACAAGTTCGGGCGCGAGGACTACGACCGGCACACGGCCTGTACTCACGATGTAATGGCGCGGAGTTTCAAGTCTGCGCCCTCTAAGCATTACGCCACTTACCGAATCTACAAACATCCCCGGTATCATCTGCGCGACGGGATATTCTCTTTCGCCTGCTTCAAGCTCAACGTCGCGAATCGTCGTGAAGCAGCAGGAGAGGCGGGCGAAATCAGCGAATGTCGCACGAAGCACGAGAAGGACGGTCATATTGTCGCATCCGTTCACGCGGTAGACCACGCGCTCGGCAAGCTGCGAAATGTTTGCGGCCTCGAAAGGCTCATGCTCCCTGTTGAAAAACTCGCTCATTCCACCCGCCTTTCTCTGTTAGGCGTCGATGGACTCGGCGCCGTTGTCGCCACCCTGTGCGGGCGCTGCATCCGCAGCAGGAGCGGCGGGAGCAGGTGCGGCCGGAGGCGGCGTTTCGGGAGCTGGAGCCGCAGCGGGGGCGGCAGGAGCATCCGCGGCAGGAGCGGTGGGAGTAGGTGCGGCTTCCGAAGCGGACGCGGCACCCCTGTTCTTTCCACCCCTGTTCGACTTGCCACCCTTCGACCCGCCGGGGGCGGCGGGGGCATCCGGCGAAGCGACACCAAGCTCGTCGAGCGAAATGCTGTCCTTCGGGTTGTCGGGTGGAAGGTCGTTTGCGCGCTCTTCGGAAACCTCAAGTTTCTGCTGGCGCATGTTGAGCTTGCGAACGTCCTCCTGGTACTTGTTCCAGTCGAAGTCGGCAGAAGCGAGAATCTTCTTGCCGATGCCGTTCACGACATCCATACCCTTGATGGTTCCCTTGAAGATTGCATTCGCAACGTCGTTGGGAATCCAGCGATAAAGGGCGGTAAGCTCGTCAGTCGCTTCGGAGCGGTAGACGAGGGTGCCGTCCCTCAAGTTGATTGCATACTTTGTGCGAGTATTGTCAGACATGGTTGTTTCCTCGTTTGCGGCCCGACCGCCGATTGAGGCGGCCGGGCCATTCGGTTGCTACACCTTAGCCGTTGTACGGGCCGCCCGAAACATTGTCGAGCGCCGTATCCTGCTGCTTGTCGCGCAGGGGCGTCGCGCCGTGGGCGAGGTCAACGGACTCACCGAACACCATGTGCCCGAGCAGAGTGACCGAGAACGCGCCGGCGGAAAGCTTGTCACCCGTGAGGCCGTCCGGCACCTTGATGCACAAGGTGTCGTCAGCCGCGAAGAACATGCTGTCCGGGATTGCGATCGCTGTGGTGGGCGAGCCTGCCGAAGCAGACGCCGCATACGCCGCGGTAGTCTTGACGGGCTGGCACGAGCGGAGCTTCGTGCCGGTCGCGGCAAGCGCGAAATTGCCGCCGACGGGCTTTGTCGCATCATTCTTCGTGGCGAAGGTGATGGTCGCCGCCTGGTCTGCGTACTTCGTCTGCTCCACCGCGATGTGGGTTGCGAGGAATCCCTTTGGAATCGGCATGAACGCGAAGTTGGTGTTCTCGTTCAGCTCAACCTTGGAGATGTCAACCTCGCGGCGAAGCGCAACGACGGGCGGGTACGTGACCGCGGGATCGCCAAAGCACTTCGCACCGATGCCAACGGTGGAATCTACTGTTAGTGCTGCCATTTTGATGGTTCCTTTCGTTTGAGGACGGTTGGGCGGACGGAATCGCCCGCCCAACCAGGTTCCTTAGAGGGTGACGTAGGCAACGCCGATGAACTCCGGGAAGCGCAGGAACCAGTCGTACACCGACTTGCAGCGGTGATACTCGTCCCACGTCTCGATGTCCTTCATGTTGTCGTCGCGGAAAACCACCTCGTCCGCGAAAGTCGTGGCGACCTTCGAGCCGAAGAGGATCGGGTAGACGTTGATGGCCCCCTCCTTGAAGATGGGGAGCATCGTATCGTCCACGATGATGTGGTTGTTGTTGCCGTTGAACGAACCGAGGAACGACACGTCCTTGCGGAGCGAGGAGTTGGCCTCGTTCATCCAGCCAGCAAGCTTGATCTCCGACGTCTGCACGCGGTCGGCAAGAATGGTCGGGATGACCATCCAATACTCGCGGCCCTTGCCGCCCTTCTGCTCCTTGAGGCAGGAGAAGCAGTGATAGATGAAGTCCGGCGCAACCTCCTTGTGGGGATGGTCGGTCGAGCTTGCGGCATCACATGCGGCCTGCGTCTTGAACAGCTTGACGGCCTTGAGCTTGGAGTTTCCGTCCAGGCCGACGTCGCCAAGGTCGTAGCCGTGAGAACGGCAGCCGGCGGCGTTGCCCTTGTTGTCCGCGTGAATCTTGTTGATGATGTCGGCGCCAAACTTCGTCTCGATGTGCTCGGACATTTCCTTGGCGGCATCGGCAAGATGCGGATCCTTGAGGTTGAGCGCGGAGAACGCCTGATCCTCGGGCATGAACTCCAAGGCCCAATACGACTCGCGGCCAATGGTGAAATCCTCCTCGTTGCCCTTGAGCTTCTGGTAGATGATACCTTCGCCCGGACGGGTGTCGCGGATGATTACCTTGTCGCGGACAGGAACCTTGATGGTCGTGCCCTTCTTACGGAACCGGCCCTTCCAGTCCGTGTTGCACACGAACTGCATGATGGACTGATCCCACCACATATCCCTGAACTTTCCTTCGTAGATGGTCTGCTGCGTGCCAGGGAAAGAGCGCGCCGCACCGTTGTAGAGGTCTGCCATTTTAAGCATTCCTTTCCTTCATCTACGCCACCTTGGGGGAACCGCGATCCGGATTCTACTCCTTTACGCGGCCCTCCGCGATGGCGTCGTCCAATTCTTTCGCCAGGGCGCGGTACTTCTCGAAGTCGTATGCGTCGCGGAGCGCATGGGCTTTCTTGCGAAGCTCGCTGTACTCTGCGTAGGTGTACGTCTTCTTTTGATCTCCCGTGCCCGGGTTTACACCGCCGCCAATTGAGCGGGGTTCAGGTGCGGCGGTACCGCCCTGCCCTCCCGAAGGATTCGAGATTCCATACTCGCTGTAGAACCGGTCGATGTGGTACTTCGTCGCGTCGTAGTCGAACGAGCCGAGGCACTTGCCAAGGGAGTCGCCATTGCGCTCCATGTACTCGCTCCACTGCGCATACAGCTTGCCGCCCTCTCGGGTGTCTGCGAAAAACGACGGATAGGCCGTGTTGATCTGGCGGGCAAACGACGTCCTCCTGGACTGCGCGCCCTCCTCCCTCAACTTCGCCAACTCCGCCTCGTAGCGTTCGCGCTCCTTCGTGATGGCATCCGAAACCGCAGTCTCGATTGCCGCCCCGGTCATGCGCTTTATGTCGTCGGGCACGGGTTCAACAACATCCTTTGGAAGGCTGCTGATGATCGCGCTTCCGTCGCCACGCTGTGCCGCCTTGAGCTGTGCGTTTTCCGCCCGAAGCTGCGCCAACTCGTCGTTCGCTTTGCGCAAACGGCCGGATTCGACGCGCTCCTGCTGTAGTTGCCTTTCGAGTTCGGCGATGCGGGCTGCGCTCGCGTCGCCTCCATTGTCCGGGGTGGACTTTGTTCCACCCAGAACGTTTCCGAGTTCTTCCATTGCGTTCATGGTTTTTCTCTTCTCCTCATCAAGCCCGACTGCCAATCGGGGGTTTGGTGTTGCCATTCCGAGCCACACCCGTGGGATTCGGCTGGCGGTTTTGTTCTCTGCTCTGGTCTTTGCGCATGACGATCGGATTCCTTTCCGCGTCAGCCGGTGGCTGCCAGCTTCTTGGCGGCTAGAGCGTTCGTCACTCCGTCGCGAAGACCTTTGCAAAAATTGATTTCGCCGATGTAGCGGGCGAGCAGGTTTTCATCCGTGATCGCCGGAAGTTCACATGCAACGTGCATGATATGCTCGTCCATCAGCTTGAGAAATTCAGGTGCGCAGTCGCACTCGATGAGCGTATGCGAGACATGCTCGGCGAGGCGATTTGCGCGTTCGTTGTGTGTGAGGGGCGCTTCCATTATGCCGCCATCCTCCTTTCCTCGACCGATCCAGGCGGCGGCTCTTCGCCGGCGCCGCCCGGCTGCTGTCCGTTCTGCGCCTCCATTGCCGCCTGCATGTTCTGCATTGCACCTGCACGTGCGTTTGTCGCAGCGAACAACTGTTCGATCTTCTGCAAAGTCTCAAGCTCGGCCATGCGTTCCTCGGAAGGAAGCACGTCGTCGGGGTTCACCTCGATGTCGCGAAGCGATGGACGCAGGAGCGCGACAAGACCCTTCGGGCCGCAAAGCTGCATAAGGTACTGATTCTTCGTGATGAGATTTAGAACCTGCAACCGCTGCTGCTCCTGTTGTGCGCGGAGAATTTTGCCCATGACGCCATCTGGGTTGACGTCGCAATCCCCCTTGATGTTCGGATCGTCGCCGTAGAGAAGAATCCATGTCGCAGTCTTCCGCACCTGGTCGCGCGTGACGAGCCGATCGGTCGTGCCGACAACCATCTTCATGCCGCGAGAGGCAGCCTCCGTAAAAGTTTGCAGGCCGGATGCCGTTCTAAGCGCGCCGCCCTGTCCTGCTGACTGCCCGTAGGTGTAGGCAGGAATCCCCGAATCGTCATCGGCCTGCAACTTCATCTTGTCCCAGACGGCAAGCAGCTCCGATGCGTTCGACGGAACCTGTATCGTGCCAATTGGCGCGCCCGTGTTTCCGCCCATCGGAGTATTGAAGAACCACATCTTGTGCGGTTTGATCTTGAGGCCGCTGCCATCCTTGTCGATAACGCGCGAAACATCTGACATCCAATACATGGGGCCGGACGCAGCGGACATGTTCTGCATGAGCGCCTTGATCGCGTTGTTCATCGTGTTTTGCACGAGGAAGAGCTTGTCGGCAATCGCCTCTCCCCACCAGGAGCCGGGAATCTCATAGAAGACTCCCTTCGACACGGGAAGTCCGAGTCTGTCGTCGATGATGCGGCAGTAGACAACATAGCCGCCGATTACGATTGCCTCAACGCGGTAGAAGCGGTCGAAGAAAAGACGCTCGCCGCCGCGATTCCTGTAAATCCCCATGTCGTGAAGCATCGACCCGCGAACGGATGCAAAGATGCGAATGCCCTCAAGGGCGCAATCGTCGGTGGAATCGAAGCCGCCGCGCTCGGCGGTGCGACGCACCTGGTCGTATGGTTCAACATCAAGTTTGAGACCGCCCGCCGGATTATGGTCGAGCATGGCCTTTACCGTCTCGGGCATCCATCCGCAGGCGATGTCGGGATTCTTCCTTGTGCCGGCGGCGTCGGCAAACTGCCGAAGCTCGTTCGGCATGTAGCGGACGCGGATGCAAAGCGGGCCGTCGTCGATGTCCTTTGCTCCAGGAGCCGGATAGCAGTCCATCGGGTTGACGGCTTCCCATGTCGGGCGAAGCTCGTACTTGCAGACGTACTTCGGAACGCCGCGCCTACCCTCGATGAGCTTGTTGACGGCAACAACGCGAGGAACAGGGCCGATGATGATGCCCGTTCCATAGGTGCAGATGTAGTCAACATACTCGCCGAACGCCTTTAGCCATCCGCCCTCGATCATCATGTCATGGATCTTGGACTCCATGAGCTTGGCGCGGTTGCGGGCGAATGTCTTGCGCTCGTTGAGAATTTGCGCATAGCGGTCACGGGTGCGCTCTGACAGGAGCCGCATGAGGACGGCGAGCTGATCGGGTGGCAACTGCTGAACGCCAGAAGCGCGTAGGCGCATCAGCGTTTCGTTCATTTCCGCTTCGGCCTGCGCAGCGGCTATCGCCTCCACGCGCTTCGGCAGTTCCGGATCGGGCGTTGGCGAAAGAGTCCAGGGCTTGTCGGACGCGGAGCCGAATATCTCGGTGAGCATCGCCTTTGCAGCGCGAGACTTCGTGGCGGTGATCGGCGCGAACACGCGCTTGTCTACGCCGGCTTCGGCCATTTTGCGCTTTTGCTCGTCGGTGTATTCGCACGTCTGGGCGGAAATGCAGTAGCGGAGCTTTGCGTCAACACCGCTCGAACGGCGATGGCTGGCGTTCGTCATGAACGTCCGCGTTGCATAGGCGGCGAGCGCGTTCATCGAAGTTGTGGTCGGAACAATCGTCGCCGGGCGTTCGTCCATCACGCCTTTTTCGGTGAAAACGGAACGTTGAAAGCCGCCCGAAGGATCGGCTTTCGCACCTGCCCTTGCAATGAGGGCGCCGAATGTCATATCCAGCTCGTCCATCACAAAACTATTTTCGCATTTGTGTGTCTGCGGTCAAATCGGTGGCATGTGAACTTCATTTTCGACTAGTATTCATTGGCTTTTGAGACATTTTGGCACTAGACCTGCGCTAGACTACACACAACCGAAGTCACATCCGGCGGACATCTGCATGAACCGTGAGCGGGATCGAATGTCGTCCGTCGGCATGGCGTAGTCTATGCCGCTCTTGAACGCGCCCATGCAAAGGTACTGAAATGCGTCATGGAAGTGGGAAAACTCGTTCTTGTCAGGCTCTTCGGTGTATCGCTCGTCGCCCTCCATGCCGGTTCTTAGGCGACGGTAGCAGTAGTGTCCGTTGAAACCTTTGCGCAGCATCACGCACCGCGACGACACCTGCACCGCGGCGCGACCCTTGTACGAGCGACGAAGAAGCTCCGAGACGGTATCGATTCGTATTTGGACGCGGTTGCCGTTCGTCGCGGGAGCCGGAACCGTGCGAATGCCGTATTGGTTGAACTTCTGGATTGCCGAAATATTCACGACCTCGTTTGAGTTGAGGCCGGACGGGTCTGCGAAGTTGATGAGCGGACACGACGGGAAACCATACTCGTTGATGAGCTTCGGCCGAAGTAGCTCTTCGATGAACTGCTCCGCGCCCATGTTCTCGCCATACACCTCGTCAAGCACATACAGCACGCCGTCAAGCCCCATCTGTGCAATGATCGTAGCCGGCGTGCGCCCGAAGTCGGAGCCGAGGAGAAGGGTAAGCCCCCGCTGGAACGGTATCGTTTCGTTGCGGTAGTGCATGTCGTCGCGCCATTCCGGGTAGACGGGCCGCCCGTCGATCGACGTGCCGAACTCGTTGAGGATGAGTTTCTTGATGTCGTCCTCGCTCTTGGTCTTCGTCTGCTTGTGCCAGTAGTAGAAACCCTCCCGAAGATGCTCAACATTCTCCGCCGGCATTATGCCAAACTTCTCGAAGTCGCGTCCGTCGTTGTCCTCATACCAGGTTTTGCCGTCCTTGACGCGCTTCAATAACGCAGGCGGCTGAATGAAGAACAACATCTTCTCCGGGCGCTCCACGCGCTCGAATCGATACCACCAATTCGACTCGTCTGGAGAGTTTGTGTCCATGATGACGCCGAAGGAGTCGCCGAACACTCCTTCGCGCGGCTGAAAACGTCCGATACGGTCGTGGATGCGGTCGATGACACGCCACGACACCTGCGTTGCCTCATTGATCCACGCGCCGGAGATTTCCAGCGACATGAGGTCGTTCAAGATGTCAGGCGACTTCAATGCCGCAAACTTTAGGTCGATGCGAAGCAACGTCCCGTCCGGCAGCCAATCTTCGTACCGCCCGGAGAGAGGCGAGCCCCAGTGCATCCGCGTTCGCGCTCCGAACCAGTTGAGCCACGTCGGTATCGTCGTCTGCTCAAGCGCGGGATAGGTATGGCGGCCGATGAGCCACTTCGACCACCGGATTCGCTTAGTCACCCCGTCTTCGACAATATCAACAACCTTCTGCGCCCGCGACTTGAGGAAGATGTCGAAGCAGCAGGCGACCGACTTGCCGGAACCAACAGGCCCGCGAATGCCCTTGAACTCGTAGCCTGGCGCCGCAAGGTGGAATGCGCGGCCGGTAGGCGTAGCGTTGTAGTTGATCGTCGTAGCCATCAGCGCACCTCCACCTTCTCCGGGGTGAACAGGACTCCGCCGGACTTCACGACATACCGTTCTCGGAATGTCGGAGCAGAGCTTGCATGGAAGAGGCCGGGGAAGCCGCGCCTAGAACACCACGCCCTTGGCTGGACTCCGCAGGGCACGACGAACACCACCACCCCCACACGCCACTTGCCACGCCCGGACACGTTTACCACCCTATCCCCCACACGAGGACGGCGAGAGGACTTGCGAGACGATGCCGATGGCGAAAAAGCCGTCTGTGCGTGCGCGACACCCCCGATATGAGCCTTGCCGCCGCCCGCCCGCGCTGGCCGTGTCCCCCCCATAGCCGGGGGTGGGGTGTCTGCGCGTCTCTGCTGCTGTGGTTCTCGCGCTGCTGATGCTGCGGACTTTTGCTTGCGTCTGTTGTGTGGTGCTATGCGCGGAGAGAGTGGCGCCGCGGCGTCGGCGTTGGCGGTGAGTTGTGCGCGGTGCTGTGCGCGTGAATCGATGCGGCGCGGCGATGCGTCGGCGGCGTTGATGTGCCGTGCTGTCGGGTGCGGCGTGTGTTGATGCAGAACAGCAGGGCGAACAGTCTGGCGCGGGTCGGCGCGTCGTGCTGTTGTGTGGTCGGTGGGTTTACAACCCTTCGCCGTTTTGCCTTTAGTGTCGCAAATCATATATCAATAACGAGTTTTTGAGGGTCGCTCTCGATTGGCGGGTGGGCGGTCACACTTTGGTCGCACATTTTGGCGGACGCGGGAGCGGTCAAGTTGATGTTGTAGACCACGGCGGGCGCGTTGCGCTGTCCTCCTTCGGCTGTCGCAGTCTCGCGCCCGAACTCGTCACGGCGGCAACGCTCCAAGATGAACGAAGCCAGACGCGCGGCGTGTGCCGGTACTTCTTCACCATCCAACACTCGCTCGCTCATGTCGAGCGCGGCGGCTTGAAGCAGTCGCGGTCGCTCGGCCTCGATGAACTCAAACGCGCATTTGTAGTCGGGATCAGAGAACCGCGCCGCCGTGATGTCTCCCCAATTGCAATGCGCCGCCTCCATCGCCTTTTTCGCTCGCTTGCCATCAAACCAATGAATCAAAAACCGTCGCGCACATGCGCGCGCGGCGTTCGTGCCCAGAAGCCCCGCCCTCGGCCTGTCCGCGTCCTCCTCTTCCCTCTTGTTCGTTGCTCGTGTCTGTTGCTCTCTTGCCAACATCAGAATATGAGCGTAAGCGTCCGCCTCCTCAATCGTCAGCGGCGAATCGTCGCGCGGTGCCTCGTCGGTCGGCTCCTGTGCCTGTTCCTGTCTCTTGCGCTTCTTTCCCATAAGTCAATGATAACACCACTAGACCTTGCTAGACTTTGGCACGCGGGTATGGTACGCGCTCGCCCCTGTGTTTTCAGGCGTTCGGCGCGTGTGAGTTGAAGATGTGCCAAGGTGCCATAGCATTTCCCACTAGAGCCTTGGGGAAATCAAACAATCCGCCATCCCTCCATTTTCTATCACACACACTAAGGACTTACTATGGCACATTGGCACATTTGAAGAAAAGCCCTGTAAAATAAGGGCGAAAGCGTACCATAGCAATGTGCCATACCTCGCCGCAAGTATGGCACATTTACGCCCTGTATCATTTTCGCCTTTGTTTTTCAAGGGTCAAATCATCCTAACTATGTGCCAACCCCTGCAAAATAAGGGCGAAACGCCACCCGAAACTTTTTTAATTTTTTTGCTATGTGCTATTGACAACAGCACACAACAAATGATATACTACCCGCCGTAAGCAACAGACCAGAACAAACAACCACCAAAAAGAAAGGCAAGGCCAACATGGAAACATACCTAGAAATGAAGAAACGCCATCAAGACGAGGTAAACAAATTGCCTATCAAGTGGGCGTTCTCGAATAAGCAATTCGAGGAGGTTTGCGCCTCGCTCGGAGTGACCGACCCAAAGGCCGAACTCTACGCCGGTTTTAATGGTGGCTTCTACCGCAAGACTGACGCGAAGCACATCTGGGAAACTCTAAAGCGGCACGATGAAGAAATGGAAGCGGCGATGCACAATGAGGAGTTTGCAGTCTCGGCGTTTCGCTATGAGGCGGGCAATCATGAGTATCATATCAACCTCGATCCCGACTTCGACATGGCCAACTGCTTTGGCTACCCCTTCAACCGCAAGGAGGAGCGCATAGAGTGGGA
>Ga0310696_10000524_pt1 | contig 60021 bp, 113 predicted proteins | sample AusTroGonzalo_MG_4_FD_203885 | JGI IMG/M metagenome (GOLD analysis project Ga0310696, IMG submission 203885) | Bovine rumen microbial communities from tropical cattle in Woodstock, Queensland, Australia - Gonzalo_02 (v2) (version 2) | ecosystem: Host-associated > Mammals > Digestive system >...
CTTCAAAAAAAAAAAAAAAAGAACTCATGTTATATGAGCTCTTTCGTAAGAAACATGTTTGCGTCGTATTCTTTGATTGTGCATTCATACGTCAACAGTGGCATTTGTACAGTATATACGGTTACTCCGTCTTCCTCAGTTTTTGAGTAACACGACCAGCGCTCCATTTCTTTCTTAGCACTCTCGAAATCATCAAATATCCCGACGAGATAGTCTCCGCTATCACCGTACACGTCATATGCCAATATTACATACCTCTTCATAAGAACCCCTCCTCTCATATTCCTATAAGAAAGCATGTAATTATCGCGAAAAAAAATATCAGGCCCTGTTAATAGAGCCTGATCTCAACCATGAAATCCTCAAAAGGCGTCAACTTAATTCCCAACGCCTCCTTGATTCGTCCTCTTAAATTCCAGTATCCAATCCAAATCCTGTTGAACATTCTAATCGCCTCCTTTTGTAAGATTTCTTCTCATAAGAAGGCATGTGTATGTCGCGAAGAAGCTTCTCTAAAAATATCCTTGTGCCTACTCTCGGCGGGTGCCCATTGTCCCAAATCATCGTTCCTCGCCCTCACAACCGAGCTGGCCCCTTAACTTTCTATCAAATGATGAAATTTCAACACAGGAATATAAAACCTGAAGCTTCATAAGGTTTTTAACAAAAAGGAGTCGGCCGAAGTCCGGAATCGAACCGAGATACGAGAGCGACTCGTAGTCACCAGAACCTTCGGCAAAATATAATAGCCATCCTTTGATATGACTGTTTAACCCTCCAGAGCATGCAGGCTGGCGGCTATGGGATGAACGTAAGCAGTAACAAAACCCATACGCCTTGGCTTATAGCCGGTGGTGCGGGAGATGGGATTCGAACCCACACGCCATTTGGACATCGGAGCTTAAATCCGGTGCGTCTACCAGTTACGCCACTCCCGCAGATCGCCCCATATACACGGAGCTCGGTTCGCTTACGCTCGCCACATCTCACTTCGTTCGATATGAAATATAAAGGAGCTGTTACGCCCCTTTAGTCGATCCCGGTTCTCTCCTTGATGATTTGTCTAAGATTTTCCATCTCTCTCCGGTCCTCGTCCAGTTGTTCCTCGATAGTCTCGTCAAAATCCTCGACCGCAGTCATCCCTTCGATGAACAAAACCAACTCGCGGCTCCATCTTCTCTTTCCATTAGCCTCACTATAACCGGTACAGCCATAGGAAAGATTAATCAAGAACCATTGAACGGCTTCGCACATGTCGTCGGCAAAGATACAGTCCATCAGCTTATGCGCTTCCTCGGGAACCAATCCATCGTATGCAAGAACCATCTGATCAACATATTCTTTCTTAAAAATCATACTCTTCATTTGAGAGCACCTCCTTCAAGAATATCCATGTTTTCCTTGCGAGAGCCCCTCAGCAAATCAACGATTTCTCCAGTGCCATACTATTCCGTATAAGCATTTTCATCGCTTCGAACAATTCCTTATCCGAGTTGGAACATCCGCGCTCCAGATAGTCCTTTTCACCATCCGGAATGTTGACGCCTTCCTCAACACACACATTGTAAAATGCTCGCTTTCCTATGTCCTTGATCTCTTCGATCCTATAGGCTTTTGTAATCTTTGATCCCTCTTTATCTACGAGATACATGGTCAACATTATTACCAACCCCCTCCTTCAAATATCCATAAAAAGAGTATGCCGCCATCATTTGACAGCAGCATACCTCTCCCCGTTCAGAACCTCCAGCATCGCGTCGTAAGGCGTAATATCCAGGTCCTTCATCTGCATAACAGCCTCGAAGACCCTCGGACTCGACCCTGAAGCCAGCATGGTCCCAGGAATGTCACTGCGGGTATGGAAGTGGTTGTCCCGGCTCTTCACATTCCAATAGATCACCTGCGGAACCTGGTATCCGTGCCTGGCATACATCTGCTTCAGCTCATCGATGTGGAGAATATCAGTAAGATCATCCGTTGTTCGCCCATACCAGCGATAATGACCACTCGCCGCATCAATCTCCATATCCGAGATGATGATAAGGCGTGTCGGCATATCCTTCTGAGGTACGTTATTGCGGATCGCGAACTCCAGCATCGCCTCACACGCCCGGTTCAGATCCGTAGAACCTCCCCACGGAGCTTTAAATACGTCTCTGAGATTATCATGGAAGCTCTTCGCATCGCTCAGAACCGCAAACCTCGGCTGGCTCTCAAAGGTCATGAACAGATTGTGGAAAGCCCCGGTGTTCTTCTGGGCAAAGTACATGCCAAGACCCGTCGAAACTTCAATCGGCCTGCCATACATGGAACCCGAAACGTCCACCATGCACAGAACGTTCTCATCAGACTGAATATAATCCGGCAGGTTCTTCCACATCGCCTCGATGGTCGGATCCTCAGGCTTCCTGACAGAATCAACCCCGTCGCAATAACAGTGCACCAGATCCTGAGGCGTGTTCATCGCCACGTTGATCTTCTTCTCACCCTTCCTCACGGCATCGATATACGCCTTGTAGCGCTCCTCGTCATGCCTGCGGAAGGCCTCGCGATAGATCATGCCGGCGCGAGACGGAATCTTGTCATACTGAATATCACTCCACTCGCCGCTCGACATCTTGGACTCGACGATCTTTATCTGATCTCTCAGAGTTTTCAAGGCCTTACGGTAAGCCTTTTCAGAATATCCAAGCTTCCTTCTGGTCAGCTGTCCAAGCTTCCTGGTCTCTTCCGAAGAGGCATTGCAACTCTTAAGCCACTTCGCAAGAAGTGACACAGGACTCCCCTTTACAAGAGAGATCAAATCCCTGTCCAGCTGCTCCTCGATCAACGCGAAGGCTTCAGGCTCACATGCAGTCCCAACCAGAGAATATAAATCGTCCCACCTGCCGAATTCGGGAATCAGATCAATATTCTTAAGTACGGTCTCCTGATACTTCTCCGCCGCCCATTTCAGCATCTTCCTGAATACGTCACGCTCGCCGGTACCGCCACGACAGTCCCTGGCGTAGAACATGATCTTGGTGGTCAGCAGCCGATCTTCCTTCATTGCCGCATCCAGCAAGGAACAGATCCGGTTCTCATCCTGCCCTCTAAGAGCACCAACCTGGCCATACAGGTCCAGAAGCGCCGATCCGGTCGTAGATGCAGCAGGATGTCCATTCTCAGTCACTGTCATGTTGGCAACGGTCCTGGCATTGTTCGCAAAAACGTTATTCATCATAGTAAGGCCCTCCTTAATTCTAGTCGATAATATAAATGCGTTTAATTAATGCTGTTCTCGGCTAACTCCTCTTACTCCATACGAATCACAATGTAGGTCTTGTCCGCGTCAACATACCCGAACTGATTGTCATAACGTATCCTGAACCACTTTCCGTCCTCGCTTGATTCGACAAAGGCATATATTTCTCCAACGTCCATCTTGCCTATACGAGTCGCAAACAGCTTAAACAGACCATGAGGAATATCTTTCCAAATCGTCACTCCTGTCTCGTCGGTCTTAATATATTTGACGGGATTCTTAATACAGGCCTTTGGAGCAGCATATACGCTGTATATTTCCTCGGCAATAGTCGTCAAGATCGAGGATTCTTCCTTCTGTTTCTTCGTAAGATCCAAATATCCATTCAGAACAAACGAAACGGCTTCCTTAATGTCCTCGGCATGCTTCAGCGAGTAAAGCGTCGTTCCGTAAGTCGTCCCACTGAATTCGTCCATCACAAAGTCCATCTGAATATCCAGGTCGGTAAGCATCCCTGCCGACTTTCCTGAATAGTTCCAAAGAGACTGCTTGCGGATCCAATGTCGCCATCCTCCGATACCGAATTGCTTCTTATTAAATATAAAGTTCTTTCTGGTATCTTCCTTACCCTCAACCTTGCCGATTTGTTTACAACCAAAATCCGGATCGCAACCCGACACGAAATATAAACCGCCGACAAGAGCTGCCGTGCCGAAGGGATTGCCTATTCTCTCATAAAAGTAATCCCACGCCACATTCGTCTGCAACGTGGGAGTAAAAACCCTGTTCACTTCCATACCTTACATCTTCACTCCTTTCTTAATCTATACCGGACAAGCCTCGCAACCGGGCGCTTCGAGAATATCATCTTCGGGTTCCTTCACAAGATTCAAAACCCGGTTTTCATCCTGAAGCAGGTAGAACTCCGTATGGCTCCCGAAGTCGATCCACATCCTGAAGTAGTCATCCCACCAATGACGGGTGTAGTATACTTTATAACCGGGATGACGTCTTTCGAGGTCCCTCAGCATAATATCATTGAAGTTATCGTCCTCAACCCCGGTAGCAACAAGATGCTGCTTGGCATTCGCATCGAGAAAATACAGGTTCATTGTTTACAACCTCCCTTTATTCTCCTCCGCCCCGCAAAATATCTCTGTAATAGCTCTCCTCGTGATTGATCTCGATCTCGTACATCTTGTCCTCAATCTCGTCCATCACATATACGTAATCGTCGTCGGTCATTTCAGCCTCCGAAAGGGCTTCCTTGCCGATGATGCGCTCAGGATTACCCACCCGATCGTCAAAGGCATCCGCAAGCACCTTATCCGACTGATAAAACGTCAGCGACTCGCTCTCACGGAACTGGAAGTCATCCTCGTATTCCTTCTGGGTCATAAGAGAAAAGGAGGGTTTCTTTTCCTCCTCTTCCTTCACGACAACTTCCTCACCATCCGAATCTTCTTCGAAAGGATCGTCAAAGTCCACATCATCGTCGGAATCGAATATTGCGTCGCTGGTCTCCATGACGGAATATCCCTCTTCCTCGATGATCTCCTGAGCTTTCTTCTGTGCTCTGTTCAGTTCCTCTTCCTTCTCCTTGAGCTCCACTTCCTTGGCCTTACGCCTCCTGATGCGAAGCTCGGAGTTCTCCTCTTCCAGCTGCATGATCTTCTTCTTATACTCCTTGCAGCAGGTGCATCCGACAAAGATACCCCCGGCGATTCCACCGATGATAGCACCGATCAGAGCGAATATAATGCGATCAGACATAACCAAAACCCTCCTTATTATTTATTGGTTTCTTATTGGTCCTACTTAAGCATCTTGGCAAACTTCCTCTGAGCCCTGTCTGACATTCCCTTGAATATCATTTCTTCCATCTTTTCCTTGTTGTACCGCTCAATCAGGCGATTCGATTCCCTGACGAAGCTCTTGTAGGGAAGCTCACTTTCGGCGCCTTTCGCATACCTGAAGTCGTACTTTTCAAGGTTTTCGTTGATGTAGCCAATATATCCGTCGCCGTCTATGTTGGGATTGATGTAGCAGATCGTCTGGCTGCAATAGGGATCAGTAAAGCCTTTATTGCATTCCAACTGAGTCGGTCCTTCAAATACTCCGAAATCGACCTTGTTGTCGGAACCCTCTTTCCATACCTTGCCAATATCATGGAACTTCGCAGCTTCCTTAGGAGGCTGACCAAGTCGAAGCATCGTGTTCTCAAGGCGCCAATATCCAATGGTTCTGAGCTCCCTCGTCGATCTCTCCTGCTCTTCCTTAATCTTCCACTGATCTTCCTTCTTGTCGGTGCTGTAAACGAAATTGCGCCAAACCAGTTCTTTACCGGTCTTATCGTAATAGCCTTCGTTTAGCCAGAATCCGAAAGCGTTCCTGTTCCCATCGGCCTCAGGTTTCAAGACCTTCTGAACATTCCCGTTCTCGTCCACCCTCTCCTCGAGAGAATATCCAAGAGCCAGCTGCTCCTCACGCTCAGCTCCGATCTCCTGCCTTACGCGCTCCCTGTACTTCCTGTAAGCCTCCGCCAGAGCCGCATAAGCCGCCGTCATCGCAGAAAGGTTCTTCCTCAAAATTGACCTGCCTTTCCAGATCAGAACCACGGAACCTACCTCAAGAGCAACAGCAGGCCAGTAGGCTTTGACAATATCCTTGGCGAAGTCAATCCTTCTTGCGAGGAGGAGTTTCTTCTGGTCATCGGTCAGGTCCCTTTTGTCGATCTTCACCGGCAAATATCTTTCTCCGGTTTCATCACTCATAATGAGCTTCTTTTCTTCTTTTTTGGTAAGGTTCTTAAACTGCTCGTCATCGATCTGCTTGAAACCGATTGTCAGCTCTTTGATGCCATGACTGTCCTCGCTAAGTTTCTCTTTCTTCTTCCACGTCTGAACGCCCACAGCGACAAGCGCACCGGCACCACACACAATGCCGCCGATTACGCAGATCTCAGGGCTCACGTTCTTCGTCTTCAGCCACAGTTTGCCAAACGTCCTGGTCAGTCCCTGCGGCAGCTTGCTCAATAGATTCATTCAAATATCCTCCTTAGTTTTGGTCGTTGTCTGATCGCCATGTTCGCCAATGATCGCCAAACTTACGTTTAGCTCGACTCGCTTCGCTCACCACATCTCATTTCGTTCGAAAAAGCTCATTTCATTCGCCATTTCTCACTATGTTCGGAATGAAAAAAAACAAAAGGAGTAGACCCGAAGGCCTACTTCCTCGTGATGGAACGGTAGTAGTCAAGCTGAGCGTCCTGAACGTTCGCCTGCTTCTCGTAATACTTGACCTGCCGCTTGTCGGAGCGAAAAATGCCCCAAACATACGACCCGACCATAGCAGCCGCAGAAGCAACAAACGTCGCAACACCGATGACACCACTGTTCTTCTCCAAGAACTTACCCATGTGTCTTTACTCCTTTCATTTTGTATTCATTTAAGCGTGTGCTTGAAATGCGAATATATAAACTCCCTATACCGGTTCGCTACGCTCACCACACCTCACTATGTTCGGTATGAAAAAATAGGAGCAGGTTGTTAGCCTACTCATTAGTCTTTTGCAGCTCCGGCAGACATGTATTTGATTCTGCCTTGTACTGGAGCGTTGCGTAGAGCTTCTTGTCACGTTTGTCATGGCGTATCGCGCCAACGACGTTCGTGACAGTGCTTACCACCGCTCCAACAAGGCATGCCAACAGCGATGCCTTACCCAGAGTTTTGTTACTGATGTTAAACTTCATACCATTCACTCCTTTATAATGTTTTCACTTAACAGTCTGCTTTGAATGCGAATCAGTAGATGCGTTAGCAGCAGCTGCGTTCATGATCATGCTGAGTGAAACGAAGCAAATACGAAATCGTTCTCGTTAATGATCTCTTCAAGAGAATAATCCATATCATATATCTCGCATTTTACAACCTGAAGTCTCATAAGTCTCATTACTTCTTCTTCGTAATGTTCCTTCGCGTCAAGATAAGCTATTTCATCTTTATTCCTTCCGCTTTCTTTCCATCTGGCAAGCAACCTTTCAACCCACTGATCTCGAATATCCAGCGAAGGATAAACAGCCATTACAGGTTCTATCTTCCACAAGTAAGTCTTTTCCAGTTGATTCTGAACTTCCTTATGTGATGACACAAATACCGTATATCCTTGATCGCTCAAAGAAATAGCGATATTGCAGTAAATATCAGCCCAATCGCTCCATCTGTGATTGCAATTATTAGGGTTTTTAAAAAGGCCGCTTTCGAGATCGATATAGCCTTTTCCTTTATTCTTTCGGCATAATGTACTTTTGCCGATACCCTGATAGCCTATTACGATCAAAATATCACTCCTTTCTCATTTAATCAACTCCGCAGGAGGCATACTAAGTACGTAAGCTCCAGCGCATTCTTCAACTTTTGCCCCATCAAGATTTTTCCAACCGTACTTGTACATCGTATAATTAACAGGCAAATCGGCAAGATCGTATAAATCTTTTACCGTTGCGGATTCGTATTCTTCAACACATTCGAGCATTTCGTCCAGAACTTCATCTGCTTCTTCTTTGGTTTTAAAACTGATGCGTATGCTGTCGTAGTTGTTGGTATGTATGCTCCTTATACTTCGATAAGCTCTATTTTTCGGAATATCAATTGGATTTACAATCGGCTTCTCTTTCCTCTTAAGCTCTTCCAGCTCCTTGATGATTTCTTCTTTCTCCTCTTCCTCCTCAAAAAGCGAGCAAGCCAGACCAAAACCAATCATTCCGCCAAGCAGCATCGACTTACAATCGTTCGGATCCATTTCAAGAACTTTGCCGTAAATCTCTTCTGAAAGCACATCTTTAAAGCTCATTTCAAAACCTCCATTATCTCAAATCCACATACATCATGTCATCAAAAATATCCTTGTCTTTCATGATCCAAATCTCATCACCCTTCACCGACGTCGTCAGATCCAGGTCATGTCTGCCAATGTACATAACAGCGGCAGCCCTAGTCTTAAGAGCTGCCACATGATCCTTTTCCTTAAAAATCAGTCCGTCTGAAAGATTCGCCTTGTTTGTAAGGTCGTTGATCGGAAACGAGAGCGATCTCCCCAGCTTTCGTCTGGTCCTCTTAACTACAACTTCGCTCACTTCAGATCATCCTCCTTGGAAAGCCCGCACTCACGAAGCGCCGTGGCGAAGGCAGTCTTCTGAATATCAATCTGCGCCTGCTCAGCAAGCAGCTTCTTCTTGGCGCGCTTCAGTTCATGCTTCTTACGCTTCTGCTTCTGGCGCTCCTTCTCCTCAGCTTCTTCGATCTTTGCCTTCTTCTTATCCTCTATCAGCTTGTGAATATCCCTGAGAAGATTGTTGTAGCACCGAGTTCCGTCTTCCTGACCGCCAAGCATCTTCTTCACAAGGCAGATCGTGATGCCCGTATCAAGATTGAACTCATCATGTTCACCGCATACAGCCTTCGTAAACGTCCCGTCGGTAAAGTCCATCTTCACAACCTTATCGTTGTAGATTGTAATGTCTTTGATCATAGTATGCTTAGGCTGTTGGATCTGCTCCATAACAAAATTATTAATAGGCATATTCTTCTCCTCTTCCTTCTTTTTGTACTCATTCTCGATCAAGATAAGAAACGCATGCTTGGCACTGTCAAGACACGCCCTTCTCGATGGCTGATTCGTGTACACGTATTTCTTCTGCAGAAAAATACCCCACGATGGATGACTGTACTCAAGCCCAACCACATAATCGAATACACCGTACAGTGACCTGTCGATGTACTCGTATACCTCGATACATGCTTCCATGACTTCTCTTGAAGGTTTACCTGGTATTCCCGAAAGATTGTGCTTTACAAAATCGTCAACAGCGCCTTTCTTCCACACCGTAACCTCATCGGTAAAACTACCAAAATTCATCTAATCACCTCCGCCGGTGGCATGTGCAGAACGTAATTTTCACCGTTTCGTTCGATATAGCAGTCCTCAAGATCCCGCCAACCCCATTTCAACATCGTATTGTTGGTCGGAAGGTCGGCAAGAGAATATAATTCCCGAACCGTTATGTAATCGGCGTTACTCTCCTCCAGACTCTCCCGAAGATCGTCCAGAACCTCTTCGGCGTCTTCCTTCTCGTAGAATTCGAGGCGTATCTTCCTGAAGTTCTGCCTTGTGGGATCGCGATTCTCCCTCTCGCGCCGCTCATCATAAGCGCTGCCGTAGGACGTATACCCATCCCGTTTACGCCTTGCCGAAGTCCTGGTTCTCCCTCTTCCGTCTTGCGAGAATATCATCCTGAGTATGTCTCCAAGTGTCGCAATGATCTCGGGAAACAGCCAGTCGAACAGCAGCCTGTCCTTGATCTGGTCGTAGTCGATATTCATAAAATTATCAGCGATGCGCTCTCCGAAGGTTTTCTTCTTAACGTCACCGCCGACTACTTTTGGTTTCTTCTTCTGTTCCGTCTTTACCGGTTTGTTTTCAGTCGTTGCCGGCAGATTCATCTTGTCCTTGTCCACTTCCGCCATGACTATGCTCCTCCTCTTCGTTGTTCAGCAAAATATCCGCCCGCTCATGCAGGTAGTTCTTATACGCGTCTGCGTCGATCATGCCTTCCTGACGCATCTGAGATATGATGAACGATGTGTAGAAATCCTTAATCGTCAGATACGTCTCGACAAATATTTCGATTACGGACTCATCATCCATCAGCTCTCCTCCTCGTCTATGGCGTTCTTCAGCTCCTCCAGCTGTTCCATGCCGTAGTCCACGCCCTTGAGAATATAATCCGATACCTGATCGCCGATGTACATCCCAACAAGGAATCCACCGGCCTTGGCACCCAGCTTGGCAGCACGGGAACCATTCACGCCTCCAATCACGCTGTTTGTCACTGCGCCTACAAATATCTCGACAAGACCTCCGACTGCGAACTTGATGATGCCTTTGATGACCTTCATCCGCTTCTCCTCGGGAGCCACTTCTCGCATATCGTCGTCAATCATAGTGGTAGTAGTGTACATCATTATTCTTCCTCCTCTTCTCCGTCCATGTTAGTAAGCATATCTTCAATCTGCTTTGAGATTTCAACTTTATCGAGCATGCGGTTATTGAAATATAACTTTGGGGATTTCGCTCCGCACATCTCGCATTCAAATACTACGTAATTCATCGGATGATAATAGTTTCTAAACTGGCTATAGTCTTTAGAAGTATCCAACTTCGGATGCATCTTACACTCACAATAAGGGCAAATATCCATCGGGCGTTGTGTAGTCTTAGTCATAGCGTCGAGAGTGTATACCTTGATAGTTTGGTCTGCTGCGGATTTTGCAAAATGATTACTCATTGTGACTTGTTCAATATTTGAATCTTCAAGTTCTGAAACCTTTTCCATCGCTTTGTCCCACTTCTCATATAATTCATCAAACAGTTTTCTTGGCACATACTCCTCATTCGTCCTCTCCAGATTCGTTACGCGCTCAATGTAATTCTTCATCATTTCCCCTCCAATATCTTTTTGATCATCTCTTCTGAAACATTTCCAAAGAAATAGTTGTTCGTCGTTATATGCGTATTCGTAACCGCCGGCTTGATCGGAGTTGGCTCGTTCACCGCTCCCTTAAATATCACAATACCAACGATCATGCTGACTATGCCAAGAGCCGTCGGAAGCATGTCTATCGCGGTCTTCTTCACTTCAGTCTTTACCGCTGTCGATACCGTCTTCGTGGCTTTCTTGGTAAACCGTTCAAGGAATTTCATATCTTCACCTCGTTTCGTTTAGAATGCGAGAACTAAGAGGGACTGTTCAACTTAACAATCCCTCTCGGTCGTCGTTCTAATCTTCCGTACTCGTGGAAGTCTCGGCGTACTCCTCGCCATAGTTCGGCACTTCAATATGCTCGGTGTCGGCAGGAATGTAGTCGCCAGACCCCTTATTCCTGAAGTGGTCGTACGTAGCCTTGGCACCCAGGGTAAGTCCGGCACCGGCGACCATTCCGATCGCTGCAGCTGCCGGAGAATCCTTCACTTTCTCCACAACCCAGCGACCAGGGAATGTCACCGTATCCCAGACCTTCCTGAAGAATCCACGCTCGTCCTTCACCTCAACAGGCTTCAGGTCCTTCGGTTCCTCATTCTGCTCGCCATCGACAAAATTCATGCCGATCGTAGTCTTCTCATTTTCGTTCGCCATAATAGTTACCTCCAATCTAAGATACAGACTGCTTAGTCCGTTCAATTTACCGCTTGTTCCTACCGCGACTTTTTTGCGCTGGTTCACGAGTTGTCACCGTCACTCTGCGAATATCCACGACCGGTATGTAGTCCATCTTCTCACCTCGGTTTACACAAAAGAACCTTTCCTTCTCACTTGGTCCGGCAAGAACCACGTTTTCGAATATAATGTGATCTCCTTGAACTGTCCAAATCTCAACTCGCCTCATAATACCTCCCTCTTCTTCCTGACCTGCAGAACCATCAGCTTAATCACATTCTCGCACTTGTCGCAGATAAATATCCGTTTCTGCCATGGATTGATGCCTTTGTGAAGCGCTTTGATCTGAAGGCCTCTTTCGAACTTCACCCCGCAAATATCACAGACCTTCTTCATTTTCGCTTCGTCTCCTTGTAAGCTTCCTTCATCATCTGAATCATATACTTGGAAGCCCGCATCCGCTTCATCCATTCTTCCATGGCCTTAATGTCCTGTATGCTCTCAGGAATATTGTACTGTGCCCGTATGTTCCTCAATATCCATACATACTGTTCCTTTGTCCGTGCCATTCATCTCACCTCAACACAAGGTATTTGTCGATAAACATGACGATGTGGTAGATCACAAAAGCAAAGCCTTCGGATACATACTTTGCGAATTTGGACTGTGGTGTCCAGTTGTAGCTGTAATCCCTCTCCGCATCTGCCATTTTGTTCTCGAGATCCTCAACGATATGTTTCTTCATGAAAGTGTTGTCCCGCTTCAGTTCTTCATTCTCCTTAATCAGTTCTTCCATTTCTTTGTTTGCGGCCCTTTGAACGTTCAACGTCTTTTCCATAGCGTCTGCCCATTCCTCGTCCCCGTGCTTCTTGATGACGACAGCACCTTTCTTCCATGTCATCAAATATCACTCCCTTCGCTTACATAGCGTATCTGACATGCCACTTGTCGTTCAGCTCCTTCTGAATCTCTTTCACGAGGCTGAGCTTTACTGAGGAATGATAGACGTTCGACTTTATTAAGGCCTTATAGATTGCTTCAAGCTCCTCGTAAGTAAAGTAATCCAGGCGTTTCATTTCCTATTCCTCCTCCCATTCTTTCAAGTCCTCATCGGTATAACCCCACAAGTCCTTTGCGAACTGAAACGCTTCGTCGTCATCTTTAAATATAACTTCTTCCTGACCGGCTCCGTCATAATACTTAATGATTCCACAATTACGCCCAAGATCTTCATCGGCAAACTCGACTGTAAAACTTACATCTTTGTACTTTTCCGACAATACCTCAAAGATAGGAATGGGAGTAGACCATGCCGTTTCAAATATAAGTTTGTTGTCTTCCCAATATGCCCCATTGGCATTCCACTTCGTTCCCCAGTTGGCGTTACACCATCCGTACCACGTAGTATAACCGTATTCCAATTTATTACGAATATATTGCTCGCCTTTGTTGTACAGGTCTGTAAATTGTTCTTCCGTCAGCTCCCATTTGTTCATGTAATAATTCTTCTGCCAACTGTCGTCGCCCTTTATAAAACACTCTATGGCTTTATCCTCAATGCTTCCGCTGGTCATCTTCAGTGATTCGGGCATGGGAATCAACGTGTTAAAACTGAATACGCTATCCCCATGCTTAATCTCATCCATGATCTTGGCAAGAGCTCTTCCTTCGCAATGAAACGTAACGACATTCTTGACCCAATTCGGCATTAACTATCACTCCTTTATAATAGGTAGCTTCTCGTTCATAAACTTGATGGCGTCCTTCATGCATTCCGGGCAGAGTTCAAACTGCCTGTGCTCGCAATAGCTCGGAAACCCTCGATCCATAATGTCCTCAGCAAATATCAGCATGTTGGACCTGTACGTCTCTCCTTCCGGAGTATACGCGTCGTAAAACTTATTGCACCTGTCGCACTTCTTGGCATTCATACAATCACTCCCTCAATTCCTTCAGTAGCGGTGTTTCGGTTGTATCGACAAATATCATGATTACTTCTTCGCCTGCTTCGTTCTCCGAATTCACATAATCAAACTTCACCATGCATTCCAGATTGCTATGATTCGGGACATGGTTCGCCGGGATTACAAGTTCCTCTCCGTCGTCAGATGGCCTGATACCCAAATACTTGAAATAGTCGTTCCATGCTGGTATGAGGCCATGGGAAATATCATAATTGAACTTCCTGTCAGCCTCTATGACATCTGGCATGGAAGACATGAAGGCTCGATCCTGATCGTAGAAGTAGAACTTAGTATTACCTTTTCCTGTACGCTCATAATGTAACTTGTGATTGTAGGTCTCGTATTCGCTTATGGCCTCTACAGCCGCCTCCTTCTGAATCGCCTTCGCCTTCTCTTCACCAACAACGTCCTTTACCTTGTCCATAATCTTCTGCCTGTTTGCCGCCAAATATCCACAGCTCGCTGTCAGTGCCGCAATCTCCTTGCTCGACACATGATGCGAACCGAGAATACATGCCGCCGTACCAACGCCGCTCGCAATTGCAGGCGCATAGCAATAGAATTTGCTCTTCTTGTCCTGCGTGAACTTCGCCTTCTCATGTCCCCTGATCGACAGCCATGAAGTCAAGCCAACGCCAACGCATCCGACAATGCTCAAACCCAAGGATATCATGCGTTTACTGATCATTTCTCAAACCTCCTTGTTTACATTCGAAAAAATAAAAGACCGACCCAGAATAGAGTCAGCCTTTTATGCTCCTAATTAACCTTTGTCCAGAACCGCCTTGTATAGTTGTTGATTCCCGTCCTGTAAGAATATCTTCGCCATGACAGTGAAGAATTCCGACTGACTGAAACTCGCCAGAGGCCGGTCCATTGTGTCATCGCCAAGGATCTCACGAAACAGATTGTCATACAGTTCTGTTATGAAATCCCCGACGGTGTTCATTGGACCGAGACCACCGAAGTAGTTCGCATCGATTTCCGTGTCCACGCTGATCTTCTCAGGATCAATGTTCAAATTCACCCATGCCATAATAGCAGCTCCCTTCGTTAATTATTCATTAAGAGAGCTGCTCAAAGCGCGAGTTAAACATCATCCGGCCAACAGTCTTCGCACCTTCTGAATTCGATGCCTTTCCTGCCGTTATACATTACAGGGCCATAACCAGGACCGTCCGCATAGTCGATAATATAATACTGCTCTCCGTCTTCGAGTTTATGCTCGTCTGTAATGATCAGACACAGCCGGTGATCGATGTTAAACCCGAACATATCGGCAAATCCGGAATACTCAGCACCCAACGTGTCCAGCCACTCGTTGAAGTCCAGTCCTGCTCCGCACTTCTCCAGCAAATATCTGTTGAAGTCTACCTCGTCGTTCTTGACTGCCTGATAGCTCGACTCAAACCACTGACCGGTCCTCCGCTCGAAGAACAGCTTATCGCCCTTACCCGTCTTTTTGACATTTGACCTGTCTGGCTTCGGCGGATTCGCTTTTGCCAGATCTTCAGCCGCAGCGTCGTGAAGCTCCTTAGCCTTCTCCGGACCGATCTCGTTGACAAGCTTCTGTTCAAGCCTCCTGATGCTCGCCTCCGAAGCAGAATATAATCCAGCCATGATCGCAGCTTTGCGCTCACCGACAGCACATCCGCCAACTATACATCCGCAACTGAGAACCAGCATGCCGATCGCCGGCAAATATACAGGACCTGCCACCTTGACCTTCTCATACCACTTCGCATCCGGAGGAAGTTCCTTAAGCCGTTCGTGTGCAACAGGCGCCTCCTTATGCATAAACCAGAAACCCAATACCTCCGCCGTGATTGCTCCGCCCGCCAACAGTTTCGTCGAGTTGTGTTTCATCCACTTCCAGATACCCTTAAATACCGGTCTGAGATTCATTGTTACCATTCCTCCTTCGAAAAAGAAAAAGATAGAGGAATTGCTGTCAAGGCACTAATTTAATCCTCATCAATATCTAATGATTGCTGTTCGTGCCTTTCATAAGCATTCCTCTTCATATTACCGCTTGTTTAGAATGCGAGCCAGTAGACACTTTAGTGGCTGCTGCTTAGTTTTCCGTGAACGAAGTGAACTATATGCGAGTTACTAACCGTTCTCAACATCCTTCTTCTCTTCCTTCTCTGTCGCTTTCTTAAGCCGTTCCATAATCGGATCCAAAACATCATTGCTGGCCTTGGAAAGAGCATTTGCAATCGCCTTAGCCATCCTCCCCGTATGTTCCTCCTTCGCTCTGAAATATCCACGAATCACAGCGTTAAACCCAGCCGCGATAATCGGAACGATCAGTATAAAGGCGCAAACCAGCCACAACAGCTGCTGCCATGGTGTAAGTAAAGCCAAACTCATAAATATCAGTCCTCTCTTTCTTCCTTATAATATTTGTTAATATTTTTCTCACTTGTCAAATAGTCGTACAACTCTTGTGAAGACCTTCTATTAATCTCTATCCCGTCAATTAGTCCGTACAAATATCCTTTTAATTCTTTAGCGGATTTGTCCCTATACTTTTCAAGAATTTCGTGTAGATCCATTTTCTTTCTCCTCAATTATGAGATTTAATCGTTTCTATTCCGTCAGGGTCCCGTACTTCTTTGGCGAGGTCTTCCATCATGCGCTCCAGCTCTGTCGCCCGTTCTTTAGCTATGCCTTCCTTGCGACGTTCCTCGTATAATGGCAGTTTCTTGTTCTTTGCGTCCTGAGAAGCTTTTGTGTGGAACTGTACTTCAAAATCGTATCCGTCATCCGTTGTAAAAGTCGATTGCACGGATTTATGCTTCACTTCGCCTTTGTTGAATAAATCGAAGTAATTCTTGCATCTGGATTCGGAATATCCTTCTTCCTCCAGTGTCTTCTTAAAGATGTTGTAATTTCGTACAAAATCCTTCTCGGAAGAAATAGTCGTAAATCTTACAGCGTCCTTAATGTCATTCGCGGCATTTAGAAGAGTTTCAGCATCTTCATGAGCATTCTTATTAATTTTTCTTTCGATAGATTCCTTTGTCTTTAGCTTATTTTCAAGACCGTACAGTTCGCTTCCCGATGCCCGTGCCGCATATCCCACATCTGATTCTATCTTTTTTATATGGTCTGAAGCGTTTTTGGCCACCTTATCCGCCATCTTTTCGGTATTGATGGGATAAGACGGTCCGTTTTTCACGCCCCACTTCTGACCTGTAATTCCGTGATGCTCAAGATGATCTTCCTCGTCCAAAATATCCCGAATCTTCTGAAGCGTCTCCTCCACAAGTTTTCTCGTCTTGGAATGTAACTTCATTCCCTTATGCTTTTCATACCAGTCAAATATACTGTACAGATCCTTGTTCTTGAAGCTGAAACTCCACCAGTCGCAGATCATCTCGTACACATAGTTCTCGGGCATCTCGAGAACTTCCTCAGGTTCGTCATCATGCTGCAGCACCCAATACTGCCAGTGGTGCGGATTGTGGTGGATGTGATGCAGCCAGGCGTAGTTGAATGCCTCCACAACTTTAGAACTCTTGTTCCCGTAGAAATAGTCATCATAGGCCTTGTACTCTTCAGGACTATTCTTGCTAAAGTCGTGATAGTCAAGTTTGACCTCAATCGCAGGAGATATAATCCCTTTGTCGACCAGCCAATAGTATGCATCCTGTACCCCTTTCCTGTGATCGTACAGGTATTCGTCGTATAGATAGCTCAAAATATCATCCTCCAAACTTGTCTCCATCATTCCAACCGCAAGTATGACAACGATAGCACCTAAGCGTAGTGTTCCATTTTGCTGAATCTCTGCAAATAGGGCATGTTATTGTATCAGAAAACAACCGTTTTCTTTTTGCTTCATATTTATCATACTCAAAAGCTATGTTTCTTATTATTGAGTATGCTTCTTTTGTTTTGTAATCAGCAGCGCCACCGTCGTCATAATCAAAATACCAATCCAGTTGCTTTATTGCTTCGTCTAGTGTCAAAATATCCCTCCTCAAATCATTTCTTTCTCGCCGGCAACGTTCACAATACACTGTCCTATATGTCCGACTTCTGCGTTTCTGCTCGCCCAAATATCATAGCCCAAATCCGTTGCTCTCTTGCAAAACGCCAGATCCTCTCCAAGCTGCGGCGTAGGCGTGAAGCAGGTTCCGTATTCCATCATTACCGCCTTGAGAATATCTGTCTTGATCAACACGCATCCAAACCCGCAACCTGCGATTTTCTCAAGATCTCCAGCGTTCCAATACCTCGAATCGTCCCAGCGCTTCGGAGGAAACAGCGAGTCGTACATGGCGATTTTCGTTCCGCCATGGCGCCCTCTGAATACTCCGGTTATGAAGTCTTTTTTCGCGATGATAAGACGATTGATTATATCAGGTTTAAATGCCATGTCGGCATCCAGCCATAAGACCCAGTCAAATTGCTCACTCATCGCACGCTTCACAAGATTGTCTCTCGAAATATAAACCAATGTGGCTCCTTCGTAGCAGACATTGTGGTATACGCCGCAATCGCTCAGAGCAATAGACAGGTCGGTAAGGCTCTCAACGAATTTCCGATGTACATAATCGAGAGTCGGAACGGCAATCATCAGGTTATTGATCATTCGGACCCTCCTCGCCGAAAATATAAAGCAGAAGTTTCTCCTCGCATTCCGGGCATAAGTCGACTTCTCTAAGTTTTCCGGTTGTTATGCTTGGCACGGTTACCCTGATTCCCGGCGTTTCGGGAATACCGTTCGCGTCCATTTCCTTTCCGCATCTGTCACAAGTTATTCTAATCATTATTTCGCCTCCAAAATATCCAATATTGCGTATCCGTATGTATTCCACATTGCCTCTCGCAAGTGATTTCCTTCATTAAGCGGAACTTCAATCGTCATTACGCCCGGATAACCGCTTGGCACCCGGACGTACACGACATAGTATTTCTGAAGCAGCAAGAATATCAACCTCCAAAGTTGAAGAATCCCTGTCCGCCACCATTGTAATTGGGTCTCGGAGAAGCGCAGCTTGCCACGTAATTCCAAATGCCGTTCAAATCCTTGAAGCGATCCTTGAAATCACTCAGCACACCATCAAGACTACTGTTGTACTTTGCGATCATAGCTTTCTTGGCATCGGCTTTCAACTCATTGACGAACTTCTCCTCATCGATGTTGTTGATGATCTCATCGATCTTGTCTTCGACGCCGTCCTTGATTGTTTCGAGATTCTCCTCAACTTCCTTGCTGACCTTCTTTTTAATGTCTTTCTTGATGTCGTTTCGAACCTCCTCCGCTGTCTCGGTCACGATCTCTTTTACCTGCCTGTTGACTGCGTTCTCCATCGCCTTGTTTACAGCATTCTGACTTACCTCAACCGGCGTCTTTTTCTCAAGTTCTTCAAGAGAAAGATCCAGCTTTTTAGCAATGTCTCCGCTCTTTTTGGCCTGATAGATCCCGTAACCTGCTCCGATGATGCCAACAATAATACCCATGATTCCGACGTCCTCAAACTTGATGTTCATAGCCATGATGATACCCTCCTTAAAATATAAGTCGCAGTGAGAAAAGAAAAAGCAAGAGAATCCGTTTAGATTCCCTCGCTCAGAACCACATCAGTCGTCAACTGAAGTGATCTTAATCTGGTCGCCCTTGAAGCCGAGCTCCAGGAACTTACGACCAGCGGCCAGCTCCGCCTCCATGGCGTTTTCTGCCAGCACTTTAGCCGTCACTTTTGCTCCATTTGTCAGCAACCGGGCTTCCACATTAAAAGTCTTCATGTGTCATTCCTCCTTATGTTGTATTCTATTATGGAGCTTGTTTTGACCGCGAGGTCCTTTTTATTCCGCCCAATCCCCAATCGTATAGTGCTCCATGTCCTCGCAAATATAAATGAGCCTTGTTTTTCGTTCATCTGAGTCCGAAAATTGTATATATACGTATTCTTCCTGATTGCAGGTCACGTTCCATCTTATCGCAGCGCTATCCCAATCAGGTTCTTCGATAATGCCTTCAGAGCCAGTAAGTTCTATCACCCTTGTAAGCATCTTCTTTTGAAAGCTCGTTTTGCTCCAATCTTCAATACATCCGATTATAAGGCAAATATCCAGCACTACAACCGCTATAGCCAAACCCAGCCTGATGTAATCTCCAGCAAGCAACATAACTTATTCCTCCATCGCTTTCTCCATAAGTTCAAATATCTCTCCACAGCTTTCCTTTACCGTGAATACCATCGGCAAATTCTTCACATACACGTAAGTATACTCGCCAAACGCGTCAACATGCTGCATGGCGATAATATCCTTAGCCTTTACGTGTATGGTCCTTCCTGTGTCGCTGTTTGTAAGGTTAATAAACTTGTCCATCACAAAGTTTCCAGTCATCTTTCCCTCTCTCCCAGCTTCTCATAATATCTTACAACGTTTCCGGCTCTGAACTTGTCAAATCTCTCAGGATGCTTCTTTGGATCATGCGGCTTATATCTTGCGTACTTCGGATCCTGGGTATGCATGCAAGGCCCTTTCTGTTTTCCATAGTAGCATCCGGCTTCCTGACTACATCCTGGAATCTTTCCGTTGCATATATAAGCCACTTCAACAGCCATGTCTTTCTTCTTCATCACACTTCTCCCCTTATCGGAGGTCTTATGTCGTTTATTCCGTTTGCTCGTTCAATTCTCTTAGCCCATCTATACAGCTTGTATTCTCCAACCAGCCAGTCCGGATGAATATCCAGCACGTTTCCAGCCACATTTACAAGGTCGGTGTACTCCTCAACTACGCTGTTATGGGCTTCCCGCTCGGTCTTAGGCGTCGGATTTGTTCCTCTTAGAACCCTGGCCATCTTGTTGGCAGCCTGGGCAAGTTCAGCGGCTTCTTCAGCAAGTTGATCGTAAATATCCGCGACTGGGATGTGGCTCTTTATTGTTTCGATGTGTTCTGCGCTTGTTGGTATCAAATCTCCTATCATACACTCTCACCGCTTTCAACTCTCTGGTAAGTCTCCTCGAAAATATCCCCATGGCAAGGATACAGTTCTCCTCGTACGCCTTTTACGAGATAGTCTCCGGCATGGCCTTTCATTTCGCCCTCAAGCGTATGAACGATAAATCCGTTCGGCTTGCCGCTGTACGGATCGAAAGAATATCCCCAGGTCTTTTTGTTGTACTCGTTCTGAACCCACGGCTCCCAATAAACGAAGTCCCTCTCAGCAAACTTCGTAGCCTGTATCACAACAGGTTTCTTCACATAATAAGGCATTTATCCCACCGTCTCCCCTAATAGTCCTATTGGTATTTTGTTGAATTGGTCAATGTCGATTGGGTACATAATAGACAACCAGATGTTTTTCTTCAGTTTTTTGTATTCGGCCAAATCTTCATTCCATTCTGTAATCTGATTCGCGAGTTCTTTCTTGCCAAAGTCATTTTCGTTTTCAAACATCTTGTAATAAGCTTGGTTATACAGACTTTCATAGCGTTCTTCGAATTTGGCTGTATTAGAATCCTTAAATATCCATTGCGAAACTGCATTAATGGCAGTAAACGCGAACGCAAGAATCACTATGATACAAAGGCAAATCGTAAGAAACTGTGCACCGTCTCGACGCTTCTTGGTAAATATACAAGCCAAAGTTACGAGAACAATGCTTGCAATTAATAACGCCAATAGTAACATCAAATCTCCTCCTCAATAGTAATAGTAGCATAAATAATCTTTTCGCCTTTCTGTCCTTCTGTAAGTCCGAACCATACGTTTTCAGGTTCACAGGCTGTGAAATATCTTGCGATAATCCTTTTCAAATCGTTTTCCGGTATCTTAATCGTGTGTGTCATCTTTAATCCCCTTACTCTCGTAGAACATTTCGTTGTACAGGTCGTATCTGGCCTGAATATCCGTCAATACGCCGATAACACCTGCTTCGTTATACCACGCGTAGGCATACTCCAAAAACTTATTAAAATATCCGCACGTCTTAAACTCAGGGCAAGCACATCTGTACACGCAATTTGGCGTAATCACATCCGCCAGTTCCGGTTTCGTCTCATGAAGTGCCATTTTAAAGTCCTCAGCCAATTCCCTCGTCTCCGGGCTCGCCATAAAACACAACCGCTTCCTGAAGCTGTCAATAAGACTCTGCATGTTGGCATAACCGTCGAAGTTTACAGGCGTATCCTGTGGCATCTTACCGCGTGGAATATCATGCTCTTTACGATCGTCCCTCTGCGTCGAAATGAACTTCTCGAACTTGTGTCTGGACCAGTGCGTTGCTACCCAACTGTAAATATCCTCCCATGTCCAGTCGATCTCAATAAGGCGTATCGGAGAATGCTCAGAAATAAGCAGCTTTTTCTTGAACTCCTCAGTAGGTTCCTTCTCGGTAAAGTGTTTATTGTCAGTGGTTCGACAATGGTTTTTAACCCGGATCCAGTCGTCGCAAACGTAATTGAACCGGGTTGCATAGATATGATTCTCCGATTCGTAATCCTTCTGAGCCTTCCTCAGAAATTTAAGAGTTCCCCTTCCAAGATTTCTTATTTTTATGAGTTCTTCGTCGGAATGCTTTTGAAGAAATCTGAAAAAGCTCTTAGTCAACACTTCACGGTACTTTGAGTTTTCGTCTCTTTCCAACTCGTCTTCATACTTTCTTAAAATGCAGTTGTATCCTCGCACTATGAGATTTTGCTCATCCGGATAATGCGCCATCAGATAATCCCAAATATAATTCTCACGCTTCTTCATACCACTTCCTCCTTTTCTTCTCGGCAAGATACGCGTCGACTATTACGTCCTTCTTCGGCTTATCTGCCATTGGTCTTCTCTTGTAAAGATCCTCTGGCATCTTATACTTGTCAGGGTCGTACATCGGACTATTCAGTCTGTGTATCTCCGGCATCAGCTCATAAGTCTCTTCGTCAGTAAGTCCATATACTTTCGCAACCCTCTTCGCAATATTTGGATGTGTCACCATGCCGTTCTCGATCATCTTAAGAAGCGTCGTACTGATTTCACACCTCTCGCTCAGTCTTTTGACAGAATATCCATGTGAAGTCCTGTATTCCTTCATCTTCTCTGCAGCAGTCAATTCCCAAACACTCCTTTCGGGCACTTATTTCTAAACGCTTTGGCAACTTCGACGCTTCCTCCAAAAGAAATAGACGAAATCGGATCCGATAGCAAATACGCGTTCATATCTCTGGCTTCTTTCTGCAAATTCTCGCTGTTTGGAGTTATGCGTAAATATCTTACAAGATTGTCGACTTCTATGTTTATTCCCTTAAGTATCTCCTCACACAGACTCACAACCGCCTCGTTGTTGTGTATGTCATCTGGCTTTAATCTTACATATTCTTCAGGATGCTCGTGTAAGTAATAATACGGATAGCTCTGACTCGCCAAAATATCATGCTCCTTTCTTAAGTCGGCCTATCTCACTTCTGGTCCAGAATAACAATAAAGCAAAATCGTTTGGCTCAAACTCTTCCACGGATACTTCTATAAAATATCTTGCCACGGGAACCGGATAGTCAGGCCGAAGACCAATATTGTAGCCTTTGACGACTTTTGTATCAGGAACCGTATAGAGAAACCTGTTGAACAGATTCCAGCACTCCTTCTCACTCTTTGCCTTGAACATGAACGCTTCGCATCCCTGGGCATATTCCACACACTCATACGCCGGCAAATCATTCAGCATATCCTTGATCAGGCTTGACATTGTTTAAATCCTCCTCTTGTAAAATTACATCAGGTCTGACTTCATCGCCACAGTCAGGACAAAACGTTCTATAATAAAAACCAAGATTATCAATTTTATTAATGCCCTCAACATATTTACATCCGCATGTCTTACAGGAAAAGGTCATAACTTCTCCATTTTTAAATATCTTCATTAGACCTCCTTACGTCAGATCGCCCCACATATGTGAGCTCGGTTCGCTGCGCTCACCACACCTCAGTGCCTTCGGTATGAAAAAGTAAAGGAAGCTGTTAAGCCTCCTTAAGATAGTTTCCAACCCCGATCGGACACGTCAACGCCAAATATCTTGGCCAACATGTCCAGGATCTGTTCGTCGGTATACTCCGGCGCTTTGATCGCAGTTTCCTCCACTTTTCTCACCTCCTAATGTTAATTATCTATTAAGAGGTGTGCTTGGAATGCGAGAAAATATAAGAGCCGATTACTCAGCTCTCTTCTCCTCAATACGCTTATGTGTCAGATAGAACGATACAAACGTCGCATATGGCCATCCAATAACATCCAATGCATGCGCGATCAACTCTACAGGTATTGACAACGGTTTGTACACCTCAAGGTCGTACTTCTTCGTCACAATGCCGTCGTAGATGAAAAACACAGCGCGGGAAATTATTCCAACAGCCAAATAGATCAAAACCCACTTGCTCATTCCTCCAAACCTCCTTACGTTTATTCAATAGAGAAGTTGTTTTGAGTGCGAAAAAGAAAAGAAGAAGGAGCTAGTTAAAGCTCCTAATTCGCTCCGCAATGACCGCAGTAACCAGCGGTAACACTATTGCGGGCGCCACAGAATGAACACCGCCAATGAGCGAGAACCAGCTGTGAATAGTATTTGCCGGAGTCACGGTCGAAGTGATATGCGGTTAGGTCGATCTGCCTTGCTTCGCAGACCTTGACCACAGCCAACATTGCCACCGTCAGACCAGTGACATATACGTCAAGTGCATCACAGTCTTCGGGGATTTTACCCCATGCCTCATCGAACAGTGCATCAACATCTGTTGGATTGACGCTGTTGCTAAAAATAGCGTTTTCCGCAGGCGTAGTATGCCTGCCCTTGCAGAGTTCAAATACGTACTTCATGTCTTTGTTCCTCCTTCTTATTGCTATAAGAAGGCTTGTTGATGCCGCGAGAAATATAAAGCAAAGCTTTCTACATCGGATCGCCACACATTCGTGTAGCTCGACTCGCTTCGCTAGTAAATCCTCTCTAACGCGAGAAATAAAAGGATCTGGCCGCTTCGAACAGCCGTCTCCGGTCCACACGTCGGCTTCCCGGCGTTCTACCATTGAACTATTACTGAGGGCTAACACATCCAGCACTACCTGTGAGGCCTCCCCCGGTTTATACACTCCTCCAATCCTTCTACTATAAGCTTTGTTGTTGGCGCGAATCGGTAGATACGTTAGTAGCTGCCGTTTTACTGGCTTGCGTAGCGAAGCGAGCTAGGCGCAAATCTGTATAAGCTATATACTGTTCCTCCATTATTCTTTTTATCTTATTAAATATAAACTCCTCATAATTTTTTGCGAGCGAAGCAAGTAATGCACGCCTCTCTGATTGTCCGTCTTTACGTCTCGGTTTAAGAGTTGTTTCACGCGTCATAAATATCTTATTTAAATACTCTTTTTCTTCGGAACTGTAATTCATTCCAAGAACCTTTTCCATATAATCTGCAAATGTTATTGTCTTATTACTTAATTCCATATAATCTGCAAATGTTATTGTCTTATTTATTAATTCCATGTAAACCTCCATATCTGCTACGCTCACAAGTTCTCAATAAGTGTCAAACTAAAAAACATAAGGCAAGCCTAAGCTCACCTTATTCTTTCGGTTCTCCGAACATAACCACCGGAAGCATCTCTTCTTCTGGAAAAGACAACTCTATCGAAGCCTCGTATAAGAGATCACTAATATAAGTCTGCATCTTGTTCAATTCTTCAAGATCTTCATCTTCAAACACGTACATTGTGTATGGTTCTCCGTTGTTACTCATAAATCCGAAAATCTCATACATCAATACCGAATGCCTTTCTAATGGAAATCTCTCATGAATATCTTTAATCTTATTCATCAGTGATTCCTCAGCCCTACCCCATGGAGTAACCTTTGCCAGAACAACATAGTTCTTCTTATTCTTGATCATATTAAAATCACCTCCATAGAGAAGTCTGTAATAAGCGCGAATCACCTATCCGTATACCACGTCTTCTTCGTCGTAAATGTATTCCTTCCGTGCAACAGTCCCGGAACTGCCCTTTCTTTGCGAATATTGTGAATCGCTATTTCGTCGTCGGTGTTGTATAGTTCTTTAGGATTGTCCTTCATGTATTGCTCACAAATATCCCGCTGGTTTATTCCGCTGTACTTTTCAAGGAATTCCTCAGGCGTGTACCTATCGCAGCGAATATAAGTATAGCCTTCTGGTATAGACTTCAATTCTTATGCGCCTCCCTGTGTTTTATGTTATCGATGGCCTCGTTCAACAAATCGTTTTCAATTTTCTGCTCTTCTTCGCTGTACATTTCATCGTCGTCCACCATGTAAATATACTTTTGAAACTCAATGAGAGCTCGTTTCAGCATATACAATTCATCGTCATTGAACTGCGCAAAGCGTTGGTTCATTATGCTACCTCCAATTCTATTCCCTTATTCGCAAGAAATCTATTAACCTCTGCACAAGTTCGAGCTCCGCAATTCCTTTGTTCTCCAAGTTTTCCGCTCCTAACCAAACTGACAACGTCACCAATCGTCACGCATCCGGCTTTAGCGAGAACATTACAGGCTCTTACGGACAAATCTTCCCACACATCCCTAAGAAGAATGCCCATTACGCCTTCTTCGTTTTCGGCTTTAACGCCGTTTAGAATCCATTTCTTTTCTTCGAATTGATTTATCTCTTCCATCAACTTTTCTTTCTTTTGTTCAAGTTCGGAAATATCATCTTCCAGGTTTTTCTTCTTTTTCTGAAGCTCTTCATATTCGCCGGTTAAATATCTTGCAAACCTCGTATGACCCATTATTCGAAGGGACTTTTTTATTATCTGCCTGACTCGTTCTCTTGTAATGCCGTTCAATATACCAACTTGTTCAAGCGTCATTTCATTTTTGTAATAATTTACAGTATGAGAGTCATAATACTTTTCAAGATAAGGAACTTTCTTAATCGCGGTTTCAAAATTTGTCATTTGTTCATCGTTTATGAGCCAATTTACCGGTCTATTGAGAATATCCTCAATAAGGTTATATGGCCACGGAGCTTCTATCTTTTCTTTACGGGCAAACATCTTGGCTTCTTCTCGCCCAGCAATGATGTAATCCTCATATGCGTCTTTCCTTATTCTTTTAAATGTTTCTTTATAGTTTTCATAAATATCCCGCGCCTCTTCCTCGCTGAAACCGTCGAAGAAATACTCCATAGGTACCTGAAAGTATTCTGCCAATGACGAAAGTGTCTTTGCTCTAGGATCGTAGTCTATTAACCGAAAAGCTTGCCTTATCGTTGCCGTAGGAATACCGGATCCCACTGACATTTTGTCTTCGGAAATACCAATAGAATCCATCAGTTTCCTCAGTCTCTCCGGCATAAACTTCATACTCATAAAATATAAACCCTCCTTATTTTAGATCGTCAAGCTTCAAACTGAAAAACCATAAGGGCAAGCCTAAGCCGCCCTTACTTCAGAACCCGCATCTCGTCCAGGATATCCCCAAGACTTTCGCCACGGTTACGACGCCGATTGATCTGCACCCAATCGTCGTTGCGCAACTTCCTTTTGAGTTCCCAGTAATGACCGAGACTGGTATCGTAGAGTCTCATGTCCTTGTTGCGTTCCTCCATCTTCAGGTTGTGATACTGGCTCACGGCCTTAATGCCCTTGCCAAGCACTGCACCTACGACAGGAACCACAATAGCCACATAGCCCTTATTTTCGTCCCACCAGTCTTTGGCCTTTCCTTTCATTTCCTCAAACTTCCGCTTACGCTCTTCCTTCTTGAGCTGCTTACCGATGTCGATAACCTTCTTGTTGTCTTCCATCTAAATATCCCTCCTTATGTGTTGAGTTCATTTAATGATGTGTATCAGATGCGAGATCTCGCGATGTTCGGTATGGAAAAATTTAAGAGGCCATGTTCAGCCTCTCATAAACCAACTCTTCAATTTTAATTTCTTAGATCTTTTCATCAATTAATCTCCTTTGATCCAGCTCGCAACACATGCGATGCCAATTCCAATAAAAACCACTCCAATTATAAGCATCTAATAAATCTCCTTTCTTCGAGTTTCATTAGGAGATATGTTTCAGATGCGAATCGGTAGATACGTAGTAGCTGCCGCTTTATAACTCATGAACGAAGTGAATTGAACGCGAGATAGTCAGATGCGTTAGCAGCTGGCTTTGTAGTTTTCATGCGGAGTGTAACGAAGCTAATGCGAATCAGTTTCCTCCACTTTTTATCTGCCCACTCACGATCTTGTATTCATCGTCCAAAGCTTTTCGATACTGGTCGTCGTTTAACATATTCATATCGTGCATTTCTTTTACGATTATCGAGAAATGAAGTCCGAGAATATCATTGTGCAGACGCTTTAATTGAAGTTCAACCATTTCATTAGGGTTCTCGCTCATCATTCTTCCTCCTCATAAAATATCGGCTTATGGCTGTCGTCGTTCCATTCCTGATTCATGCACATGTAGCATGGATCCTCTGTTTCCTTCTTGTCGTAGTGCTTGCAGTTTTTGCAATAAATATCAAAGCGTACTTCCTTAGTTGCCATTTTTAAGCTACCTCCTCAACCCGCATAACGTTCTTGAATCTGTCAGAATATCCGTCCAGTTTGTTTATGGCCATCATGCCTCTCAACGCCGCCAGCTTTTTGTTACCGGCCTCAACCAAAATCGTCTTGAATTCCTTACCGCCATTCTCGTTGAATACCTCAAATATCACGTTGAACTTACGCATTTTTATCCTCCTTAATAATTACATGTCCCACATTATTCAAAAGAAAAAAGAGCCGGATGTCCCGGCTAAAGCTCACTCCCTTCGCACCATGAATTTAATCCTTTCTTCTGAAATTCCGGTGCACTGGGATATCGCCTTATCGGAATATCCGTGCTCCTTCAATAGTCGTACAGCTTTCGCCTTGTCGTTGTTCAGTGACCAGCTGAGTTCAAACATTTCGATCTGACTCATTCCCAATTACCTCCTGCAACAAAGTATTGAGCTGTTCGCTCTATATAGTGGCTTGTCTGAAATGCGAAAGCCCTCGTTATGAGAGCTTCTCGCAACTGGTAATTTCTCCGGATGTATCGTCAGTAATAACCTTCACCTGATTCTCACCTGTATGCAGGGTCAGATTGGTCAACCATGACAGAAAATCGACCAGACACTTTGCGCCGGTAATGTGGCAGAACGCGCCGCATACTTCGTTCTCAGCGTTCTCGATAGTCCACGCATCGTGAATTTTGTATGCCTTGCGGTCCCACAACCACCGACACAAGACTGATCGGATTCCGTCAGGTTTTCCGTTCTTGTCCCAGTAATAGGTGATAACATTGTTGGCTTGCTTCATATCCAACGTCTCCTTCCAAAATATAATTACCATTAAGAAACACGTTTTCGTCGCGAAAAGCTATAGGACCCTGTTTAGAGTCCTATACCAGTTTCATCCTTAATTCTTTGCTTGATCTTCTCAAGTCTGCCAAACCTCTCGCTAATGCTTTGGGCAGCCTTCTGAACAGTCGTATCAAGATCCGTCGTGCTTGGTAATTCTACCCACACAAGATAAGTATCCTTTTCGATCAAACCGAGTTCCTTACCATCTTTCTTATAGACGATAACTTCTGGGTCGACCGAAATATCAACCTCCTGGTTAAGGTCGTTCGCAAACACGGAAAAGATCTTTTCCGTTTCGTCCTTACTCAGTCCCTCATACATAAGCATCGGCGTGTAGCTCAGTACCAGATTTGTCTTTCTCATAGCAAATATCCTCCTTAAAATTATTTCATTATATTGTGTGGTTTGGATGCGAAAAATATAACCGGATGTCACTCCGGCTTTTTAATTTCTGAAGTCAATTCAAATTCGGTATATTTATATCCATTGTAGTCCACGTATTCTCCTTTAAAAACATCCGATTCCTTATATCTGACAGGTACTACATAATCAAATTCTGGCATCGATTCGTCCGCAGCTTCTTTAAGTAATTCCTCGTACATTTTGTTAATGAATAACTTAGCAGCCTCTTCGTTATCGCACACGCCTATAATTTTGCTATAATAGTTGCCTCCGCCTTCATAGTTATCTTCGCATCCATACTCCTCAACCACATAAACTTTTGACATACAAAATATCCTCCTTAAAATTATTTCATTATATGATATGCTTTGGATACGAAATAAAAAGAAGGAGGGCTAAGCCTCCTCGACCTTCCTCTGAACATCTTCGTCCATGAGCAGTCTTACGCTGCTTTCCGGCTTTCCGATAATCAGAGCGATCTCTCCAACAGACTTTCCCTCCTTCTTCAAGTATTCTGCCCATCTCCGATACACAACTCGTTCGCCAGCAAAAAATCCTGACTTCCACCTCCGCATCTGCATCGTGTTGACGAAACCAAGCTGCATAGCGACGTCCTTTTCAGGAACACCGGCTTTGCGCATGGTCTCAATCTGACTAAGTATCCAGTACGGGTCGTTCTTTCTTTCAGACTTCATTACGCTAACCTCCCTAAATATATATTTGAGCTTTAGGCTCTATAACAGCGCGTGTAATCGTCGCGAAAAGGTAAGAGTCCTTGTTAGGACTCCTCCTTGACCGTGAACGGATACAAATGGGCAACCCAGCCCCGAACCAGACGCTCGGCGAGGTCGTCCCTGCCAACCGTATGCAGGTGATAGCGGATCATCTCTGCGCAGTCGCAATTCGCATGATCCAGGTCCGTGTCGCAGACCTTGTCACCAAAATTCCAAGCGAACTCCTCGCAGAAATAGTCCACCAACCCCGTCAGGCTGACGTACTCCTCGCCGTTGATGTTCATCTTCTTCAGCAGCTCTTTGCCGTCCATTTACTCTTCCTCCTTTTCAACGTTCTATAGAGAGATCTGTTTTGTATGCGAGATAGTCAGACACATCAGTGGCTGGCTTTGTAGTTTTCATGCGAACGAAGTGAGCTACACGCGAGCAACTTCATCTCCTGAGCGGCTTCATCACAAATATCCGCATCCAATCGCCGTGTACATACATCGGCATAAGTCTCATGTTGTCCTCACTCATCAGTTCCATCAACTTTCCACGCTTTTTGATCACTTCTTCCTCGCGAATCGGTGCCTCCATGGTTAATGTGGTTAAGTTGCCTAACATACCGCTATTAACCGTGTTAACCGTGTTAATGCCAGCTAACTCCATGTATTTTTCAACAATATCGAACAAATCCTTGCCAATAACCGTCACTTTCAGAATATCCATATGCGCCCATCGCCCTCCTTTCCCGACTTTAGTCTGGACTTCAGTCTGTTTTTCAGTTCGAAACAAGAAGCTAAGGGCGCAGTTCCGTATACGCCCTATGCTCAGATCAATCCTTAGGCGGCTTAAGTCCTTTGAGCCAGTACCCAAGCCAGCCGATGCATATGCTCGCCACCTTAACTCCTAACCAGATACCTAGCGGGACACCGCAAATGAACATCGCTATTTTAAATGCCAACATCGTTCTTATCCTCCTTTGTCTTTGATCTATAATGTGAAGTGTTTTGAGCGCGAAAAGTAAGAGACCGTGTCAGGTCCCTTCTTTGACTTCGCCTGAGTATAAAACCTCTCCAAGTTCTTGCCAGTAGTAAATGCCGTTCTGAACGATTCGCCACGGCCACAGAGCAATGTTAACCGGCGCATTCTTCCAGGACATATCATCCTTATTACGTTCATTAACGATCTTCATCGCTATGACCGTTTTCTCAAGTCCGAATATCCTGGAATAATGTACCATCGTAACGATCACACCAATGGCCGCGTACAGAATCCCAGAAAGCAAATACGCCACAACAAAAACCCACCAATTCATAATTTTATACCTCCTGATTTTAGTCATAAAGAGAAATGTTTTGAACGCGAATATCGCCAAACTTACGTTTAGCTCGGTTCGCTGCGCTCACCACATCTCACTACGTTCGATATGAAAAAGAAAAACGGAGCGAAAGCCCCGCGATCAGTAATCCTCCTTAATATAATTTATGATCTTCTTGCCCTCTTCCGTTTCCTCGTCTACCAAATCAAGGTCCTTCGTCATGCCGACAGCGAACCTGGTAACAAACTTGCGGTACCACTTGGACGACGTGATCAGCAGCGTAATCACAAAGCCGATCGCCTGCGCCAGCACCACCGCAGATAGTATAATGCACCACAATCCAATTCCGTTCATTAGAATTCCCTCCTTGATAGTATTTCATTAAGGGGTGTGTATAGGATGCGAAAAAATATAAAGCCGGGGTTTAATCCGGCTCATCATTAAAACTCTCAATGTACTTCTTCTGTGCTTCGATGAACGGTTTCGCTGAGTGTTCAAGCTCCATCTTTCCGCATATCGCCATCCAGTAAACATGATCCGCTTCCCGCTCGGTAAGCCCCTCAGACTTTAACCAGTCTTTAAAGAACTCATCGGCGCAGAACTCTCCTCCCATGTTGCGCCAGGATGCGATATACCTGGAAACATAAGCGTCCCATTTACCCATCTTCCCGTTCTCAAAATCGTCATACACAAATATCACTCCTTCGATAGTTTATTCAATGAGGAATCTGTTTCAAGCGCGAAAAAAAAAAGAAGCGAGTCGTTAAACCCGCTAAATGCACCATTGCTTAATTTTACCGCAGTACGGACAATAGCACCTCGCCCAATCTTCATCGACGTTCGCCGTGAAGTAGTCGAGCCACTCATAGTCCACCGCAAATATCTTTTTGCAATGACCGCATTGAACCTCGTCCAACTCAGCTTCTTCTACCTGGTAGTGCTTGTCAAAATACTTACTTCTGTGAGACGGTTTGTTTGCCTTCTTAAGCTCAGTCAAAATCTCTTTTCTAAGAGAATCGCGTTTGTCTGCTGCTTCCAGAAATTCTTCATCTGGAAGAGCTACCAACTTCGCATATTCTTCATTCAAAAGACGGATCTTAAAAAACCTATTCTCATTGCCGCGATCACATATCTTTGCCATATTCAGCACCTCCTAAATATAAGGCTGTATAGAACGCGAAAAAGAAAGGCTCAGTTAAGAGCCTCTCGTGATTCACCGAACTCCTGAATAACACGTTGTCTGTATCGTTCAAAAGCTTTTTCCGCATTGATGCGCTGGGCTTTCAACACCGCAATTCTCCGTTCAAACGCAATATGTTTTCTTTCCATCACCGCTATCATTACTGGTGTCGGTCCCCAGAGCAATGCGTAAATATCCGGAAAATACAGTGCAGCACGCCGCTTAAGGTCATTCAATTTCTCTGTTTTATTATTACGCTCCTTCAAACGATTTACAAGACGGCTTCTATTATTCACGTTCCGTCACCTCCTCATATAGAAACCTGTATCAGATGCGAAAAGAAAAAACGGAGCATCTGCTCCGCGATCATTCGATAAAATCTCGATCCAGTTCCTCCTTCTCCGTTTCGTCCAAATATCCAAGATCTTCGCATAGATCCTTGGTCTGCTTGCTCACCCACTTGCGGTACCACTTGGTCGTCGTCATCAGCGTTCCCAACGCCATACAAACGATCTGTCCGAATGCCATCGCACTGAATATAATCGCCCACAAACCCAAAAGATTCATACAATTACCTCCTTGTTTATTTGTCATAAGAAGATATGTATAGAATGCGAAAAAAGAGAGGCTGGTTATAACGCCAGCTTCTCGCTTCGAAGATCACGCAGTAAAGATGCGAAAGCGATGAACGGTATCTTGTCCCATTCATATCTTTCACTCGTTACTTCATTGTTGTACCATCCACGGCCATCACAATGAAGCTGCAGATGGAATTTGTATCCATTCAGCAATGACATGATCTCGTCATGCCGCTTTGAATCGACATAATTCTCCGCAGTCTCATCGAAATAGTCGTTAATGTCGTTAAACAAATTTAACGAGTTAAAATATTTTCTTGAAACTTTTTTCATGCTACCACCTCCTTCTTTAGTATTCCGCATGATCTTCATAATATTCTTTGTTTATCCCGCGATCAAAAAAAAAAGATAGGAACATTACTGTTCCCGTTTATCCTCATGGATATAGTACGCCGTACTATATGTGTCATCAGGATAGAGTATGCTGTACATATCCCTATCTTTATCCAAATTATTCTCACATATCCATTCCGGATAATGGTCTGCTTTTACGCCATATTCGTCCTCCTTCCTAGAAATGATGCGCTTAAGCTCGTCTTGAGCTTTGGAAAATTCACAAAATTCACCAATTGTGTTTCCAAACTCAAATTCTTCTTCAAATTCATCATCCCAGAATCTTACACGTTCTATTATTGTATATTTTGACATAAGCCATATCCTCCTAAATATATTATTGTCATAATAGCCCATGTTTATCCCGCGAAAAAGAAAAATCCTTGGAGCCACCCCGGACAAATGCCAGGGCAGCCCCGCTCTCGAAAGGGCGGTATGGTCTCTACTTAATCTTTTTGTTCCGGTCCGCTTGCTCACACATCACCTGAAGCACCTTAAAGAGCTCATCAATAGAAACTCCGCAGCGCCCCAGATAATATGCCGTAACGACCATCGCAATACGAAACAGCATAGGCCACTCCTCCTTTCAAATAGAGGCGTGTAAAGAATGCGAAAAATGAAGTCCATGTTTAGGACTCCAAGTTACGAGCTAATTCTGAAAATTCCTTGATAAGCATCTTCATATCTTCGTCACGCTGCTTCAATTCAATAAACATGTCTGCAAACGAATCGGTCCTTAATCGCGCTGGTATGAAAATATGAATCCACCAATCCTCACAAGATTCTTTGGAATTATCCTTGGTTGTCACCTTGTAATTTCCATACTTATCTGGATTGCTATGCTTCATATTCATAAAGCGCTCTTCAATCGTCATCGCCTGTGCGGTTTTAAGACCCGTAATCCAGCCGCTGAAATAATGATCATGACTAATCTTACAAATTTCCATTATATCACCTCCATTATAGAACCTGTATCAAATGCGAAACACGCTTTTTATCAGTTCCCAATCCTCTCCAGGTATTCCTCCACAATCATACTTTTCTTCAAGATTTGCAAGGCATTGTCTCAAATATCTGTCATTATGCCATCCCTTGAAAATATTGGTATGATAGCATAGCTTACAATTCTTACGCCATTTCAGAAATCGTTCGGAATTTACAGAGAAATATCTTCTCATCATTTCCTCATACACCATATTCGCGTAAGTATTGAACTCTTCATCCGGATACTCCAGCACTTTGTTTACGAGCAAATGGTTCGGCGTCCCGTCGTGGAAAATATTCCTTGCGATGCAGCAGCACTCCCGCCATTGCGCAAGCAGTTGTTGACGAGGGAGATAGGGGATCAGGTCTTTGTGCCATAGTCTCATTGAATTATCCTCCTTTTAAAAAAAATAAAAATATGAATGCGGGTTTCGAACCGGGCTTTTTGCCTTTTCACCTCGTTGAATAATCAACTTACCGCACCTAGCGGATTCATATCATTTATAATAATGTGTGGGACTCCCATCCGACCTACCCACCTCAATGCTGATTTTTACATTGATCGTGTTCCCTTTCGGTATCTGGAACGGTCAATCAATCCGTGATACCACGCCAGGTTCATTATTAAATCGCCTTACGATCCTCCATCTGATCCTTTTTCGCAAATATCGTATCCTACTACGATTCTCGTATGCGATCTCGAGCCTAATCACTTACAAGAATGGTTAGCTACCCATTCCAAGGTTTCATATTAGCTGCTCTTCTCATAATACTCCTTGTTGATGCCGCGACGACGAAATTTTCAACCCAGAAAAAATATAAAAAAAAGAAATGTCTACGATTCCAACGTAGTCTGCCAGGTGCTTTTCATCCCTCGCGCATGTAGCGGGCGGCCTCACTTAAGGGCTCCATTTCTCTTCATATATATCCTTGTTTATGCCGCGATGACGAAATTTTCAACCGAGCAAAAAATATAAGGCCTCGTTATTTATGCTTATTAAGTCTTTTGTATTTGATTTCCTTTATCATCATATTTCCCATTTTCGCCACATCAAACCAGCTATGCCCGTTCCTTGCAAATCTGGTCGCTTGTCTAAACGACCATGTTGCGTATAAAGCATACCAAATATAATACATAACCGCCTCCTTCTCGAGGCCTTCATTATATGACTTGTCGATGATGCGAAAAGCCAAAGGGCCTGCATATAGCAAGCCCTGGGAATATCAGTCGTTCGGATTCCAGAAAGACACCCAAGCACAGGCGTCCTTCACCCAACTGCCACGGTCGGCCTGATACTCACGAATTTGTTCCTGCTTAGCTTCCTCAGCTCTTCGTTCGTGCAATATATACACTGCAGTCTCGAAGACCTCTTCGGAAACCGGGAATTCCTTCTCGGTACCATCCTCCGCGGCGTAGGTGACGTAGTACGTCACTTTTCCGTCTTCTTCACCCGAAACGCGCCAGTCTCGTATATCGACCGCTTCGGCCTGAGCCACCAGGCTCATTAGGATAACCACCATCACCAAAATTGCAGCTACAAACTTCTTCATTGTTTTGTCCTCCAAATTCTTGATAGTAGGAGATTACTCCTCTATAATGTGCCTTGTTGATGCCGCGAATCGCTGTTTATGGTTTGTGCACGTAGTAAGCCAGCCGCGAAAAAAGAAAGGGTTAGCTAAAAGCCAACCGCTTCTTTTCCATGAATATTCCAATCATATTCTATGGCCGCCTCAATCATCTCAGAATTCGTTTCGTATGTAATATCAACAATCCAGTCGCTCCTCCAGTTCTTTCTATACATCAGATGAGCTTTGTCGTCTTCACTATCTTGAGCCAGCAGCGTTTCGAGACGATGGCCATCGGGATACCAAACATCGCCCGATCCATTCTCGAAATAGCTTCGCATCTTATCAGTGTAATCGACTTTTCTCATGTAGACGCATGCAGTCCTTGCAGTAATGATCGTAAACACGATTACCATCAAAATTCCAATTGCCTTTTTCATGATCTTATACCTCCATAAATGTAATATTCTTGTCATAATATGGCTTGCAGATGTCGCGAGATCGCTTTTCAAGAAAAAAGAAACCGGCAGTTAAGCCAGCTTCTCCCGAAGATTACTTATCTCGTTACGTATTTCTCTTATCCTTTTCTCATGTAGTTCTACTCCTGTCAAATTCTGTGTCGCAATTGATGCCTTCAGAGCGATCTCCTCAAGCGCCAGAAAATTCTCATTGAACTTAATTTCACTCTTTATTCGCTCCGTTGCAGCGTTGTCAACATTCTTTTTCTTCTTGATCCACTTTATTCCAAAAATACCCATAAGAGCACCTCCTTTAATAGTCGTAATCTTCTATTATAGGAGTTGTGGATGATGCGAGATCGCCAAACTGTCGTTTAGCTCGGTTCGCTTCGCTCACCAGTTCTCAGCAAGCTTCAAACTGAAAAAAAAATAAGGACATGTTTCCATGCCCCTAAACCTCCTTCACTTCCTGAAGCTCATGAAACTGAAGAGACCACTCAATCTCTCAGCCAGACCCTTCGTGCTTTTATCGATCAGGGTTCCGTCCTCGAAAGACTTGTGAGATTTCACCAAACCCCAGGCACTCAGTCCGGTAGTCGCGGCGCCCATCACCCACGCTCCAACAGTCATCCAAATTCCGGATTCGCCGTCAAAGCCATTCTTCTTCACCTTGCTGGCCAACTCGAGTTCCTCTGACAAAGCTTTTTCACGCTTCGCCAAACGCTCGAGATTGTCCTTCAGGATCGAAAGCTTCGCCTTGACGTCGTCCATCTTGGCGCTGTCTTTCGCGTCGATCGCGTCGAACAACTCCTTCTCAAGTTTATCCCTGGAAGCTTCCACCTCCTTGTACTTCCGCTGAACAGCCATCTGCTCATCAGCCAAATCCAACTGAAGTTCCTTGAGTTGCTTTTTCTTCATCTTCTTCATTTCCTTCAACATCTGTTCCTGAGTTTTAGGATCCATAATCCATTCCTCCTTATTATTAATGCATATAGTGATGTGTAATCACCGCGAAAAAGAGAGGCCTTGTTAAAAAGCCCCTTTTCGTTCAATTACTTGGTTATTGCCTTGCGTAGGTTATGTGGTTGGAAGCAAGTCCTTCGTGCATCGCCTTCAAAGCTTCCACAACAAGTTCCCCGCCATCTTCGACACTATCAAGATCGACATACCGGATGTCGTCATCCACAAACTCTGTCATGAAAAACTGTGCAAATAAGCATCCATATGCTGCTCCAATTGCAGTCAGCATCTTATCCAGAGTTAGTGGAGTTTCTTCATCTCCACCCAGCTCATCTTCAAGAATCTTCAAAGCGTCCTCAAACTTCACATCTCCGAAAACCTGTTCATCCATCTTCTTTTCGAATTCCTCATTCCAAGCATCCAGCCTTGTAACTGTAAACATTGCAATTCCTCCTTATAAATTGTTTCATTAATAGGAGTGTTTGAAACGCGAATAACTGCCATTTTGATTATGGATCGCCAAACTACTTCTGGGCAAAAAATAAAGCACGCAGTTTCCCACGCGCTTTATTGTCTTTTCTACTTCATGCGCCTCTCTTCATTTCCAAGAATACATCAACTCCCTCATCGACGAAGCGCTCGAACATGCCAAGCTCAATTTCGAGCTTCTGCCCATCAGCCAGAGTTATCGCCATTTTCCGATCGCCAGAGCTCACGTCCATCTCGTACAGAATTCCGGTCTTGTTCGAACGGATCCGAACGTTGCGCTGGATCTCGAACGAACTGTGAACCACAGCCGGATCGTTCTTGAGATAGGCCTTAGCATAATCACTATGCTCAAGCCCCTCAGGAACCTCCTGCTCGGTCTCAGTTTCCTTCGAAACCTCAGGCACTTCGCCCAGAGCCTTCAAACGCCTCCATTCCTTCTTGTACTCGTATACGGTCGCTTCGCTGCAGCCGATCAGTTCAGCAACTTCCCTGTTCTTGAACTTCTCCTCGAACATCTGAAACATGTCGCGCTTCTTCTCATCGCTCATCTTAATCCTCCGTTTCATAGAGTCACACCTCCGTATATTATTACATAAAGTGATGTGTTTAGGATGCGAGTCAGTGGATACGCAGTAGCCGCGGTAGTTATAACTTGTGAACGTAAGTGAACTTTATGCGAAAAAAATAAAGCCTACCAGGTTCCACGCCCGGAAGGACTGTCCTCTAGTTAGTTACAAACTCACTTCCCAAATCAGTAATCACTCGGGAACAGCAACGTTGTCGCAGATCGATCCCACTCGGTAATGATCCACAGCGCTTCTTCAAAACCGCACTCAATGCCATCAGGAATGTTGTACACAGCCAACACCCTTTCGCCATCCCGCACGGCCCGATTGTTCGCTTGCCAATCCTCCTCGCAGGTATCGCCCCAGTCATATAGTATATATCGGCTCAGGCAGCCGGACACAAACGTTCCAAACTGCTCATTTTCCGTCATGTATTCCCACACATTGCGCGTGGCAACCACCCTTCCAATTTCAAAAGTCTTCGCCATAAATATCACATATTCCTTTCCGCCCCTCCGGACGTGAAGCTCGATAGGCTTCATTACACAATATGCGTATTCCGCGAAAAAACACAAGTTCGCTTCGCTCACCACTTCTCACATACGTTCAAAGTGAAAAAAAATAAGACGCTCTAAATGAGCGCCATGTTATTTTCGATAGGTTCTTCAGATACCGTAAAGTATTCCGTTGCCATGCCATCTCGATATTGATGCGCCTCGTAGTAATCCCTAGCGTTTGTACATCCAGGCCATAGCTCACACGCTACACTCACCTCGCCCACTTCTTTGAATTTTTTTCTAAATTCGTTATAGACGTAATACTCGGCGAGTCCAAGCGTTTCAGTCACTTTAGCCAAAGTTGTTACATATTGCGAAGGGTCGTCTACGTTCTGACAATGCCTCAACACAACATAGCAATTATCCATTTTACATACCTCCTTTTAAATCTATCATAAGAAGGCATGTATGAACCGCGACCTTACCTCCAAAACTCGATAAATATCACATTCCCACCGTCCTTGCGAGTTAGCACTATCCTGTCCCCACCAACGTCATCTATGCCGAGCGGTACCGGGTAATCCTGGGCGATCTCATTGGTCTGGTCGCGCCTGGGCACGACAAAATGTGTAAAATGGGTCACGCATTGTCCGACAAAATCGTTGAACTGCTGGTTCTTGTTAATGAACTCCCACAAATCGAAATCCGCCACAATTTTCTCCCCACTGGGCATCACTTTCATCATTGCATAATCAACTCCTTTTCTGTAAGGGTATTATACAACAAATAGCATCCGTTAACAAGCAAAAAAAAATAATGGCAGGTTCTCAGTGCGAGAGCTTGCCATTATAATTTTTAATTGTCTACAGGATGTGTAATGAATTCCTTGTAGCCGGGGATGGTGTCAAGGTTTTCGTCTACAATCATGACACATGCGGTGATAACGTCGCTGGCATTCCAAAGCACTTGGCAACGCCCATGATAAGACGTTTTTGCAGCAGACAAATCAGTGATTCCCTCTGCATGGATAGAATAGTTACCATTAATAACGTCGATAATTGCATACTTCATATACTATACACTCCTTTTATTTCACATTATATAAGTAAGTTACCGTGCCACGAAGGAAAGTATTTCCACTTCCTGCGTTTACCCAAAGATGGGCGCTACCATTAGTTTCAATTTGAAGCACGGTAAAACTGCCTCCGCTTACATAAACAAGAGGATATAATACTATCTTTGGCACAAATTCGTTTGGAATCGTGAACAATACGTCATTTTCAAGATGCACTCTACTTGCTGTTGAAAACGTAATTGTTATGGTATTTGCGTCATATGACACATACAATGTCCCTTGTTCTGCTGATGTCAACCAGTTTGTGCGCGGCCACCATTCGCCTACCGTCGATAATTTTTGCGATTGCAACGCGTTAAGCCCGCCAGCCGTCACCGCCGAATAGTTCGTCCCGCTGGTAAAGGTCGCGCCGCTGGCGATGTCGGCCTTGGCCTGAACCAGTGTCCCATCGAGATAGAAAAACGTTCCCTTCGCAATCGTAGCGCCGGTCGCGTTGGTCGTGCCTGTCGCGACGATGGATGTGAGGTCGGTTTTGGGAACTGCTCCCAACGCAGTAAGCGCCCCAGCAAATGTGTTGATGTCCGTAACGATATTGTCGTTGCCGAGCCTCATCGGAATAAGCTCATTGCCGTTGTACGGCGTTTGAGCTATCGTGTATGTGCTGAAGTCCTTATTAAGAGCGCCTACATTATCTGGTGTTATATTAACATTGCCAGTACGATAATCGTTTTCGGCGTTACCTTTGACACCGGTAATAGTGTTTACCTGCGCACCTGTTTCAATACCATCAAGCTTGGTTTTATCCGTAGAGCTCATTAAACCATTAGCCTGCTGTGTTGCAGCCGTAACAACATCCCGGTTATATAGAGCAGTATAAGCTTCACCAAGATCTTCCAACGTTACAAGTTTATTATCATTTGCCATTTCTTCACCTTCTTTTATGTGATCCCAAGATATGCTCTTGTCTCGGCGATTGTGGCGATCGGAACAGTATAAGTCGAAGAACCGCTAATACTCGCTGTACCGGATGCGCTTGAGCCGCTTACAAATCCTGGGCTTATTGTTCCGCTTATATTTTCGCTGGAGTTGACACTTGCTGTAACCACGCCAGTCGTACTATCAAACGAAATAGTTGGATTAGCAGTAACACTAACATTCGAAATGCTCACGCTCCCAGGCTGAACATTTAATGTCAATGCGATTGGCTTAGCCACATATTTCGCTCCGGTAGCAATATTGACAACTGTTCCACTCTGTTTACTGATAGTTATAGTGTCGTGCCAGGAATCTCCATCTACCATAGTAGACAAGTTAACCATCTCCTTTCATGAAATAATGGCGGTCGGACTGCCATATTCGTTTCGCAAAGCCCAACCGCCATCTCGTCGAAGATGATTAGGCTACGGTATAAGCGCCCTGATAAGTCGGAATGCTGCCCACAACCAGCTTGCCGTCGCTGTCATAGGCCGTCTCGCCACTCAGAATATACTGAGCACCAGTAGACGCAGCGATAGTGGCGTCATCGGGAACCAGCTTGGCCAGGCTGATCTTCACGTTGTCGGAGTAACCCTTGTTGATGTACAGGTAATCCTCGGAGATCAGCACAGGAGCGCTGGAAGAAATATCCGTATACGTCTGGCCGGAAGTCGCGCTGTTAGCGAAGGTGGCAGAGGTAATCGGAATATAAGTAGTATCCGAAGCGGATGCACCAACAGTCAGCTCGGAACTAGGAGTCGTAGTATACTGTCCAGACGTAGTCGTACCATACCCAGCACTGGTAACGGCAGCAGTCGCTTGAACACTACCGGTATTCGCTGCTGATGCTACAGCCACGTAGAAACCAGAAGACGGCTGAGTAGTCGTTGCCGCAGAAGCATCAACGTTAGTCGCAGCATTCTTTGAAATGACCGGCTTCTTTGTTCCGGTTCCACTTAGCGACGCCGCAATGCCAACTTTAGCAATAGATGCATCAACAGTAGCACCACCCGCAGCCCCAGTTAAAGTGCCAACGCCGCCACCAACATAACCGGCAGTGGTAGCAGTCGGTGCGGGTATGTTTGCCGAGCCAGAGACATCGAAGTTGCCGCCAGTGCTATTATAAGCTACAGATACGGAACTAATTTCAGCAGTTCCAGACGCAATGGCACCAGCAGTAATCGGCACATAGGTAGAAGCAGCGGCATTAGAACCAGCAGTAATCGCAGTCGCAGTAGCAGTTTTATAATCAGAAGTCGTACCATACCCAGCAGCAGTAACAGTACCAGTAGCGGTACCACTACTAGCAACAGCAGCAGCGTCTACACGCACATAAGCGCCAGAAGAAGGCTTAGAAGTCGTAGCAGCACCGGAAGCAGCATCAACCCAAGCATCGCCGGAAGGCTTAGCAGTACGAGCAATAACAGGCGTTACCTTAGAAACGCCGCTTACAGACGCACCAACGGTTACTTCATCAACCGAATAGCTCACCGTCGCTGTACCGGCATTCCTAGTGCCTTTAGTGCTAGAAATATAGCCAGGAGTCACAACACCGGGAGCGGGAATAGTTTCGGAAGCGGTGATATCAAACTCGTCATTAGTTGCATCGTGTGTAATAGTCAAACTAGAAATGCTAACATTTCCAGAACTAACTGTAGCAGGGTCCATTTCACTAGCGGCCTTAACAACAACGGTACGAGCCCCATTATAACCCTCAGTAATATTAATCGTTTGGTCTTCGGCAGTGGGCGTAATCTCCGAACCACTCGCAATGGCGGTATTTCCATTCTTAAGAACGGACTGATTTACCTTTCCAATCTTGACACCAGATTCAGAAACAGCTTTATTACCAGTTGTAATCCAGCCAGCGGTAGCCACATTTACATTGCCACTAATCGTAGCGGTGGGCTCGTACACGCCGTTGGAAGCCGTGCCCATAACAATGCTGGAGGTAATATCCGTTACATCCAGAGCAGGAGCAGCAGCCGCGGGAGTCGTGATCTGAATATTAATGTCCTTGTCAAGGAAAGAGTTCTCGGTTTCAAAGTTTACCCGATGTAGCCCCGAGCCATCTGTAGTATGCTCGTATACAAACTTCTGCTCATCGTCTACAGTCTTAACGGTCAAATCTGCCATTTTGATTTCCTCCTAAATTTATTTAATCGTCGTCAAAGTTGTCTTCCTGGTATCCAACATCAGGAGCGTTATTCAAGGTGTATGCCCCTTGGTACACAGGAACGGTTACGTCAGCAGACCCGTCATATTGATAAGTCTGCCCTGCGCCAAAGGTCAGCTTATGCTTCACTTTAGCGGCTACTATATTGTCGAGATTCATACCAGATACTGATCCGGCATCAATAAAGGGCAGATCTCTCGGCAAGTTAGTCCCATTTCCTACTTTTACTCTTGTATACGGATGTGTTTCATCTGGGTTATAAACGATCATTTCACCTTTATACGGAATGAAATTTACAACTTTGTTCCAATCTTCTTCAACACCGTTTTTAAGAATTATTCGGGTGGTCGCCACTAAGTTTCACCTCCTTTTCAAGTGAGATCGGACGCTTTCCCTCCATCAAGGACAAAATCCTCTTCTCCATCTTGAATGAAGCAAACTGAATTAAGTGTTTTATTACGCCACCTATTACTTGTAGCGTCGTAAATCAAAGCTTGGTTGTCATCCGGAACCAGCAGCGTAACGTCGGCAAGACTTGCAAGTGTAGTTGTAATCGACGTGGCACTTCCGAATTTCTCCCATTTGTTATCGACATAAACCCATTCCTGATACAGATCGTTCTCGGCGTTTCCTGTCGGAACCATGTAGAAAGTGGTTTCAGACGGATTCTGTATGGTCGGAACACCGGTAATAGCATTGTATTCGTTCGCAGAACAAATGTGGATAGATAGTCCGGATCCGCCGCCCCCACCGCCGCCTTCGTTCATCTTATCGAGGATGGCATGTAAAAGCCTTTCCTCTCTGGATTGAGGCTTTGGCAACTCAGATGAACTTGTGCCGTCTACCATGGCCTGAAGAATATCTTCATTTCGGCTCGTAGCCATAGTGCGCTCTTCCTTTCATATAGTATTATCACGTTATCGATTTACCAATTTGTAGTTATCTTTTTATCTCTATGATCTAAATGAACAGTTTGAGGATCGCACACCTGAGTCGGAAGAAGCATTCCCCTTGCAGCGTATCCGCCATAATTAAGCCATGAAACACACGAAACCACCGTATAATGTTTCATTCTTACAAAGTTGTTATTCAGATCCATTACGATTTTGGCAGGCTTGGATACGAACCCCTTATGACTATGGGCGGTGACGAAACAATCCAGTCCATCGATAACATTGCCGAATCGCTCGTTCCTGTTTACGGATGCTCCTGTATAAATCCCACCGCCGGAACCGTGAGTTACAGCAAAGGCATACGTAGCTCTGTATCTATCTTTTCCGTTATTCTTTCTCTTTCCGCACATAAGTTTCATATATGCAATATTCTCTCTGTAAAGATGCTCGATGTCCAACTTTGCGCAAATATCATAAGTCAAATCCTGATCGTCATCTCTGTATGTACGCCGCTCGTGATTACCGCTAACGACGCATAATATCCTGTCTTTAATCGGCTTTAAATATTCAACCATCCTTCGCTTGGCGTCTCTTGGTCTGATTGCTTCGTCAAAAGGATTTACAAACTTGCAAGACCTGATTCCGTTATTAAGCAAGTCCCCGGCAAGAATCAGATAAGCATTTTCACCCTCAACCTTTTTAAGAAACGCTTTCCATTCTTCCTCGGCATGCTCCATAGCCCCAAGATGAACGTCAGCGATGGGATAGATAGTCGCGTCTTTATCAAACTGATGGATGATTAATTCGAGATCATTCAGCATAGTCGACCTACTTTCTTTGTTTTTGATGTGCTTTACAAAGTGGGACAAAGTGCTTTATTGATGTGAGATTCTAATCTGTATGAATGGACCCCCAGAGAGTCGAACTCCGGTAATACCCATAGGCCCATGTTCTTTGCTCTACAACATATTGTATGCGGTCATGTCTTTTACTACAAAATGTTGTATGACTAAGACCGAGATGGTCTTTATCCAACAATATATAGTGTCATTTTGATTGATCTGAACACAATATATTGCGGTTCACTCAACTATTGCCCTCATGTCCTCCAAAGCGTCACCATACAAATGAATGTACATGTTATATGTCGTGGAAACGTTGGAATGACCTAACATTTTGGAAAGCAACTTAACGTCACATCCCTTGTAGTAACAATTCGTAGCGAAAGTGTGTCTGAAAACGTGCTGCCCCAAGTATCTCACTCCAGCTTCTTCGCAAGCCTTACGAATCCAATACTTCATGCAATCGTATCTAAGCGGATTTCCAAGCTCGTCATGGAAGATGAAGCCTTCGTTAGACATTTCCAGCAATCTTTTAAGAACTCGCTGGGCCCTGCTGCTCAATGCAATAGAACGTATACTAGACTTTGTCTTTGGATTCAACTGAATATAATTCTCGGTGTATTGTTCAGATCTAATAGTTGTCTTATAAATCCTGACACATCTTCTACGCCAGTCAATGTCGTTCCAATCAAGAGCCATTACTTCCCCTATTCGCATTCCGGTTTCCAGCATCAACAGCGCCGCAAGCCAGCACTCATTATCGCCACGTTCCAAAACTCTGCATAATCTTATCTGCTCATCCTCGTCATAAGCTACAACATCTTTCTTTTTCGTAAGAACCGATGCTTCAGATGGCAGCTTCACGCCATTATGAACTGGCCTTATGACAAATCCTTCGCAAACGCAATAGTCGAAGTATTCCGCAATAATGCGAAAAGTCTTTCTAATCGTCTCCTTAGAATATTTGTCAGAAACCAGGCTGTTTATGAATAGCTGAAGGTCGTCCGTAGTAATCCTTGAAGGAATCATATTCGCTATTTTGTAACGACCTATAAGCCTCAGAGCATTCATAAATCTTATGTAGCTAGAGGATTTCACAGAATTCTTCTTATACTTGATCAGCCACCTTTCAATCTCTTTGTACAAACCATTCTTTTCCATATCTTTTCCTCCCATTTTGATCGGTAGAAAAAGACAAGACCGCAGTAGTATTATACCACGATCCTGTCTTTCGATCAACTAAAACTTAGGCTTATCGTTCTTCGAACCGGTGACACTCCATATCATCACGCCTATAACAAAGATAAAGAATCCGAGCAAAACTGCCCAATGTGATGAAATGAACATGTCACATCTGACAATGTCAGCCTGTATGAAACGTTCTATACTCACTGTATCAACCTTCCATACTTATAGCTTACCCAAGCAATCTTATCTTTGTACTTGATGGAAAGCCAATTTGTCTTCTCGTCGATAGTTCCGCCGAACTCATACTTATCGCCAACATGAGCGACGTTCAGCTGCTTGCCGTCTACACCAGGAGTCTCTCGAATATTGCATTTGCCACCTTCGATGAGCACATACTTCGGGGATTCAACGGTCTTATCAAGATTTACGATCAGCTTCGCAAAGACTTTATAGGTGCTGGAATCAAACTTCCCGCTTACCTTCAGTCCGTTATCGCTCTGGAACTTCTTGACAGCGTCCTCGGTGCAATCGCCAAAGTCGCCATCAGCACCCCACTTGCCAAGATCATAGCCAAGCCTGATAAGTCCGCTCTGCATCTCCTTAACGTCGTCTCCCTCGCTGCCGTTCTTAAGGGTCCGGCTACCGAGAAGCTGCTTAACTTCAACAGCTTCCTCAGGAGTAACACTAGAAGAAACATCACCATAATCAAAATACTTATCCATGATACCCCAGAAGTTCGGCTTTCTGCTCAGGAGCTTTGACTTCACAACGCCCTTCATAACTCCGGACGCTTCGATCAGATACCAGTCTCCACTGGGCTTTCCGCTTGTAACTGGCTTATAAAGATACGCCACATGATGAATCGAAGAAGCCTTGCTATCGCTCCAGAATACAGCGGCACCAGCAACCCTGTACTTCGCCGGAATAATACCACTGCCTTTGATGGAACACCAACCGGAATAGTTGTGCCTCGCCTTGGAATTGATACAGGTACCGGAAAATAACTCGTAAATACCCTCGGCCATGCCGTTGCAATCCCATACACGAGTACAGTTCTTTCGCCAGACAAGAGCCTGCTTCAGTTTGTCGCCCGAATACTGTCCCTTGAAATAATAGCCGGATTCTTTCCAACTGCTTTTACACTTACTCTCAGGAACGCTTAGGTCCAAATATCCAGTTCTTGGATTCTGACCGTAGCTTCCCATAATGTAGCCGTCTTTACGATTGAGAGCCGCTTCAAGCTCCTTCACAAAGTTTTTGACAGGCATACGTTTTGTCGCCATACTCTCACCTCCACCTTCTAAGAAATAGTCAAGAGGCTTCGTTCCGGCAATCACGTCAAGATCAACGTCGGCGTTTACACCGGGAACTCTGCCTTTATCGGTATACTGCCAAATATCACAAGGATAATCAGGTTTAATAGAATCGTTTAAGAATCCAGTATTCTTCCCATATCTCGGAATCCAGACGTAAGCGTAATGCTCGTAGTCAAGATTCCATGCTTTATACAGATGATGCGCTATGTAGATAGCAACTTTAATGTCATTTTGAATATAATGACGCAGACCTTTTTCGAACGCGTCAAAAATCGCCCTTGCTTTACTCTCTTTTATGTCGGAACACTCAGCATCAATAACATAAAACAAGGGCGATGTGTCTTTTGTCGCTTCCGCAAACACTTTAGCTTCTGTCCTGGCCTCGGCTTCACTTGTAGCTTTTACATAATGAAAAGCGTGATATGGAATTTTATACTGTTCGCAGCCTTCTACATACTCCTTATATCTCGTGTCAAATCGCGTACCGATACTCGAACGAAGAACGACAAAACTCATTCCTTTATGGAATTTAGCAAAATCTATCGTTCCACGTCCTTCGTTTAAATCGCATATCATTAACGAATCACTTCTTTACTGTGAACTTAACACTCTTTTTACCGGCAATTTCGTTGATGTCGCCGTTGTATTCGAGCGTGTAGACATCTCTCTCGGGATCTTCTTCATTCACAATAATAGTCCCGTCACTTTCCTCTTCTTCAAGTTCGGGAAGTCCAGCTACGCTCGTAAGCAGACTAAGTATCGCCGCCAAAATCGAAGCCGACAGCACCATCTTCCAGTCCACATCTCCCATAGCCGTGCTTACACCGATAGTCGCGACAGCGGTTTGCGCAAGAGTCTTAATAGCCCGGATACCAGCGGCCTTAACCCATGCTTTCCAATCTTTCGCAATCATAATTACCTACCTCCGCTCCGTTGAGGATATCGGTCCGGAACGATGCGCAGCTTGTTTACCTCTTGCATCCATCGTTCTGCAGTACCGTTTCCGCCCATCTTCTTGTAAGGTTCATAGAGATACATATGCAAATTCTCATATTCACCTTGGGTTATCTCGCCCTTCTCAACATACTTCATGCTGAGATATATGATTCGGTCATGCCCAAGTCCGAGAAGCATCTTGTTCTTCGCACTCTTTCTATTAACAAAAGCCGTTATAAATGCCCAAAACCCAGATGATGCAAGCAGAGTAATCAGAATGGTGATGATTGTCGAATCGTTCATAAATATCACCTCGTTTAAAAAGGAGGCCGACCAGATTAACCAGCCAGCCTCCGAATTTGGCTTACCTCATCTCAAGGTCGTTAATCGCACGTTCAATAACCATCTTGACCTCTGGATTCTGTTCGTTCTGATGCATGCGGCGCAGATCGTTTACAGCATGCAGCTTATCGTCGTCATAGTAGTGCCGACCGGACATACCATAGGAGTTACCCATGTTATAGCCGCCCTCATAGCTTCTTCCGGAAGTAAACCGACCGGTAGAAGGACTGCGGTTAGGCATGCCACGATAGGACCGGGAATCATAGCTCCGCTCATCCATATACTGCTCGCCGGGATACTCCTGGCCTTCCTTCATGGCGCAGCGAACCTCCAGATAATACATCAGCTTCTGAAGATCCTTCATCCTGGTAAGATCCTCGGGGGTCCAGGCATTCTTAGAGGAAAGCGTCTGGAAATCACCCTCGAATTTCTCAATAAGCTTCTTGGTGTTCTCTTCCATTTTGATTTCCTCCTTAACGTGTTACGGCCAGATCAGGCCTCGTGAAACGAATGTTGGCGTTCTGCATCAGTATCGGCTGATCCGAAGTATTTCGAACCGTCACCGTCTGGCAGCATCCGTTAAAAATGTCAACCGTAATGTTGCGGCTGACGTTGGAATATTCCTCAACCGCGGCAGGAGTTACGATCATCGTAGAGGCCGGTACGGTCCCCCCGTCAATTGCAATCGCCACGGAAATAGCCCCAACCGTGCCACCGGTTGGAATGGCGATATTCGCTCCGAAATCCACCAAATATTCGGCAGAATTGTTATTGATCGCACAGGGACAGCAAGAATTGCTAGGCACCCATCCGCTCAGAAGAAAACCAGCAGTTCCGTCGCTGTGACGAACAAAACCCCTCCGACAAGGAGAGGTCGTATTCGTAAAGACAACAGATTCGCCAGGATTAATGGTCTGAACGGCATTGGCAATATATTCAGCCATTCAAATCACCTCCGAGTTTATCGATTGCAGCCGCAACCGCAACTGGAGGTATAGTAATTGGTGCCGCAGCAGTTCGGGTTCTGAACCACATAGGCCGGACGAGGAACAGGAGCCAGATACTGCTCAATAGCCTGAGTCTGAGCCAAATTATCAGTCAGGATCTGCGCCGTCTGAGCGTTCTGAGAAGCGGCCAGATTCGCCATGGTCAGCTGATTCTGAAGCTCAGCAATCTTCTCGTTCTTGGCGTCAATCTTGTCGTTGCACATCTGATCGAGAATACGCTGGGTATTAGCGTTGTTCTGCGCAGTCACAGCCTGCAGAGCATCGTTCAGAGCTGCACGATCGGCGCAATTCTCAGTAGATACCGTATACTTGAGATCCGCGACAGAAGCCCGGTTCTCGCAACAACAATTCTGCAGACCCATCGCCAGGGAGTTCATCGCGGCGATATTGGCGTTCTGGTTGGCGTTCATGGTCGCCAGAAGCAGAGCCTGGTTGTCGCACATGTTATTGCTGATGCTGTTCAGGCCGCTCATGACGGAAGCCTGGTCAAATCCCTGACGGACTTCGTTTCCAGCGCCAAAACCACCCATCACATAAGGCATGGCGTTGTTACCGGCGGCGTAGCCATTGTTCCCCCAACCGCCGAAGATGGCGAAGAAGAACAGAATGATAACCCAGAAAAAACCGTTGCCGCCAAAAGCGTCGCCAAAGCCACCATTGCTATAGCCACTCGGAAGAACATTGATCGCGGGCTGCTGATTATTTGACTCGATTAACATGATTCAAGTCTCCTTTGAAAAACTATTTTGTCGATTATTGTTGTTTGGGTTGTTACTGCTGCCATTTTGATTACTCGCATGGCATAAAAATACCTGATCCCCGGAAGATCAGGAATTTCTCGGTAATTGATTTTGAAACATCTGAGCCATCTGACTGAACTGATTGAATTGCTGCTCGCTCATCTGGCCAGAGTTTCTCAAATAGTTGACCATTCCCTGCGGATTGTTTTGCAGGTGCTGGGGAACGTTATATCCCATCTGCATGATCGCGCCAATGGGATTCTGCCTGAACTGATTGAACAGTCCGATCAGGTTCATCATATTACCCATTGGATTCATTGCTTCTCACGATCCTTCCGCCGTTGCCGAGTGTAAGCTCGGAAAATGCCTGATCGAGCTCGCGCTTTGTAACGTAAGCCGACATATTGGGTCCGGTCATATTGGAAAATGCTTCCGTGATCGCACTCTTGATGTCGTCTTTTGTTGCAAAAACGGAGGTGTCAATTGCAGCCTGCTGTGCTTTCTCGGGTTCAACGTGTGCCGAGTAGTCATTATCTTCAAGAACTCTCGGCATGCCGTTGTTGTCATAGCCCTTTACGTAGAACCTTTTCGATTCTGTGTCCCAGAGCGTGATTACATTCATGTTCTGAGGAATCGGATAGGCGTCTGCCCCAGCCCTGCCATTTACGTATACACGTCCGTCGGCAGACTGTTGTGGAACCTGAGCATAACCTGACCAATTGTTCTGCCACTGATTCATTCTCGGCATTGGCGTCGGAACTGCTCCAGGAACGCCGTATGAATTGAAGTTGTTGTAATTTTGCATTTATTCTCTCCTCCAAACCGCAGTCGGTAGTTCATCTCCGCTGTCCCACGCGTCGTAATAATCTCCGTCAATTACAGCGATTACGTGAGATCCGGTGGCCAAAATAAAAGTCCCATAAGGATTGTCTCTGCAAAAATCACGAATGGTATAGCAATCCGGGCATCGATCCAATATAGGATAGACAACAAAACCAATCGAGCTAAGATAGTTTCCCCATACCTTGTTCACACTTGGCATATTCTTCATGATGTATGCCTGCAAACAGACATGAACAAAAATATCATCCCACGATCGGTTTGTTGCTATGGCGATGGCCCGTATCACGCAATCTTCTACGTACATACCATTCGGATTTGGATTTGCGTGAATGTACATATTTAATTATCCTAAACTGTTTGGTGTTACAACATCCTGTTGATAGAGAACGTGAAGGTCATATACTCCGAAAACTCCGGCAGAATTGGAAACAGTAGTTACTCCATAGCTGTCTGATTCTCCGCTATTAGCTATGAAAATAATTGGATACAATGAACCGACAACTATTGGCTGACCGCCTTCACCAGAGTCACCTTGGCCGGGCTCACTGTCGGGGTCTTTCTGCGGATCGTCAATCGGATACTTTGTTATAATATCCAATTTTCCATCGCAGTTAAGATCCAATCCTTCGCGGCCGTTGTCGTCGGTTATGACGTAGTAATCGATTTCTCCGTCATTATTTACATCTAGGCCTAATACTTTTGTTGCGTCTTCGCTGTAGATGTACTGAGGCTTTATTGGATTAACTACATTTACTACAATATCTATAGTCCCGTCACAATCCACGTCATAACCATATATAGTATTTCCCTGATCGTCTACGCCTTCTGTAAGATCTATATCTCCGTCTCCATCACCATCTATATCAATTTTTGGCTTATCATCTTCGATTACAATATCCAAATTAGGAACGCTCGGCAATCCCATATCTTCTGGGCTAAGCGGTTCATTCAGGATAAAAATATCTGAAGACAAATCGTACTGTATAGTTATCTTCGAATAATTCTTCCCTGAAACGTATCCACCTATTGTACATACTCCTTGATATGCCTTTAAAGGTTCATCCTGAAGTACGATAAGAAAGCGATTTCCATGTATAAAATTCTTAATGATGTTGTAGGCCTTCTCCCAACCATCCCATTTTGAATGATCGATGTAGAATTGCCAGCTTCCAGTTCTGGAACCAAAGGTTAATCCTCCGGGAATAGAATCAGTAAGATCAACTCTGTTGCTTGTTCCTGGAATCGCGATCATATTGTAATTCGGCTCACCAAGAACGACGTATGGTCTTTCTGCTGGAATGAGATAATAAGAAGTCCATGAATTTCTCCTAATATATCCGCTCGAAGTATACTTATAGAATGATATTGAATGGGCTCCAGAATATACTACGTCAATAGCGCACCACCTCATTCCTATGCGTTGTTTACCTTAATAGAGAACGTCGTCTCAAGAGTCTTTCCGTCTTCAGGTCTTCGCCATCTTACAGGAATACTTACGCTTTGGCCTCCGCTTCCACTGGCATTCTTAACCGGAAAGACTAATTCTCCCGTCGGAATAATTCCTCCTGGATAGTCATCGCCGGAATAAACCGAACTGCCGGCATAGGCTTTTACGACAATGCCTGCATAGTTTATCGTTTCTCCGTTTCTGTAGGTCAGGAATTTTGGTTTAGTCGTAACATTTATAGTAGAAGCTACTTTTTTTACAACTAAATTTCCATTGGAATCTACGCTATAGTTTACGTCCTCTCCGGAAGAATTCTTTCCGGTTTTGGAATTACTCGAAGCGTTTGAACTCGTACCGGAATCAGAATCCCTTGTAACGTTTACGATTACGGTTTTGTATCCATAAAATGGTCCAACGCCGTCATAGGTATTCTTTGCATAATAGGTTCCGTTTTTCGTTATGGTTATTGTTCCAAGATCCCCCATAACTTTGTCACCTATGCCCTGCACAGTCACCTCAGAATATCCGTATGGCGAACCAGGTTCTTTAGAAGCCTCGTAGGTTCCATCCTGAGTGATAATCTTGGGAATCACCTTTTGAACTTCATCCTCTGGAACCCAATCGCAAGTGCCACCTGATTGGAGATTTGTACGAAGATAATTCGTATTTTTAGCATTGGCTACTACTGACTTCTCCTGACCATTAACCGTTTTCTTAGTTTGGTAAAGTATATTTTTTGACATAATTGTTTACCTCCGGTCAGGATTGTGACGCTACAGGATCTGCTCCTGATACAGCGTCGACGTCGTCTTTTATCCATACTGTAAACGAGGTCTCAAGAGTCTTTCCGTCTCCCGGGCGCTTCCATTGAACTGGAACGGCCATCGGCTTTATTATGTTATACTCGCCATTAAATAATTTCGGCAATACTTGTTTTTTAAACAAATCGCTTCCGGTAAATCCGACATTTGACGTAAAAGAAGTAGAATCAATTATGTTTAATGGTATATAATACGCAAAATCATCAACGCCGTTGTGTATATTAAGTGGAAGGGAGTGCATAATAGAATTAATTTCTTCTATATAAATGCCATTACTGTCTATCGAATATATTCCGCTTGTATTGTTTTGCAAAAATTCAACATTATACAATCTTTCTTTTATATAACTGCCAATCGCTTCACCGAAACCAGAGCTATACATAGTCACTTCATCCGTTATGCTAATGCCAATTGGTATTTTTTGATTATACAATTCCGGTCGTGTTATCACATCGCAATCGACATATACATCCCAATTTTTATACTCGGATTTGGTGTTAGAAACAACCCAACTAAATAGATATACTTCATTTGTACTTACAGTAAATAACCTAATTTCATTGCTCAGCGCATCAGCTGTTGGTATAAATTCAGGTTCCGAATGAGACCCACTTCCATAGTTATAATTATCTATGACAACCAACTGAGTTTTACTAAAATAATAATTTGAAGCGTTGACTTCCACAGCAACAATATCATTTTTTTCGATAACTTTTGTGTCAAAATCATTTTCCTCATCATAATTGAGTCTCTTATATGGAAATATCAGTTCTTCAAATGGTATTTTACCAGTGGGATAATCCTTCGATTTCCATACCGATTCTTCCGAAATATATTCACTTGCTTTGACCCATTTTTCTCCATCCCATACCAATTGAACATCATTTAGACCTGTTCTATCGGGAGCGTACAATATCATATCTCCTGTATTAGCTGTAACTGACTGACCACCAATACCTACCACCGGATTTGTAGACCCTTCCGAAACTTCGACAGTTGTGGTTCCTATAGCATGAGGCATTTTTGAAATATAGGCATAAACTACTATCCCATCATAATCAATTTCTTCATATCGATCATATTCGAGTTTCTTTGGCGGTATCACGACTTTTATATGAGTTGGAAGAATTGTAACTGTGACGTCACCATCATCTTCTTCAACCATCGCGTCATTTCCATCTTCATCTTTACCCGTTATCGGATCTGATGCTCCAGAATCTCCTCCAGAATCGTCGCTTGTGTCAACATTTACTGTAAAAGACGAATATCCATATGGATTTCCACTTTCATCGGTAATATTGTAAGTTCCATTCTTGGTCACGGATTTAGTTATAAGTCTCCCCATAGCCGTATTTCCAATCCCACTCGCGACAACCTTTGAATATGCATATAAGTTATCATCTACTGGATTGTAAGTTCCGTCTTCTGTAACATTTTTTATTCCAACAGGGAAATCATCCTTCGGAACCCACAAACAAGTTCCACCTTCTTGAATACTTGTCTTTATTTTTTCTACATTATTTAAAACTTTTGCAGATCCGTCCTCTGTTATCGAAACATTTTTCGCCATATCATCACTCCTTTAGAGTGCTTCAACATGTTTAATCCAATCGTCAAAGGTAATAGATTCCATGAGCAGACCCTCATGATAAAATCTATTTTTGATTCCCATAACGATCTGGGCTCTTTGTATCTTTGGGATAGATTCAAACATTTCTTTAAATTCGTAATAGTAGTCTCTGAATCTTCTTTCAGTAGATTTTCTATAAATCTGATTTTCCTGATCTATCCACTCGTCCTTATTCATTGTGAAATACGCGTCATAGATCATAGCCGTCGCATAAAATTGAGCTTCTAATTTCTTATTTCTCCTTAGAAGCTCCTTAACCAACACTGTGCTGCTCTCCAGCATGTTATTGTAGGTCTTTAAAATATATTTCTTGTCGTGCCTACATACCGATGCGTCTCTCCATTTCCAAAGATAGAATGGCTGTTGGCAATATTTAATCTCTTCTGCAACTTTCTGAGCAAGGCAATTAAAATAACTATCCTCGTGTATTGTCAAATTTTCATTCCAACGTATATTATTTTCTTTTAGAAAAGATCGCCTGTACACCTTTCCATGTACAAACGTAGAATCGCCCTCCCGATTAATATAAACCAGTTCCCCAGAATTTGAATCTTTTGTTTCCTCCACAAATACCGAAGACATCGCGTTAAAACCTGCGCCATTCATTTCCCTGAATATCACATACAATCCGCACATATTGAAAAACATATCATCGGCATCACAAAACATAACATAGTCTGCCGTAGCTTCGTCCAACGCTCTGTTTCGTGCCGCCGATACGCCTTTGTGTTCTTTTTGAACGAAGTATTGTATTCTATACGGGAATAAATCTAAAAATGTATTTGACAATTTCACATCAGATCCATCGTTGACTATGATAACACCAACATCATCTTTTAAATTTACGTGCTGCTGAAGTTCGATAGATTTTAAAAGAGGCGCTATAATGTCTTCTGTTTCGTTATACTGAGGAACTAAAATTTGTATCTTCATAACTCTTCTCCTTATTATTCGACATACGCCGTAATCCTATTTGAATATGCGCTCCATCTGTTAGCGGAAACAAAAGAATCAACCATACTAGATAAAACATAAATTGATCCATAATTGCCAATATAATTGCTATTGCTAAAAGGCGTATTCATAAATGCATTAATATTATACAAACTAGGAATCGTTGATGTTAACAAATATAAACTACTAAGAGACGTGCAACCACTAAATGCGTAGCTTCCAATAGAGGTAATAGACAAAAAACTCATGTGTGTTAATGACGTACATCCCCTAAAAGCGTTAGATCCAACAGTTGTTGCTTTAGGAATATTTAAAATACTAAGAGACGAGCATCCGCTAAACGCATAACTATTTATCGTCGTTGCGGACTCTAAATCTATTCTTTTAATAGTTGAAAGATTAAATATATTAGAATTTACACTTACTATGTTTGGAAAACTTATTTCGTTCAACGTTAAACACCCGCTAAAGGCATTTGCACCAATATTTGATACCATTGGAGCACTAATCGTTGATAGCAAGCTGCATCCATTAAACGCATCAGTTGCTATAGTATTTGTCAATGGCATGTCAAGACTCTCTAAATAATTACAATTTCGAAAGGCGTTTCCTCCTACAGACGTTACAGATGGAATGCTCAAATAAGTTAACGAAGAGCAACCGCTAAATGCCCCATCAAATATTATACTAGCGCTTTGACAATAAATACGAGTTAATTTTGTGCAATTTTCGAACATATGATGATATACGCTTTTTAACTTTGGAACATATACTGTTTCCAAAGACGTACAATTGCAAAACGCATAGTTGCTACCATATAACAATTCTGGCGCCGATATACTTTTCAAATTTCTGCAACTATAAAAAGCATATGCCGATATTGACGTTAACGCCGGAAACTCGGCAGATATTAAATTTGTACATAAAGCGAACGCGCTTCTCCCGATAGTCATTACATTTGGCAAATTAATAGATGAAAATAAATCGCCATAAAATGTGTCCAACTCAATCGAATTCAAATTTGAAAAATCCGGAACCACATAATAACAATTATAAAAAGCGCTAGCCCTTATTCTATTTACAATAGGAAACGATGCTGAATTCAATCTTGTACATCCCAAAAAAGCGTTATATCCGATCTCTGTCACATTCGGAAAATCTACACTTCTTATCATACTATTGCTATAAAACGCATAATCAGCAATCTTACTCACATAACTATTACTTACTGACGTAACATTCCTCTCTATAAATGCCGCAACCTCAGTTGTATCTCCCAAATAATCGGTCCCAACATTCACAGTCACAGCACTATATCCAGCAAAAGCATCGTCGCTTGCTCTAAAAGTTCCGTTTTCGCTTATGGTCTTTGCCCCAAGAGGAAGCGATACATTCACTTTGAAATATCCGCTGGCACTGTCATCAAGAGCAGCATCGTACTGTCCATTTCGAACAATCGTTTTCTCGATCAGATTTACTTCGCTGCTGCTACTTCCGGAATCACCAGATCCTCCAGAACTTGATACCTCATCCTCAGGAAGCCAGTCACAGTAACCGCCACCCTGTAATTCGGTTCTTATTCTCGTAACCCCGTTTAAGTAAGTAACGGGATCGCTGCCATTTTGAATTACTATGTTTTTTGACAATATCGCTACCCCCGTTCAAACGTTATTCTTTTAACAAATGATTGTGAAGCCAATCATCATAGGTGATCTTTTCCATAATATTTCCTCTGATTACCTGATTAAACTTTGCGGATTTTATCACCGGCAATATGGCTTTCTTAGAAGCTCCTTCTATGAGATTCCTATATTTATTATAAAAATCCTGAAACCTCTTTGTAATTTCGTCTTTCAACTCAGACTCCAGTTTCTCCCATTGCTCAGTCTGCGTTATATAGTAGCCATCGTACACAACAAAAAGACTATAATTTCTTGCATCCTCTACCATATCGCGTTCAAGTAATTCGTCTATCAGGCTACCATAAACTCTTAATTTCATTCCAAATTCTCTGGCATAATGATCTTTATTGCGCCTACATATACTATCTCCATTCCATTTCCACATATAAAATGGAGTTGAACAGTATACATGAGACTTGTTTGTTCTTAACGCAAGACCAAGAAAATATGTATCTCCAGAATACTCAAATTCGTCTTTCCATCGAATATTATTATCGATCAGATACTGTCTTTTAAACACTTTTCCGTGAACAAAATGAGTATCATTCTTTCTTGCTACGAATTTGCTTCTTCCGCTCGTATCTTTTCCCTCTTCGAGAAATGTAGATGAGAATACATCAAAGTCTTTATTCATAGCCCGAAACACGTAAGACAGGCCCCTCATGTCTATAAACATATCGTCAGCGTCGCAGCACATTATATAGTCTGCGTCGCTCATTTCCAAAAGTCTGTTCCTCGTGGATGACACGCCGCTATGAACTTTATCTTCGTATATTGTACTGTAGGGAAGTTTTTCAAGAAATTCCTTAGACAATGACGGCCCGCCATCGTTGCAAATGATCGCTCTTATTTTATGAAAATCTATTCCTTGCTGGTATGCTATAGTATCCAAAAGACATGAAATCCGGCCTTCATCCTCATTATACTTTGGAATCAGTATATCTAATTTCATAATAAGCCTCATTCTTCTTCGCTTTCGTCTTCTTCTATATACGGAAATATATGCTCTGAGTATAAACTTAAATAAGAATATTGTTTATAACTTGATACGTACTCAGAATCAAAATACATATCCGGAACGTTCGAATGCTCAAACAAATCGTAATCTGGAAAATCTATCCAGCCTGCAATTGTCAAATACAAGCTTGTTAAATTGACGCATCCGTCAAAGATATGCGATCCAGCAATAGACCAGCAATAAGGAAGATCAACAACCGTCAAATCCGCACATCCCGCAAAAGCGTAATCTCCTATTGTTTCCACAGCATTATCTTTCACGTATGATATTGTCCTGTTTATTAATTTAGACATCGGAACATCTATGGTTATATATGATGCTGTAATTACTCCAGCTTGAGATATTTTTTGAAATATATATTCACTCAAAAGATACGTTCCGTTTTCTGTAAATGCGACAGACCCAACCGAATTAACACTTGCTGTTACATCAACAGTAATAGTGGAATATCCGGCATAGTCTTCGCTACTAGCATAATAAGTTCCATTTTCCGATAGTGTTATTTCTCCAAGCGGAATATCTACATATACAGCAGAATATCCTGCATATCCCTCATCGCTTGCATAATACGTTCCATTTTCAGAAAAAGTTTGTTCTCCGATAGGAATGTCTACAGTAACATGAGAATATCCTACATATCCATCGCCGATTGCGTAATACGTTCCGTTTTCAGAAAACGTTTGTTCTCCGATAGGAATGTCCACAGTAACACGAGAATATCCTACATATCCGTCATCTATAGAATCATATGTTCCATTTTCAGAAAAAGTTACTTCGGCTAAAGGAAGGTCTACTTCAACCGAAGAATACCCATCTGCACCATCTTCAACGGCATTGTAAGTTCCATTCCAAGAAATGCTTTTCGTTATAAGACTAGCCTGTCCGCCACCAGATACATTCACCGTAACAACAGAATATCCATCCTTATTATCGCTTGAAGCTGAATAAACGCCGTTTGCGCTTATCGACTTTATTCCAAGATTAGAACTCGTTTCAACGGTAATACTATTGTTAGTAGTCGTATCGTAAGTTCCATTAACGCTTATACTTCTGCTTGTCTGGGCAACAAGCGATCCTGAAGACACAACTTTGCCTTCATCGGAAGAAGTATACGTATTTGGAACGGAAACGCTTACCTCAGAATATCCATCCTTATTATCGCTTGAAGCTGAATAAACGCCGTTTGCGCTTATCGACTTTATTCCAAGATTAGAACTCGTTTCAACGGTAATACT
>Ga0310696_10000526_pt1 | contig 59935 bp, 82 predicted proteins | sample AusTroGonzalo_MG_4_FD_203885 | JGI IMG/M metagenome (GOLD analysis project Ga0310696, IMG submission 203885) | Bovine rumen microbial communities from tropical cattle in Woodstock, Queensland, Australia - Gonzalo_02 (v2) (version 2) | ecosystem: Host-associated > Mammals > Digestive system >...
GTCTCTCTCTTTTGTCGTCGGGAGATTCATGCAGTGAAACGCGACGATGCGTCCGGGCTTGATGACACGGTACAGTTCTTTGACGAGGAAATCGAACTGCTCAAAGAATTCGGTATCGTCCTTCACGTTTCCCATGTCGTGCGTGCTGTCGCTGTAGGTGTAGAGCGACGCGAACGGCGGGGAGAAGACGCTCATGCCGATGGAGTTGTCCGGCAACGTGGATACCACGTCCACGCAGTCGGCGTTGTAAGCGGTGAAGTTTTTCCCGCTTTCCTGATTGATGACGTTCATCTTTTTTTGTTCCTTTCGTTAAGGTTAGAGAAATGCGGGAATCCGCATGGTCTGATTCGGGTTGTATTCGGATTTCCGCGCCAGTCTGCCGGAGACTGCGATGCGGTTTTCCGTGTTCATGTACTGCACCATCTCGGAGTACATGTGATTTGCATCGTCCTCTTTTCGGCGGATGTTCGCGACGACCGCGCCCTCGGTGTCGGCGGTCACAATCCAAACGCGGACTTTGTTCTTCTGACCGAATCGGTAGAACCGACGAACTGCCTGATAGAACTGCTCGTAACTGTCGGAGAGTCCGAGGAAGATGACCTTGTTGCAGTTCTGCCAGTTCATGCCGAGTCCGGCGATTTTAGGCTTGCTCACGATTTCGGCAAGTTCTCCACGGGCGAACGCAAGCATGTGTTTCGACTTGTATTCGTTGGTGTCGCTCCCCTGAATGTTCACGATGGATGGGCGTTCGGATGCGATGCCGTCCGATTCGGCATTGAGATTGCACCACACGGCAAACTGGTCTGCGTCGTTCTCTTTGTTCTCCGCGATGATTTCGACGGCACGTTTCACGCGGTCGTTGATGCTGTCGCGCCGCGCGACTTGCCGTTCCTGTAGCGTCTGCGCGTCCATCACAAAGAGCGTATCCCCTGCCGGAGCGGTCGGAACCACGGCGGAGATGAATTCGATTTCCGGCAGATGGAATCCGTCATCGGAATATCCGAGGTCGGACGGCTTGCGGATGAAGACCGCCCATGAAGCAACCCATTTGAAGAACGCTTTCTTTCCATGCTTCTTGAGTCTCCATTTCGCGGTGTCGCCGCCATCGTGGATGAAAAACATGGCAAGCATTTCCGTGTAGGTCATGGCTCCGACGAATTCGGCATGGTTGCCGAGTTCCATATAGTCGTTCGGCGCGGGTGTCGCGGTGCATGCCAGTCGGAACGGGATGCTCTGCGTAGATTCCAGTATCATGTTCCGAATCTTCCCGGCATAGTTCTTGATGATGCTCGATTCGTCCAGTACCACGCCGCCGAAGACGGAGAGATCGAACTTGTCGAGCTTTTCATAGTTCGTGATGTTGATGCCGTCGATGATGTCGGATTGCCCGGAGCAGATGCGGACGGTGAGTCCGAGTTTCGGCGCTTCGATGTTCGCGGTCTGTTCCGAGACGGCGAGCGGCGCGATGATGAGGACGGGCTTTCGCGTGTACTCGCTCACGATGCGCGCCCATTCCAGTTGCATGAAGGTCTTGCCGAGGCCGCAGTCTGCCCAAATGCATGCGCGTCCGCGCCACAAAGCCCATTTCACGATGTCGCGTTGAAACGGAAAGAGCAGTTTGTGAATGGCAAGGTTGTCGTCCGCGAACGTTATCCCGGTCGGGATGTCGCGGATGGTCTTTTGTTCGATAAAGTCGTTATAGGTCATCTTTAGATTCCTGAATAGTCTCTCGGCGGCGGACTGTGTTTCCTGCGCTCGCGGTTAAAAAACGATCGTTCCCAATACACGAAGGCTTTCTTCCAGTCCTTCATCTTGTTCTTCCCTACCATCCATCCGTTTGCCGAATAGTAGGAGAAAAATTCTTCGGGGTCGATAGGACTGTTGCGCTGATAGGCGTAGTCCCTGACATCCTCAAGAGTTGGCGGGACGAAAACCTTCCGGCTTTTCTTCGGACTTTCTTTTATAGTATTTTCTTTTAAGTCTTTAAAACTATCCATTGTATTGTCTTTTTTTAAATTACCATTGACTTCTTTAATATTTAAAGGCAGTTCCTGTTCTGAAAAAGCGTTTGATTCAAACGTTTGATTCAAACGGTTAAGCTCATTTTTTGAGGCGTTGGATTCAAACGTTTGATTCCGACATTCATCCTTATGATTGCTATAAAAACGATTCCATCTTTTGCGTCTTGAAATCGCCGCTTTCATCATCTTAAACATACATTTCTCCGCGTCGGTCAACCCCTCCGGCTTCACGCCGTCAAACGCGAAGCGAGAGACGGCGTAAAGCACGTTCCAACGGGATTGCACCGTCGGCAGGGCTTCAAGCATGGCGAACCACTCGCGGGTGATGGTTAGGGTTTCAGGCATTAGGACACACCGATTCCGTAGAGTGTTAGAGGTCTGCCATGCAAGCGGTCTGCAACCCTGCGCTGATAGTCTCCGTCAAGAGTATGAAGAAGCTCTTCTATGGACGCGCGCACGGTTTCCAGTTGTGCCGATTCGGTAATCAGAACGCGCAACACGGAATCAGCGGCATCAACAATAACCTTCGGGTCGTGGTCTATCATCATAGCCGTCGCTTTTCCGCAGTGTCTGTTGTTGATTGCATCCAAGATGTTTCTGCACTCGTTGATGGTTTGGAGGCATCCAGTGGCGCGCCGGATGAGTATCACGGCATCGGTCAGCTCGTCTCCCATTCGTGGGTGGTAGTTGTCAAGACTCATTTCTCCGCCTTTCTCGTCAGTACGCTTGACGGTTCTCCGCGCTGCATCAGGTCTCCAATCAAGGCTTCGACCTGTTCCTTCGCGGCTTTGGTTGTGAGTTTCTTCCCTTCTGCGGCATCCCGCGCCTTGAGTTTCTCGACGATGAGGTCGGTCAGCTTGCCGAGATTGACGGTGTTACACGTTCTCCATTCTGCCGCCGTGATGTAGGAGTTAAGGCGGGTGCAGAGTTCCACGCTGTTCATGATCTCGCGCTTTCCCGCCCGTTCCTGTATATACCAGTCTCCGAGCCGTCCGTGTTCCTTGCAGTAGTCGGTGACGGCTTCTTTCAGCTCTTTCAGGAAGCGTTCGACGACTTGCGCTCTGTTCCAGTAGTCGAGCAACACGGCGGGGTCAGAGAGTGCGCGGGTTTCCCCCTGTGTCGGTTCCAGTGCGCGGAAACGCGCTGAAAAGGCAGGGCAAATGCTTTTCGCGGCACAGTATCGGCAGGCGTTATCTCCGGCGTTCAGAATCAGTTCCGGCGCTTTTGCCCGGTTGATGATGTTCCGAATGTTGGTCAGGATGTTGCGCGGGTTGGTGAATGTGTACTCCGTATGCTGAAAGATGCGGGGTTGGTAGATATGGAAGGTGACGGATTTAACGCCGAGAAGCTGAAACACGCCGAGCGCATACGCCGCGCCCTGATAGTTGTTTGCGGCTTCTTCAACGGGCGTTCTGCCAAACTTCCAGTCGATCACGTCGGCGGTGTTGTCGGCATGGTGCAGTAACACATCCATCGTGCCTTGCGTGAGGATTTCGCCGTGTTCATCCTGTACATCGACTTCGAACTCCGAGTACCACTTTGTACCGTCTTCATGGTAGAGGGAGTGCATGAACTCGCGGCATGATTCAATCGCGGCAGACTGTTCCGTGTTGAGACCTTCTTCATGGTGTCCGGCGATAACGCTATGGAGCATCGTTCCTTCGGTCGCGTCCGGGGTCTTTTCGACGGGCGGACACATAGCCTCCATGCGGACACTGCCGGGACAGTCGTGAATCCGCTGTAGACGGGAGGGGGAGTAGAGGTGGTGGGGTGTCGTGGACGGCATGATTAGAAATCCTTCTTGTTTCTGTGGCGCGGGCAAGTCCAAGCGTCAGGGTTAGGGATTTTCGGATTCGGGTTGTTTCCGGTATTGGATTCCTGTCTCATGCAGAACATGGCATAGTGATTGAACCAAATGCAAGTATCGCATGAAGTTTCTTTATCTGTTGCAAATTCGAGTTGAACCATCTTTTTATACAACCTATGTTGGGTATTTGAGTTGGGTAATCCCCGCCGGAGGCGGCATGGAACACTATTTTCAGTTGGCCGTCCATGCCGCACTCCGGCACGCTTTGGCGGGTTTTGATTTCGCGCACGCACGGGGTTACGTTGTGTGTTACATCGGCAGGTCGCCAGTCTCGGACGCGGCGGGTTCGGTTGCGGGAGCAGTATCAATCGCGGACACTTTCGCCTCGATCACGGGCGCGGAATCGTTCGCTTCGCCCTCGTCAACGGTCTGCCCGGTCACGGTCTGATAGAGCCAAGCGGCGGCCTTGCGGGTAGCCTTGCCTACAATCGCGTCTGCTCCCATTCCTTTGTTGATGCGGACGGCGAGAGCGAGGTCTTTCTTGTTGGTCTTGCCGTTGAACGTCCATTCAATCTGCATGATGATTGCCGCGCCCCCTTCCCCTGCCATCTTCGGGATACCGGGGGTCATGGTATAGGAAAGCCCGTCCACGTTGGAGAGCTTATGAAGCATCCCGTTTTTCGTGATATAGGCGCGTCCGGTGATGATATTGAACTCATTCCCGACGACCGAAACGCCGGAGAGAACCGCGTCGATCAGACATTCTTTCACGACTTCAAGCGGATAGCCAGTGTCGCGGCGGTCGGTCTGAAAGCCGAGACTGGTATTCTGCAAGTTGAGGATGGGCTTCATGACTTCGGGGGTCAAGAGGGCTTTGAGCTGATACACGGCTTCGGCGGTCGCGAACGCCCTGCGGAACTGCGAGGCGACGGTGAGCGACTTGTTGCTTGCCGCCGTGTCGAGAGCGGCGATCACTTCGTCAGTGACGGTCGCGGGGAGGAAGGTTGAGTTGTTGGTGGAGGACATAGTTTGTTCCTTTCTATTTGATGGTTAGTGGTGGTCGAAGAAGAGACTGACAATCACGCCGATAGCGAATACTCCGGCGATAACACAAAGCGTCGTCTCCGTACTCATGGTCACGCCCCCTTGACGTAGAGGTACGCGAGACCGAGGACGAACGAGAGGACGGGGACAGATACGATGGTGGTGTTGAGAATGGCTTCCATGAGGGTTTGCATAGCGTTTCCTTTCAGCTTTTGGCGGGGGTGTAATGTTTGTTGATGTAGTCGTTCAGGTCGCTAACTTTGAAGAAGTAGCTCTTTGCGTCCGCGATAAAGCCTATCTTCCCGTTCTGAATCATGCGGCGAAGTGTAATCGGTTGGACGCGGAGCATCCGGGCGGCTTCGGCAAGGGGGAGGATGGTTTCGACGGCGGGCGGCTTGAGCTGTTTCACGGCTTCGGCCACGATGTCCACGGCGAGGGCTTTCAGTCCGTCCTGCAACGCCTGACCGCATGCCAGTTGGAATTGAGCGTCATTCATCGGATTCCTCGCTTTCCTCTTCTTCATCGGATTCCCAATCGGAGCAGGATTCGTTCATGCCGCTGTTTTCCATGTAGAGACGGCAAGTCTCACAGTGGATGCAGTACCATTTGCAGTCACGGCAAATCTGTCTCATTCTTCCACCTCGCTTTCGTTTGTCGGAACATAGTGTTCGCAGTTGCCATTTTCGTCCGGCGTGAACGCCGCCATACTGACGGGGTAGGGATAGTCTTTCAGGCGGTCGGTGTTCCGTTCGCAGTTCGCGCGGAGATTGCACGTCTTGTTCGCGCAGAATGTAATGTCGTAGTTCATCGAGTTCATTTCTCCACCTCGCTTTCTCCACGGGCTTTGCGAAGTGCGGCTTCGACCGTGCAAAGCTTGCATTCCGTTTCATGGTCGCGCATTTTGCACGCAACGCACACGGAATAAAGTGCATCGTACATCTCCGGCGCGGCGGTTATGAGATGCATATTCGCCTCGTCTCTTTTGAGGTTCGGAGTACCCACGCCGACAATAGCGAGTGAGCGGTCTTCCATCTCATCGTTGCCTCGAATTGTCCATGTGTAAATTCCGTCTCCGTGCTGTACAGCCGTCCACGGCCCCGGTGTGAATTTGGCATCATTCATCGTCGTCCGCCTTTCCCACGGTCGTGAAAATTTCGTCGCGCTCCTTTCTGACCGCATCCGCGAGGGCGCGGCAGTCGTCGGCGAATTCTTCCGCGAGGTCGGCGAGCGTGACAAGTCGCAGTTCAAGCTCCGCTCCTTCCGGGGTGCATCCGTCGGCAAGCCAGTCCATGATGCGGGCATGCGTCTTCTGTTCGATGAGCTTTGATCTGATTTCGATAGACATTGTTATTCTCCTTCCGTGAGTCGCTTCATGGTCTGCATGAAGGTTTCGGTCAAGACTTGCGGGAGGCGATCATGGAAAAGGTCTTGCTGATAGCCGTATTTCTCCGGGTCACGCTTCGCGACATCCGCGCCACGGTTCGCGACGTAATATCCGCGCCGCTTCTTATAGCGCGGGTTGCCGTCGCGGTTCGGGTCGCCGTAGTCACTGGTCGGGGCAAACTGGGCAAGATAGCTGTTGCGTTCGGAGAGGATGGAGTTTTCTTTTGCGATCTCGGCGGCGGATTTCAGAATCTCCGCGAGATGATGAAGATTTTTGTCGTTGAGAAAGGCGGGGTCGGTTGAAACGGAGTAACCCCCGGTCTTGCGGATGGAAGGAAGAACGTCATGCGTGACCCAACGACGGAATTTTTTCGCTTCGTCTTTGCGGGAGCGGAAGATCAGAGAGTAAAGACCGGATTCATTGACAAGGCTCATGGTCTGTTTGCCGCCGGGGGTGTCGGCGATACCGACATCCTTTTCGTCGGCATCCAAAGAGGAAACGGCATCGCGGCTATTTCCAAGTTCGAGGATGTCGCAAACGTCTTTTGCGACAAACCACGGTTCGCCGTCCTTTTCGATGATGCGGAGCTGATTGTCGTTGTAGATTCGGGTGATTTCGTTCATGGTGTCTCCTTTGTTATGGGTTGGTATTTTCAGACGTATTTATGTTAATTTTCGACCAAATAAAGAGCAATAGCCTTGCGGATGGTATCGGATGGACGCTCTTTATGCCGCTTCGCCGTCTTGAGTAATCTTTTGTGGACTGCCTCGGTAAGACGGACTGCCACGGTCGCGGGTTTATGTTCTGCTTTCGGTTTCACGGTGTCTCCTTTCGTTTGCAGTGTGTGTTTATGGAAATTACCATACACCAATATGCGATAATTGCAAGCGAAAAAGTAAAAATTCTCCAAAAAAAGATTAAAAATGAACTTGAAAATGTTTGCATTTAGATGTATGGTATGTTTGCCGAAAGGAGATACAGCATGAAAACAAACCTGATTTCAGCACGCAAGGCGTGTGCCTTGACGCAGGGGGATATTGCGCGTTCGCTTCACCTTGCAGTAACCACCGTGTTCAAATGGGAGCGTGGTATTGCTCCGGTCGCCCGTAAGCACTGGAAGATGCTAGCCTCAATTCTGCATGTGACAGAGGAAGAGCTTGAGGAGGCGTTAGTTCAAACCATGCTTGAAGCGTGTATGGCGCGGAATGACATTAAACCGTTGCTCAACGCACAGACATCGAAACTATATCGAACCGAGCTGATATGGGACGCTCTTGAGCAGTTCCGCGCCCATTCCATGCAAGCTCCGTCCGTCTACCCGGAGAATCCGCGCGCCGCAAGGGAACAACCCGTAGACTTTGAGCGGGAGAAGCTCGACTTTGAAAGAAAACTGCTTGAACGCGACAAACGCATCTTCGAACTTGAAAAGCAAGTCGAGGAACTGCGGCGGGAGCTTGAACGCCGCCGCCCTGCTCCGTCTTCATCGTCCGTATTGAACATAGAACCACTTAAATCCGAGGTGAACCATGAGTGAAGAAAACCAAGTCGAACAGATTCCAGTTGAGGTCAAGCTCGTTGACGTGTCCGCAGAGATGAAGCAGGGATACAGACAAGTCCCGGTCTTTATGAGCGCGCCGCCGCCCGTCACGTTCGGCTACTGCTTCAAAGCCATGGGGTGGTGGATTCTCGCCTCGTTCTGTTGGACGCTTATACTCGGCATCCCCACGATCATCCTGTTAGGGATTCTCGGAGTTCTCCGCTAATGGCACTCCGCAAGCACGGCAAGACGTGGTACGCCTACTTCGTCCAGTGGGAGCGCGACGGCACACAGCTACGCAAGCGTCAAATCGAACGCAGTCTATCCACGGATGACCTCGACATAGCCCGCGCACTTGAGGCAAGGTTGATGCAAGACGCGCGGGCGGCATCCATCGCGGCGCGTTCCGGCGCGAAGATAGAGGCGATACTGCACGGGGGAGATGTTCGGAAAATCCGAACTACTCCGCGCCGCTTGAAGATCGCAGACGCATTAGACCGGGCGGCACAATACGCGGACTTAGGCTTTACCGCGCAATCCCACTGGAAACGCTTTGTAAGGCACTCCGGCTATACGTATATGGATGAGGTCACGCCGGACGGGGCGTTTGCGTATCTTGACAAGCTCGGATTGAAGGGGAAGAGCTACAACAACCTGAAGTCGGCGCTGAATAACGTTTTCCGGCTTCTCTTGAGGGATTCCGGCATGGAGCGCTCGCCGTTCGACACTTTGCCGTCTAGAAAGATTTCCTCCCTCGCTCAACGCCCATTCACGCGGGCGGAGTACAAACGCATCCTCGCCGTCGCTCCTTCCCCGTGGAAAGAGGCGGTTCAGATTGCATGGTACACTGGCCTCCGAAAGAAGGACGTGTTCACGCTTCGATGGAGCGAGATTCACGGAGACCTGATACGGAAACTCCCCGCCAAGACCGCGCGATTCCGCAGGGAGGTATTGATTCCGATACATCCGGCCTTGCAAGCCGTTTTAAGCGGACTTCCGCGCAAGGGTGAGTTTGTGATCGCATCGACCGCCAACAACCGCGACAGAGGCTTTCAAGCCATTCTGCAAGCCGCCGGAATCAAACAGGACGAATCCGGCACGGTGAACTTCAACAGCTTCCGCAACTCTTTTATCTCGCGTTGCGACGCGGCGGGGATTCCGAGACACGCCATCCGTGGGATAGTCGGTCATGTTTCAGACGAACAGACGGACTTGTATTCCCATGATGAGACAAGCGCCCGCCTGATACAGTCCCTCCCGGATTAATGGGAAATCCCATAAATCCATATCATTTTTCCATAATGACTTTTTGTTACTTTGCTAAACTTTTGCGAACTTTTTGAGGTAAAACGGCACAAAAAAATGGCATCCCCAATGGGATTCGAACTCAATTGAGTATGTCCGAAATCGATTTTTCCATATCATTCTTCTATAAAAGTTTAGCCCACTAAAGTTATTTTTTATATGCTCAAAAAAGCCCGCCACGGGAGACCGTGACGAGCTAGCAAGGAGAGACACACCAGTGAACTTGAAAGCTGGTAGTCGAGGCGGGAAAGGATTCGCCGCGCGTGCCTCAAGCGCGCCGGATAATTACCTCGCACACATCCTTTCATGGTGTTATGGGTCAGCGAGGATTCTATATATGCCTAAGCCTTCCGCTAGAAAGGAATATTATTCTTTGGATTCTTTCGCGGCTTTGATCGCGTCAACCTGATAGCCCGTGACCTGAGCGCCGTTCTTCGAGGCGTAGTCCACGGTCGTAGAGGATTTGATGCCGTCTTTCTCTACGGTGTCGGTGAACTGGAGCGAGGTTTCGGAAAGCTCCTTCTGCAATCCGGTTGCCATTACGCCGTCCACATACTGGATGCCGACTTTGTTCAATTCGGGGTCATAGCCGACGTTGATGAATTTTCCGTGTACGACCGTGCCGATGTTATGCCCGCAACCCGTGAGCAGAGCCACGGCGAGAGCGGAGAGGAAGAGTTTGATTTTTTCGAGCATGGTTTAGGTTTCCTTTCAGTTTTTGAACGCCGCGTAGATCGCGACGGCGAGCGTTACAAGCCACGCAACAAACGAAACGATAGCGCGGTAGAGCATACCACCCGCGTACATGGAGTTTTCCAGTTTGTTCACGCGGTCGAGCAGTCCGGGCTTGCCGTTTCCATGAAGCGCCCGATAGTCCGCATCGAGCTTCACCTCAATAGAGGTCAGACGCTCGATCACTTCTTTTTCAAACGATGTTTGACTCATTTCTCCTTACCTCCGGCGCTCCAAGATGAACCGCCGAATAGACGAACGCCCCAATATGCTTTTTGTGCGCGGATATACGGAACGCCGCCCATCCGCATGAGGTCGTAAAAGGCTCTGTCCGCACCGGAGCGCGTCCATGCCACGGGGTGCGTCCTGTAGCAGTAATCATGAAATATCGCGCCATACATGGCTTGCTTGTCACCCGGTGGGAAGACAACGCCCCACAAAGAACGGGGAACACTCGCGCCGTCACACTCGAATCCGGGAGGAACCCACACGCCACAGTAGTTTATGGGCTTTTGCAGGGTGTAGATATTCCCCCGGTCGTCTGCCTGATGTTCTAGGACTTCGACGGTCGGGAGATTATCATAGATGATGACGTGTCGAGCTTCAACAGCGGGCATTTTTCTCGCCTCATCGGCCTCACTCCCCGGAATTCACCGGGGAGTTTTGTCCATGTTTGGTTGCGGTAGGTGAATTTCTTCACGACGCGACCGCCGAACCGCCGGAGCTGACGATCTGTGTGTAGGTTCCGGCAGGGATGCTCGCGCCGTTGACCGTACAGCCGCCCGTGAGGTTGTAACGCATTCTTTTCCTCCGTTCGCGTTCATTGTCAGCTCACAACTCCGGCGTTCGTAATCTTCGAGTATGTTCCGCCAGTAATCGTGGATGATGTACCGGCCGAATTGATAATCGTGCATCCGCCGTCAACAACGATTCCTCCAATCGGGTAGATAGCATTGCTGTTTGCGTTCGTTGTCATATCGACAATCGCGCCAGACGAAATATAGACAACACCCTTGTTATTGGCGTTGTTCATCGCCGCCTCGATAAACCCCGAAATACGATTGCTTCCAACAAGCGTAACACTTCCGCCAGAAGTCAGAGTGAAAATATCATTCATGACGGAATCTTTGAAAACAAGATTCGCGCCGGACTGAATCGTGAATCTATAGTAACCGTTTAAAGTGTGACCGCTTGTGACGCAGTTCGAAAGAAATGCAGTCTTATTGTACGGAACGAGCGTATGAGCAGCTGCCCCGGCACAAGTGTTTCCCGTAATCGTGCAGGAAATCAGCGTTGCATTATTGAGCGTAAGACCACCGTTTGATGTATTGTAGCAACTACAGATAGTAGTACCATCAATGTACGCGCCGTTCACTACATATACGGGATGACCGTTTGCATTGACAGTTCCACCATTTACTTTAGAAAGGTCAACCGCTCCATTACTAATTAAAACGGTCGCACCAGTCTGAATCTGCACATCGGCCAAAGACGGCGTGCCTCCGGAAATACCAACGTCCTCCATACCAAGATTGGAGAAAGACACAGGTCCGTTGCACGTGATTCCGCCCGAAACAATAGTTTCCGTGTAACCATTTCCGACCACATATTTCGACTTACTGGATGCAGTCTGTGCGTCCATCGGAACAACCTGTCCTTTCCATTCGTAATCGAAAGAAATATAGTCGATGGAGAAGTTCTGAAGACCGTATGTAAGCGTGTAAGTCGAGTTCGGCTTAACAAGATAGCCGAAGTAATGGTCATCGACATTGATAACTGCGATGCCTCCGTGGAACTTAACCGAGCAGTTATTCACGGCGTTTCTCGTCAGTTCTCCGTTCAGAGTGACGTAAGGGTACGTTAAAATATTACCAGTGCCGGACAAAAGAATCTGAATGAATCCATCTTTTCCGACCCAGTTCGATAGGAGCGTTTCCGTCTTGATAACGGTAGTGCCGGACACTGCATTAGCTCGATACGCGCATCCCGGTGCAAGAGTAACTGTAGAACCGACAATTTCATCAAGTATCAAATAATCGGCTGAAGTAGATGCCGCATTGCTATTTTTCTCGAAATAGACCGATTCAGGGCAATCCAAGATGAACTGATTCATCAGAGCAGAAGCTCCGAGTGCCGTAGGATGCAGATTGTCTTGCGCCAACATCCCCGTGTACCAAGTGGAATTTGCCTCTTCCGCGCCAACGGCGGTGGCGAAATCAATATAGCGATAGCCACTCGCTTTTACCCATGCGTTCTTGTAAGTGTGGTCGCCGGCCGGTACGTTCGGGATGGTCGCAAGGATTGGCGTGACTCCGGCGGCTTCGCAAGTTGCGATAACCTCATCCACCGAACTCTTCCATGTTTCATTGATAGCACCGGAGTCAGCATTGTTCATTCCGAGCGTCCAAACAACATAACGCGGTTTTGCAACGGAAATCAGAGAACGGAACGAGGCAATCTCGACCATGCTCCCCGCTCCATTGTGACCACAGAAAAGCACGTCCGAATGTCCCGCCTCGATGAACTGCGTAGCCCAACGGGTAGAATCACCGAGGTTGATGTAGGAATCGCCAAAGACCCACACATCCTGATTCGCATCGGAGACGACGTAGCCGATTTGAACGTTTGTCAGCGCTGAAGCGCATTTGCAGGAAACAGCGCCGATCGTCCCGTGATATACGGTCTTTTTCGCCTCATAGCTTCCACCTTTTGTCATAATGGTGATGTCAGCTCGCGCATCGTTCAAAGCGTGAATACGAACGAAGAGGAACGTATCCATTGTGAGTCCATGCGAATAACTGCCTTTTGATGTTCCAGTGCCATCGAAAATCTCAATCGTGGTGCTAGAAATCACAATATAGCCGCCATACGCGCTCGTCCCGTCACTGTTATGAGCAACCGTAACGGAACCGAACTCGGAGAACTCACAATAGAATTCGATATAGTCGTTTTTCTTGTTGTCGCAATTTTCAACGGCGACAAGTTCGGTATTAGCCGCGAGTGTGGCGGCGGAGTTCGCAAAAATCGCGTGGCCTAAAAGCGCCGGAACAGAAAGTTCGACCTCGCCGTTGGTGTTGCCTTGAACGAGCACGCCGTTCTTGCCGACGAGCTTGACACTAGTCGTGCTTCCGGTCGCCGTGATGGTCGCCGTGTTGCCGGAGACGGAGGCTTCGATGCCGGTGACCGTGCCTTCACCGCCGCCGCCAGTCGCAGAAATGGTGTTTCCGTTGATTTCGATACCATCACCCGCGACATAGCTTTCACCGCCAGTGCCACCGCCGATGAACTCCGCACGCCCCTTGCCGAGAATGGGGTCTTCTACATATTTGAAGTCAGCCATAGTTCAGCCTCCTTAGTCTTCGGTCGTAACCGGGATTGCCTGATTGATGGGGTAATAGGTGAGAGTGGCGCGGTCAGCCCAAGCGCCGTAGGCGTGTTCAATCGTGGTAACGGTCGAACCGCCGGAACTGGTCTCCGTGACGCGCTTCACAGCACGATTGCCGTCCGCATCGTCCGGGAAATAGCAGATATAGGTGATGCCGCCGCCCGCCTGATCGATCATGTAAGGCGTGGGTTCGGTCGGCAGGGCGGGAATCTCGCCGAGATTCTGCCCCCACTGGTTGCGGTAAGTTGTAGCCATGTTCGATGTCTCCTATGTTAAGTTGTGTGTGTCAAATGCATGGATAGATTTTTAATCCTGAAATATCGGGGTCAGCACCTACCCAGTCAAGTCTAAATGAATTTCCCGCCGGAATCGGAATGTTTATCAATGAACCGAAATCAACAATAGTCAATGTATCTATCGGTTTAATATCGGCATTGAAAGCGTCGATTCGTTTGCTATTTGTTCCGCCGAATACCCAAACGGTCAAATCGCCGCGATACTCGTCACCATCAATAACAGAATTGACTTTTCCGATAAGCCAAACCGGGTAATTGTACGGGCCATAAACGGTAAAAAACGCTAAATTGTCAACGATATTCGCTGAAAAGTAGTCAGGAAAGCCAACGCTTGCCGTGCCGCCCGTCGCAGAAATCTCAATCTGTCCGTTGGTGTTGCCGGAGATGGAAACGTCGCCCGTGCCGACGAACTCGACCGATGAAGTCGAGCCGGAGAGCGCAACGGTCGCCGTGCCGCCGGAGACGGTCGCGGAAATGTCCTGTGCTACGCCAGTACCGCCGCCCGTAGTGTTGTTGACGGGAGCCGCTTGCTTCTTCGCAAGCTCCACAATCGTGCCGGACGGGGTTTCGCGAACCATGATGCCGTAGCCGGGTTTGATGCGCGCGCCGTGGAGATAGTCGATGAGCTTGTTCAGCGTGTCGATGACCCACTTCTTAAAGTTCTGACCTGTTACGGCTTTCGGAGGAATCGAACCCATATATCACCTCATGGATAAGCGCTGTAAAGCGTGGCGTTCCAACCGTCCGGCGAGTACGTCCATGTCAGCGTCGCAATCCAAAACTCGCCAGTCCAAGAGACAGTCGCGCGGTCGCATTTCCAGTTTCCCGCCACAAACGGAGTACCGGAAGGAAGATAGGCGGGTGTTCCAGTATGGTTCAGCTGATTGTAGACGGCGGAAAGCGCCAAAGCATAGGTTGTATAGCGCGCAGATTCCGTCTGCGAATAGAGGGCGCGGTCGTAGGACTGGAACCCCGGCATAGTCGGGTTTTTGAGAACGAACCACACATAACCATCCTCAAGCGGGAGATTGCCGGAGTCCGCCCACTGGTAGTCCTCGCGATACCCGTCCGGGATTACATCCGTCGCGGTCGCGGTAGACCACCATGACGGAGCGGTAGCCGGAGCCGTTCCGCCGACAGCATAGCGAGCAAGCAGATAATGGTTCCAGTTCATCTTGTAGGACGGATGCTGTTCGATGGGGGCAGAAAGCATATTGCCGTCCATCGTGGCGGATTTCTGCCCAAACGCATAGTTCGGCGGGATGACGGAATTTCCACCAGTCGCACTTCCGTTCGCGTTCGCATACTTCGCGGTGACATTGTAGATCGCACCCTCAGCTTGCGACACAGTGACGGAGGACAGTTTGCCGAGTCCGTCGTAGGTCGCGCCGATGGCGAGAGAGTTCGCGTAGCCCTCGCAGTTCGCCTTGTCTCCGGCATACACGATGGTCGTATTAATGCCGTTTACGTCGCGCTCCCATGTGCGCCCATTGTAAATCTCTGTGACATTGTAGGTAGGCATGATGAGGATTCCTTAAATCGTGTTCCAACCGTCCATTTGGTTCAGGATTCGCATCGCGATTTGGTTTGTCTTGTTCGTTGCATCAAGCTGTTTGTTTTGGATTTTCTCGACTTCCGGCATCTTCACCGGAGTTGCCGAACCGCCACGGGCGATGAGACTATCCACGCGCGGCGCGTAGAGTTCGGGGGATGTGCTTGTCTGCATGGCGGCGGAGAGGGCGCGACGGGCTTTCACACGGGCGGTGATCTCTTTTCGCGTCTTCTTGTCAATGTCGCCGCCGTTCGCCTGAATCTCCGCATAAATCGCAGATTCAATGTCCGCCTGTTCGTCCATGCCGAGCGCGCGATACGCCGCGCCTCGGAGAGATGCAATATCATTTGTCCGGCGTTGTTCGGCGGCTTTCTTGCGTTCCCGCGCAATCTGCTGTTCCTTTTCCAGTTCCTTCGCGAGCGCTTCGCCGTGCTTGCGGTCGATCTCTTCCTGTTTGCGCGCCTCTTCGTCAAGTTCGGCGATGCGGGCTTTGTCGGCGGCCTCTTGTTCTTCCTGTGCTTTGCGCGCTTTTTCTGACGCTTCCTTTTTCGCGGCGGCCTCTTCCTTCGCGGTCTCAAATCCCGTTTTCTTAAGGTTTTCGAGTTCCTTTTCCGCTTCAATTTGTTTGTCGATGAGGTCAAGCAAAGCGCCCCACTTGTTGAGGTCTTCGGTCGTTTTGGATTCATCAAAGCGCTGTTGCGCGAGTGCGCGTTTTTCCGTAAGAGAAGTAGAGCGCAACCAGTCTTCGCGTTGCGTCTCGTTCCAGTTAGAGCCGAAAAGAGAACCCCAAAAACCGGGTTTCAGCGCTTCGCCGAATTCGACATTGACACGCTTTTTGCCAGTAGACAACACGTTTTCAAGCGCGGAAATCCTGTCCTTCTTCGCCTGTTCGTCGATCTTCTGCATAGCGGCTTGGAGGTCTTCAAACTCGCCCGTGGCATCATTGATCTTGAGACCGAGCTTTTCATAACGTCCGGCGAGTATTTCCGTAATGCGCGCCGCTTCCGCCTGTTCCTCGTTCGTCTTGTTCTCGCGCGTGGAAAGCTCGTTTAAGCGGTCAATCAGCGCGTCTTCCTCGGACTGCTGTTTCCGCAAGCCGTCAAGATAGCGCTGTTGCATCTCTTCGGACTTGCCGAGCTTTGAGGAATATTCGTCACTGGAAAGCGTCAGCTCATCCCATGCCTTTTTGAGCGCCGTAAACGCTCCTGCGACGGCGGCAACGGCGATAGCAATCTTGCCGCCCGCAAGCACCTGAAACGCACGACCGAACGCCACAGCACCCGCGCCCATTTCGGACGAGACATAGCGCATGGCGATACCGGCTTTGTTGATGGATGTGCCGTACTGCTTGAACGTGTTTTCCATTTTTCCGGTGGATTTCGCCGTCGCCGCTTCCAGTTCGCGAAGTCCGCGAAGGTATTCTTCCGGCGACATCGTAATTTTTGCCCGCGCGCTCATGCTTCACCTTCCTTGTAATGTTCTTTCAGGAATTCGTCGCCCAATTCTTCTACTCGTTTCAGCACGGCTTTCTCAATCCATTCCGGGGTGTGTTTGCCGTAGGTCGCGGACGGGTTCGCCTTGCGCGCACGAATCACCATCAAGCCGAACGCGGAGGAAAGCGGGAAGCTCAACGCGGCCTCACGCAACGGAATCCCCGCCTCGGTCGCGACGACGGAACAGACGCTCAACAGCCAGTCCGCATCAAAGATAGGCTCGCCGGAGGATGCAGTATGGGGGAGCATCTTCAACGGGGAAAACGCCAAGTCAACCATGCCCACAAGCTCATGCCACACGTCCGGCGCGATCTCCGGCGTGAGGGAGACGGATTCAGCGTATTTCAGCGACTTTTCCTCGAAGTCAAGCGCGGCGCTTTCAACGTAAGAGTGCGTGAGCATGTAGACGGCGGATGCAACGTCCTTGAATGACGGCTTTTCGCCCGTGGCGAGGGGATGACGCATGAGCCACAGATTCGACCAAATCGCCGGAGTAATCGGCGACACATCCATCCCGCAGATTTCCGTAAAGCCGCCGAGCGCGTCCCACAGAAGCAAGCCCTCGCGGGCATAGTCAATGCGGGATGCGTCAAGCTCCGCAAGCGCGGGGTCTTCGGCGACGATACGCTGAAACTCCGCACTGGAAGCTAGAAACAAGCGCTGTTCGGCGGTTCTATCGGACATGGCACAATCCTAATCAGGAATAGGCAACCGGGATGCAGTTATCGGACGCAGTAACGGTGAGGTTGTAGCGCACGAAATCGGTGTTGCTTTCGACGAGTTCCGCACTGGTGACGAGGAACGTGCCGCCCTCGATCACGACGACACTGCCCGCGTCGATGGTCGGAGTGGCGACGTTCAGAAGACCGTTGATCGTAAGCGTCGTGGTCTTGCTGTACGCCTGCATGTCGATAACCTTTCCATCCTCGCCGCGCGCGGTGGCGGTTTCAACGGAGTTGGATTTGTTGACGGATTCGGCGATAATGTCCGCAATCGCGGTAGTCGAGCCGGAAACGATAGAGATAACACCAAACGAACGAGGCATAGGTAAGCCCTCCCTTTTTCTTTGTTATGATTAAGTGTTAGATTGAACTGGTACGGGTTGATTGACGGGATAATAGGTCAGATTCTCGCGGTCGTTCCAGTCGCCATAAGCGACTTCCCGCGTAATCATGGAGCGGGAGCCGCCGTCCGGCGCGGTCGTGTTGACCGTCGTAATGCGCTGAACCGCGCACGGGGTTTCGTCCATGAAGCGGATGTACTGAACGCCCGTCCCGGTATCATCGCACTGGTAGACGGGAAGCGGATGTTCGTAGTATTCAAGAAACACATCCGTGGTGGCGAGCGTAAGGTCAATGCGGAAGATACGGCAAGCGCCGTCAAGCTGAACGGCGGAGCGGATATTGATAATGCCGACGACTGCGGCAGGGGAATCCCATTCTAGCGCGGCGGTAACGTTCGCGGGTGTCCAGTTCTGAACAGCGGCGAGCGCGTCCGCGTACATTTGGCGGATGACGGACTTGTCCGGGTCACATTCAACGAGCGTCTGACCCATGACATTCACATACACCCAATAGTCCGGCAAGCCCTGATTCGCGACATCCATACCGGAGATAGAGACGGCGAGCGTTCCGCCGGGGTTGACACACTGCGAGAGGTCATACGCCGCGACTTTCTCAACATCGGGAAGCGTGGTAGGGAGCAGATAGAGAAGTTTGGATTCGTCGAAAATCATAACGTGACCTTCTTCCCTTCAAAGTGTTCAGACATGTGCTTGTTCATGGCTTTTACGGCGGCGAGCGAAGATGTAAGGTCGAGTCCGGCGAGAAAACCGGAGCCGTCCGGGATAGCCTTGTTCGTGATCTCAACCTCCATGCCGGACGGATGGAGCTTGACTTCGGATAGCGCAACCTGTTTGATGAGCTTCGGGCGGCGTTCGAGATAGCGATTGAAAACAGGAGGAACGCGCCCCGCAACACGGATAAAGCCAAGACCCCACGCCGTACGCATCAATCCACGGTAATCCTCGGTCGCGATACTGCGCGCCTGATCGAGCGTCTTGCACGGTTTGTAGTATGTCCAGTTTCCATGCGTCTTGCGCGCTTTCGAGTGGATGACGACGCAGTATTCGTAGCCGTCGCGGAGCAGTTTGCCAAACATGTGCTTCAGCCGGCGGGTCTTCGGATTCCGCACAGCTTCCCGCAGATAGTAGATAACACGCATGCCGTTTGTGCGTTCGCCCTTCTCCAACACCCTATCCATTTCGAGCGTCTGATAGAACGTCGAGGCAATATCCTGTTGACCGAGAGACGGCGGAGTGTGCCGTTGCGCTACGGAGACATAGGCCGCCGCGCCCGCCATGACACATTTTCTGCACTCGGCATAGTCAGCGTCGCGCATCTCGTAGACGTTCTTATAGAAGTCTTTCAGCTCGAACTTGAGCTTGACGATTGCTCTGTTTGTTGCGCTCTGCGGCATGATTACGACCCCTTCGAGGTAAGGGATTTCAGGTACACGCGATAGACCAGTCCGGCGGAATCCAAATCCGCACGGTCGATCTTGTAGGTCACATTTCGGAACGTGATATTTTCGTATTTCTTCGGGGGAGAAGAAAGCAAACGTCCCTCAATTCGTAGGTAAAACGACACGCCGTCGTCCTCGCCAAACTCGGTAAGAACGGGAGATTCCGCAAGGTCAGAAGCGACACAGACAGTCCCGGCAGTCGAGCCGCCAATATAGCACAGCTCCGTAAAGTCGGGGTTGCTCATCATGATTTGTGTCGCTTGTTCAAATGCGGTAGGCATAAGGAAAACTCCTTAACGGCGCTTGTCGGTTCAGCTTCGCTTACCGACGCTTATTTCTTGCGTTTGCGTGGCTTTTTGGCGGGGGTTGCGGGTTCGTCCGCCTCTTTGTCCGTCTCAATGTATTCCGGCGTTTCTACGGGCATTTCCGGTGTTTTGACTTCCGGCGTGAAGCGTTCTGCGAATCCCGCGCCGATGATGATATGGAGATCGTTTTCGGGGATGTCTACAGCGGGATAAGTCTCGCCTGCGTGAACAGGAACGCCGCACAGAATGGTGTCTTTGAGTATGCGAATCATAATGCACCTCGAAAGGGTTAAGGTCCCGCCCCCGGATGGATGACCGGAAAGTTCCGGGGACGGAACGGAGTGCCGATTAGGAGGCAGTACGCATCACGAACGTATTCGGACGGAGGATGCCGATGTCGCAGACGAGCGACACGATCACGCGGACACTGCCCGCCGTGGCGAGGGTGTAGGGATCGACCATCAGTTCGATGCCGCCCCACTGACCGACAACCACATTGGAGAAATCACCAAAGAAGATGTCGCCACTGGAGAGCGAGCCGTCGACGTGGACGCGGCGACCGTCGATATAGCCGTCCTCGGCGATGAAGCCGGAGCCGTAACTTCCCTTCGGGATGCTCTTGAGCAGGGCATTGTCGGAGGCGGAGATGACGAACTCCTGTTCGCCGTCCCATTCCAGTCCTTCGACCTTGCCGATGATGTTGAGCATATCAGCCCAAGTGACGGAGGCCATCGAGGCGATGACGTAGGTCTGAACGCCCGTAGCGGTCTTCACGCCAGTAATGGCGGGACTGGAAGCGTTGCCCTTGAGCATCGTGGTTCCGAGGAGGTGAGCGACGTTGGCGAGGAGGGAACGCATCACGATAGCGGTAGCGTCCGGGTTCGCCATCAGAATCATGTCCTTGCCGACGGTGGTGTAGCCGCCGAGCTTGTGCGGGGTCAGCGTCACGTCGCCGATGACCGGAGTGGTTTCGGAGACTGCGGCGTTCGCGTCGGTGGTGGTCGTGCTGCCAGTCACCCAAGCGACGGAGGTGTCGGTGGTCTGTGCCGGAATCGTGACCGGAGCGCCAGTAAGACCCGTCAAGAAGGTGGCGTTTTTCACGCCGATGCGGTTGCGGACGAAATCCACAAAGAGGTTCGGCATGTTCTGCTGTGCGACAAGTCCGGCACCGGAGGACGCGCTGTCGTTCATCTCGCGGGTAGCGAGAACGCCGCGCATGCTGTCGCCGTTGAACGGAATCATGATCGCGTTGTCGGCGGCGGGAACCTGACCGCAAGAGCGGTAGAGTTCGTCGGAGAGTTCACGTTCAAAACCGATGTCGGCTTTGCGTCCGCAGAGAGCGGTCAGAACGTTAGTCATGTTGTAGCTACGAACGCCGGACGTATTGATGTTCGGCACGACCAGGGAGCGAGTGTTTTCCTTCATGGAATCTACCTCTCTTTTGAGCGCGTCGAGCATGGCGCGCATGTTGGTTTTGTCCTCGCCGCAAGCCTTCTCTTCTTCGGGCTTGTCTTCTTCGGCGGGGGCGGTTTCAGTGGTGGTTTCTTCCGCTTTGGTTTCTTCGGTTTCTTCCTCGGCGGGTTTCACTTCTTCATCAGCGCGGGTTTCCATGTCGGAGCCCTCCTTTTTTTGGTTTATGTTTTGCTGATTTTCGATTTGGTTTTCAGGTTCAAACGAACGGTAGAATCCAACTGTCGGGTCGGCGGGGATGCCAACCGCAACGGATACCTCGTATGCCGTCCATTTGTCAACGTCGCGCACGAGGTTGCCGTTCGCGTCGGTGTATTCGTTGTAATGCTCCACGGAATAGCCGATGGAGACGTTCGGAATCGTTCCCGCGGCGATATCGTCAAAAAGACTTCTGCTCATGCCGTCGCTGCGGAAACGGATACGGACGCAAAGCGCCTCGTCCTCAATCCAAGCACGGACAACCTTCCCCAGAACGATATCGGTGTCGTGGTTCTTCAGTACGGACGCGCCGCCGTTGAGCCGGGTAAGGTCTACCGCGTCTCCGGAGATCACGAGCTTTTCGATGAAATAGCGGTGCTGCTCCTTGTCATGCCGCGCGTATGGGTAGTTCGACGCGCAACTGAACGAGATTTCGAGATTTTCTCTGTCAACATTCGGTGAAATCATAATTCCTCCTCCTCGGGTTGAGGCGGGTTATCGGTTTCGGGTTCGTTCTCCTCAAGAAGAGTGTCGGGGAGCTTGTTGAAAGCCGCCTCCCAGAACACATCCAGCCCGCGCGATTTGAGCATGTCGCGCCACGCGACGAATCGATCTGCAACTTCTTCGGGGTCTTCTCCCCTCGATTCAAGTTCGGAAATCGGGTCGGTGAGCATCAAAGAAATCTCGTCCTTCTTCGCCTTGATCTCCTTCGCGGGGTCAACCCACGCGAATCTCCTACCGAAGAACTGGTGGCGGGAAGCGGATGCGAGGTCGTCGGTACGGATAAGTCCGTTCAGAACAGCCGCGCGGATGAACGCGGAGAACTGAAGACTCTTCCAGTTCTCAATCAGGAATCTTTGAAGCTCCGTAAAGGTTTCGCGGTCTTCAAGATTCGCCTCGCGCAAGCTCGAATAGTTGACGGATTCATAGTCGCCCGCGCCCTTGTTGTAGGAAAGACCAATAGAGTTGCAGATAGAGCGCATCATGTTCTTGACGAACGCGGGGAACTGCGTATTGCTTCCGGGGTTCTGTAGGAACTTCGCGCTGTAACCGCGAGGAGCAATCGGGAAGATACCGGGCTTGATCTCCCTCACGAACTCGCCCTTGTCGTCGGGCGTTTCGAGGGAGAAGCCATCCTCGCCCTGACCGTTCCATTCCCACACGCCCATGACAGCCGCGCCGATGGTGGCGTGGATGAGTTCAGCCGCGCGGTAATCGTCCAGTTGCTTGAGGTTCATAACCGCGCCGACAAGCGCCGGGATGCCGCGCATTTGAGCCGCGTATTCCTTGCGGAAGAGGTGTATGATATTTGAGGCGGGAATCCGTTCGCGCGGGCCAGTCATGTACTGTTCGCAGATAGTCGGGCGATAGTAGAAAGCAACCTCGCGGCCTCGCGCGTCGTACTCAATACCCATGAAAATCCGTCCGCCGTTTTCGAGACGCTGAACCATATAGAACGGGTCTATTTGGAGGGAATCAATCACCTCATAGCGCCATCCGAACTTCGAACTGGAATCATAAACCTTATGGATGAAACATTCGCCGTCGATGAGGAGCGAACGCAGGATAAGCATGTCGAGGTCACGGGCGGAACTGCGTTCGTCCATCGTGACTGCGGCGGTAGACCGCGCGCAGTATTCGCGCCACAGCTTCTCGATTTGCGGGCGAAGCGCCGCGTATTCCGCCTTGCTTTGAAGCGTAAACCCGGTTGTGCCGATAACGTTTCTCTGCAAGTTGCGGAGGATGCCGATCACGGCCTCATTGTTCATGGCGAGGTCACGGCAACGGAGAACGATGGTTTGATACTGTACGAAGATGTCCCCGTTGATGCGCTGATAAGACAGAGGCCAGTCGGTGAGGCGGTTATGAGCGGCGGCGGCAAACATGCGGGTGTCAAGACCGGAGACCGGACGTTTACGGCGGAAAAGAGATTTGAAATTGAGCTTCATCGTTTACACCCTTTTCAAGAAACAGACTTCGGTTTTCGCCGGATTGATACCCTGCTCTTTATTCACAATCGCTTGGAAATAATCGCGCCAACGTTCAAGCTCACGGATTGAATTGATGTAAGTGATACTGCGGTCTCCGATTGTAATCTGCGACTGCTCCAAAGTAAGCACGCGTCCGGCGATCTTTGCGTCAATCGCTTCAAGCGTCTTTTCCGCATCACTGCGGGGGTCGTAGGAGGCCGGAGCGGTGGCGAGGTTCTGAGCGACAGTAAAACGCCCGAACCCTAACACGTCGCCGTCGGCGTTGGACTGCTGATAGCTGTATTGACCGGGCGCGGCGGGAGCGGTGAACACGAAGAAATCGCCCTCGCGCTCTGTGACGATCACAACGGCGGACTCGGTAGAAGACAGAAGTTTATACGCCATCTGCGTAGCGTTCCGCACAGCCGGAAAGTGAATCATCGTACTTGTGTAGTACATCCCGCGCTCCCTTTTTAGCGAGATTGCCCGGTACTCGATCTCTGCGACTAAGACCGAGGCCGGAAGGAAAAGATGTCAAAAACCTTCCGGCGCGGTTGCCGAGCGCTCCCTTTTCTCCACGAACCTAACTGATAACTCAACCCAAACTAACAAACGAGGTTCCTTGATTCTAAAATATCACGCGAGCTAAACAATTACAAGCGCTAAAATGCTCATTTTTGCGAAGATGTCCGAAAGCACTCTGATTGTGTAGGTTGCGTTTCATTATGCTCAAACCAGTTCTTGCGTGTCCGGCGGAGGCCGGGAGACTGGCGCTTTCTGAACATGGTAGGCGGCAAGAGGCCAAACGCGAAGTCGCGGGCGAAGTAGGCCATCTTGAGGACGTCGAACGCATCATGGACGGCATCATGTTCGGGTTTCCAATTTTCGGGGAGGTGTCCGTTTTTGGTCGTGCGGTCAGGTTGAACGGAAACGATTTCAGCTTGAAACTTGCCGTCGAGGTCTTCGGGAAGATACAAGTAGTCACCGGTCTTGTCGCGTTGACGGTAGAGCGCCCAAATGAGCTGTTTTTGATAGAGATGAGCGGAGACGTAGAACAGGCGGCGGGACTTGCGGCTGTTTTTGAACGGTTCGAGTTGACGAGCGCCCGCGCCCGCATAGAGGATAGCGCGTGAGTGTGTGCTTGCGTAGCCCGCGATCTCTTTCTGTCTATGTCCCCTGTAGTCGATGACCTGAAAGAGCGGTCGTATCTTCTCGCCGTGGATGTTGATTTCGGAGTTCATGATGTCTTCAACGGTCTTGACCTTTTCCCCTGTTCGATGTTCGAGGGATTCCCGGTCGCCGCCTGTAAGCCATAGATGCGTGATGTTTGCGTACTCGATGAGCCAAATGTTATCGTTCACGTCAAGCGCGAACACTCCGGTCGGGCTGAAATCGTCCTGTGTGTCGGAAACGAGGAAGACAAACTCGATCTCGTCGGCGGGCGGTAACTGGTCGGGGCGGTAGAAATGCTCTTGAAGATGTCGGCAGTCGTCCGCGCTCACCGTTCGAGGCGAATACGGCAAGCCCTTGTAGGAGTTGTCGAGTTCATAGTGTGCTTTGATGTCAGAACGCTTGCCGCACTCGAGTATCTTTTCCGCGATCTTAGGCCACGCCATCGACGCAAACTGACTGGCGAGCGCGCCGAACTGGAAAGACGGTTTGAGGTCTACGCGCTCCGGGAATTGATGCACATACGCGCCGTTCAGGTTCATCCACCGTTTATCCGCCTCGGTGTGTTCGTGGTGACACTTCGGGCAGATAAGCCGGATGCTGTCGGGCTTGACAAGGTACAAGCCTCGGTCGTCGTCGAAAGTGGATTCAAACTGGAAGTTGGCGAAGTCGCACGAACGCATGGTAAGCTCACCGCACGCACGACAACGCAACGTCCAGTAGCCTTGACTTCCGGCGAGGAACGCGCGCCAAATACTTCCCGTGTTCTCCGTCGGGGTGCAGACGCGGTAAAGGATGCTTTCGCCATAAGAGCGGGTACGTTTCCGCGCATCATCCACGGCCGATAGATTCTTGACGGTCGGGTACTGGTCTTCTTCATCCAACACAACAACCTTGCATGACCGCGACATGATCTTTGCCCCTGCCCCTTGAAAGAACATCGTGGATTCACCGAGGATGTAACGGTCGCGCCGTTTCGCGTTCGGCTTTTCCAGTTCCTTTGCAAGCTCTGGGATGCGTTTCAGCAGGGGTTCGTATTTCGTCCGGTTCACGTCTGCGGCGAGTTCATCGGACGGGTAGACGCAGAGCATGGAGGACGGATGAAAGCGCATGTTGTAATCAACTCCGATACCCTCGATCATCGTCTTGCCATGCTGTTCAATTCCGCACACGGCAACCTCGCGAATCTTCCCGCTGTACTGCCACGCGCGGAGCGGTTCGGCGAGGAACGGGGAAAGCGAGATGTCAAAGCGTTTTCGTTCTGCGGACACGTCGTCCGAGAAGTCGATGTTCTCGGTCGCCCATTCGATGATGTCCGGCGCGGCGCTGAAATCAAACGCAGACGCGAGGCGGGTATCACGCAGTCGGTCAAGCTCACGCTCAACGTCAGTTCGCGGATTTGAGGGCTTCATTCTCGACGCGTTCGGCATAGCGTTCCTCCCTTTTGTTCATGTAGGCTTCACGGAACTTGACAAAGACGGCGTTCAGCTCCTTCCGGTCTGCGGCGGTCGCTTTGTGTCGGTTCAGGAAGTCGAGCAGATAGTCTTTCAGAATGGGAAGAACGGACACGAAATCCTCGTCCCAATCCATATTGATTGCCGTCGCGACTTCGGCGTTTAACGCAAGGTTCTTTTTGAACGCGATCTGTGCGTCCTGTTCCATGCGGTCGGCACGGGCTTTCTGATAGCGGGAATCATCGGAAAGCTGTTCCTCGAAATCGTCCGGCACTTCTACCATCGTATGCGCGCCGACTTTCGTAATCGGATAGCCGTTCTTTTCGGCACGTCTGCGGGCGTGTGTGTCCGAAATCTTCCACGCTTTCGCCAGTTTGGAGAGCTGAATCTGCATTGTGTTGAACCTCCGTTTTTCGTTTTCGGGATGAAATCCCGAAGTATGCTCTTGTTGAACCTTTTATAAAAAATCAATTTGATATATTGTTTGACCTTGACGCGCCCACCCGCAACACACCCCCTTTCGGGGCAGAACCTACTTGTTTTAAGGGTCTAAATTGTTTAGTTTGGTATACTAAAGTATTTTTCGAGGGTAAAAATATGTATGTTTATAATAACATTTAGACCCCTGCCGGATGAAATTTATCTAGAGTTATATCTAATATTATCTTAATATTTAGTATAAAAGTTATAGCTATTTCGCGCGCATGCGTGAGAGATATTTGACACATTAACAACTTTACCCCTCCGGGCATGATCCGCGCCGCTGATGCGGGGCGGGTGAACGATGGATATAATGTGAGACGCGGGACAGCACGATTCACCGTCGAGGCGTTCGTTCATAAAGCACGTTTCGCACTCCATTCCGGTTTTGCATATCGTTTCGAGCTTTTCACTGGCGGAGCGCAAAGCCTTGTATTCGCCTTTTGTGGGAACGATTTTCATAACATCCATCCGTCCTTCTTTGCGAAGTAAAAGAACACGATCGCAATCAATACAAGAGGCGCAAGCACAGAAACAGACACAATAACGTCTTCGGTTTCCGTGAGCTGAACTGATTCTGCGTTTTGTGTCGCGTTTTGCTGTGCGGCTCGATTCGCAATCCATATCGGGCTTATCGGATTTAACGGGTTATACCAGTTTTGAGGATAGTACCAATATGAAGGGTTCATGGGGTTGTTCATCTTCTCTCCTTTCACGGCTTCGGCAGTGCGTTATACCGCCCGCAGATTTGGTTCAAAAACTTAATCCGGCATCCCTCGCGTTTCATCTTCTCGAAGAAAAGCCCGTCGCTCTTCTGACTGTCCGCGCCGAGGGTGTAGACTTTCAGGCGCTTCATAGCGTCAAGCCGGATGAGCATGTTCGCCCAGTCGATATGACCGACGGCATCCCGGTCTAACAGCGAGATGTCGCCCCAGTCGGGGTGTCCGTAGACTTTGAACACAACGGCATCCGGTTCTCCGTCCGCGCATGCGTCAAGAGCCGTAAGGAAGTCCGGGGTGATTTGATTATCGTCGTCCAAGATGTAGACAAAAGAATCGCCGTCCGCACACTGTTCGATAAAGTCGTCAACGCCGAACGTGTTATATTCGTCCTTCGGTCGCTTTTCACGGTAAATTGTCGAAGGTAGGAAGCAGTCGAGATGGTATTTCCCGAATTCTTCCGTCCAGTCGTTCAGCCGCGTAGCGTCCACGATTAGCCGATGTTCGTATGTGTACTTACTCCCCTCGAAAACAGTTGTCAAGTTTTGCTTGATAACTGGTATGTTCGTCGCCCTGTAGCAACGTGTAATAAAGATGAAGTGCATAGTTTTCTCTCCTCATTCCTCTCCAATTTCCGCTCTTTTATGGGACACGACAAGGCTTTTGCCCCTTGCGGACGCGGTAAGTCTGCCGTCGTAGCAGACTCGCGACAAGTTCGCGTCGCGCATCATTTCCCATATTTTATCTTTCAGGACGGAGATACGCCCCTGAACGGCGTTCATCGCGTCCATCTCTGTATCTAGCGTGTTCATGAGGCTTTGTATTTCGGGGTGTTGCGTTGTCATTCCATCTCTCCTTTCGGAATTTCTCTCCATTCGACCTTGAATCCCTCGAACAAAGCCAAGATGCAGAAGTTCTCCATCGTGGGGACTTTGCCTTTCTGCAACCAGTCCGTAAAACTGTCCGCGCTCAAGCCGAAGTCGTGCAGTTCATCCCGCAACTTGCTTTTCCGGGCGATAGCGTCCACGTCTTCCTCGCGTCCATCGTCGAGCAGTTCGGCGGATTCCCGTTCCCAAAAGTGAAAGACGATCGCTTTCAGTTGGTCGCGCCACTTGCCGCCCATAGCGTACCAGTGTCCCGTTCCATCTTCTTCGGGGGGTTGGATAACAAGCCAAAACCCTAACTTGTTCGCCAGTTCGCAGACGTTCCGCAGTTGCCCCGCGCCGACTTCCGCCATCTTAGCAAGTTGGTAGATGTATCCGCCCTTCCATCGTGCGCGGTTGTAAACGTCGCGGATGAGTTCAGCGCCCCATTCCCGCGCCTGTTCATTTTTTGCCATTCGTGGACGCTCCTTTCTTCCGATAGAAAACATCGTACACATACACCGTCCGCACGGTGGTAACGACTTCATACTGTTCCTCGCCGTACTCCCGCACAAACGAGTTTACGGCTTGCTCCGCCTCGCGGAGACTTTCGGTACCGCGGCGGCGGTTCCATCCGTCCGCGTTGAAGGTCTTGCGGTCAATCAGATGCATGATTCGCCTCGCTTTCCTTAATCGCGCTTTTCAGTATGTTCTTCCAGTCTCCGAACATCTGAACCACGGGCAACCCGTTCGCAAGGGCGATACCCTTTTCCAGTTTCACACCGTCCGACTCGATCTCGCGTCCAATGGGGTCAATCAGCAGGAGCGCGGGAAGCGGGAGGGGAATTCCGTTTCCGAGAAAATACAGACTGGAGATATAGAATTCTCCGAACTTCCTCAGGATTCCCATGCAATTTACAAGCGCTTCGTCCCACGGCGTTCCGGCGGGGTTGCACTTCATGGGGTTGATGCAGTAGTGTCCGCGCTTCTTCACGACCGCCTCCGCAAGCGCGAACTTGAGCGCCGCATGCGGGTCATGCGTAATCGCGCCGGAAAGATAATAGATGCGCTTCTGTCCGGTCGCTTTCTTGACGTTGTTCAAGCCGCCCTGCTCCGCGAAGGACTGGACGAAGTCGTCGGGTGTGAGTTTAGGTTGTCGTTTCATTTGGACTCCTTATTGTCGAATAGCGGTTCACGAGGGGAGATAAAAGCGTTATGAAACGCGAGGTCTAACACAGCCCTAGCGGTTCTATAGGCTTTGGCAAGCGATCTGCGGTCGCCCGGAATAAAATCAAACGACAATATCTTTTTAGGATCTCCGTCCGGCTTAAAAATCACCATGATGTAGAACTTGTCGATAATCTCGACGATTTGGCAACGCGTGAGAGCAATCGGGGCAATTCGTCCAACTTCATCCAAGACGAATCCGATTTGACCGACGTGAAGTTTTGGATATTTGAGACTCATTCTTTTCCCTCGCTTTCTTCTTCCTCGTCCGGGAGTTCCCTTAGAAGCGAGCGCCATTTATAGCTGTCTTCTTCCTCTGTCAGATACCGCCATACGTGAACGCGGCTCCAACTAATAAACGTAACACCGCAAGTGTCGGAACAGGACGATACAAACGGGGTGATAACCCATTCAGAGCCGCCGTCGTAGGACGTTCCGCAAACCGGGATGTACTCGCCGTAGTTCTCAATCATGGATTCTTCAAGACCTTCATCTCCGTTCAAGTCCATGTCATCCTCGAAGTCGTCGCCGACGCGGACAAGCGCCAAGATAGGGAAACGCGGTTCAGGCATTTCATATCCTGAACACCAGTCGGATGTTTCAAGAGCCCTGACGAAAAGAATTAAGTCTTGTTTCGTCTCACAGAGTTTCGGGGCGGGTTCGTGGTTGTGTTTCATGTTTAGTTCTCCTTCTGTTTGTGTTTGTAGTAGTATTCTTTCGAGCGTTCGATGTCACGTTGTCTGTAGTCCGGGTCTGAATGGTAGCGTTCACGCTTTCTCGCGTTGTCGCGGTTCCGATGTTTCTTGCGATACCACTGGAAGTAGTCGAGGTGTTCGGCATAGTAGCGTTGTTGGTAGGTCATAACGCCCCCCTATACAGCCGTATTTTCTTGATCTTCCCGCCGCGCTCGATCTCCGCACACTGAAAAGATTCGTCGAACCGTCTCCGTGCCGCCGCGCCGTTGCCGAAGATATCCTCGATGCTGTTCTTGTACCAATTCCCAAGCATCCACACTTTCGCATGACTTGAGCCGTTCGCAACGTCCTCCAAGAGCCGGAACATCATTTCGCGGGTGGATTCGGTGTTGATGGGTTTGTCGCACTCGTCCAGTATTAAGAGGTCGAGGCTTTCCAAATGCCGGAAGAGGTACGGCACATCAAGAGCGTTGCCGGAGCATCTAGCCTCCCGCCACGCATCCAAAAGAACGGAGAGCTGATACCACTGAATACGGAATCCACGATAAAGACCCTGCAAGGCGCAATAACCCGCACTTGTCGACTTACCCGCTCCGGTATCCCCATGAAGCAATACATTAGCGTTAAATCGCGCGCTAAGCCAGTTTGCGACAGAAGGAACAAACGGACTGCTAATCCGGTATTCATCCGGGATGTTGGATTCTTTGATGTGTTGGTTGATGCGCTGTTCCCGTTCGCGTCTCATGCGGCGGGTTTCGGCATCCTCGCGGGCGATGCGGTATTTCTCATGGCATGCGGGACACCGCCACGGGAAAGGCTTTTCGGGGAAGTGGAAGACGAGGGCGGCGTATTCGTCCACTTCCACGGTTCCCGCCGCTCCGCAGTCACGGCAGATTGTTTGTTGTGTCATTGATATTGTTTTCCTTCTTGTAGTCGTCGATGATACTGGTGCTTCCGTATTTCGACCGGAAACAGAGGTCTTGAATGACCTGTTGATCGCGGATGAAGTCGATGCGGAGTCCAACGTTCGCGCACGTCTTTCCGTCCTTGCACCATACGCACACTTCGCAGAACTGGCTCATCCTTCACCTCCGAACAGGTCGTTTTCCTCCAGTTCGTTTTCCGCGTCGTACAGGTTGCGGACTGCGAGGTTATAGTAACTGGTCTTGAGTTCCACGCCAATGAACTTGCGGTTCATCTTGAGCGATTCGTAACCTTCCGAACCGATGCCCATGAACGGAGACAGAACCACGTCGCCGGGGTTGCTCCACAGGACGAGCGCGCGGTCGATCACCTGAAGCTATAGCGGGCAGATGTGCCGTTCGTCGTCTTCTTCCCGCGCGGAGATGCCTTGCAGAGTCTTAGACGGGTCAATGTCCATCCAAACGGGACTGGCATATCGTCTCCAAATCTGATGCGAGAGAACACCAGTGCGCGGCGGGTTTTCTCCGATGAAGTCCGTGAGTCCATTCTCATGCGCGACGGGTTCGGGGTTCTCGCCGGGTTTCTTCATGGCGATGAGGTAGTCCGGGATGCCGCAACGGGAGACGGCGGAATCCTTGCAGAGCTGTTTATGCATGAGTCCGATTGCTTTCGTCCGCGTCGCGGCGATGAGCGGGTCTTTCCAAATGCACGTCTCGGAGTGGAATATAAAGCCGTATTTCTGAAACGCCCGGATGAGGTCGCCACGGAAGTCTTTCATGCCGATGTAGCCGTCTCTCTCTTTTGTCGTCGGGAGATTCATGCAGTGAAACGCGACGATGCGTCCGGGCTTGATGACACGGTACAGTTCTTTGACGAGGAAATCGAACTGCTCGAAGAATTCGGTATCGTCTTTCACGTTTCCCATGTCGTGCGTGCTGTCGCTGTAAGTGTAGAGCGACGCGAACGGCGGGGAGAAAACGCTCATGCCGATGGAGTTGTCCGGCAACGTGGATACCACGTCCACGCAGTCGGCGTTGTAAGCGGTGAAGTTCTTCCCGCTTTCCTGATTGATGACGTTCATCTTTTTTTGTTTCCTTTCGTTGAAGGTTAGAGAAATGCGGGAATCCGCATAGTCTGATTCGGGTTGTATTCGGATTTCCGCGCCAGTCTGCCGGAGACGGCGATGCGGTTTTCCGTGTTCATGTACTGAACCATCTCGGAGTACATGTGATTCGCGTCGTCCTCTTTGCGGCGGATGTTCGCAACGACCGCGCCCTCGGTGTCGGCGGTCACAATCCACACGCGGACTTTGTTCTTCTGACCGAATCGGTAGAATCTGCGAACCGCCTGATAGAACTGTTCATAGCTGTCGGATAGTCCGAGGAAGATCACTTTGTTGCAGTTCTGCCAGTTCATGCCTAACCCGGCGATTTTCGGCTTGCTCACGATTTCCGCAAGTTCTCCACGGGCAAACGCAAGCATGTGTTTTGACTTGTATTCGTTCGTGTCGCTCCCCTGAATGTTCACGATGGACGGGCGTTCGGATGCGATGCCGTCCGATTCGGCATTGAGATTGCACCACACGGCAAACTGGTCTGCGTCGTTCTCTTTGTTCTCCGCGATGATTTCGACGGCGCGTTTCACGCGGTCATTGATGCTGTCGCGCCGTGCGGCTTGCCGTTCCTGTAAGGTCTGTGCGTCCATGACAAACAATGTATCTCCTGCCGGAGCGGTCGGAACCACGGCGGAGATGAATTCGATTTCCGGCAGATGGAATCCGTCGTCGGAATATCCGAGGTCGGACGGCTTGCGGATGAAGACCGCCCATGAAGCAACCCATTTGAAGAACGCTTTCTTTCCGTGCTTCTTGAGTCTCCACTTCGCGGTGTCGCCCCCATCGTGGATAAAGAACATGGCGAGCATTTCCGTGTAAGTCATGGCTCCGACGAATTCGGCATGGTTGCCGAGTTCCATGTAGTCGTTCGGCGCGGGTGTCGCGGTGCATGCCAGTCGGAACGGGATGCTCTGCGTCGATTCCAGTATCATGTTCCGAATCTTCCCGGCATAGTTCTTGATGATGCTCGATTCGTCCAGTACCACGCCGCCGAAGACGGAGAGGTCGAACTTGTCGAGCTTTTCATAGTTCGTGATGTTGATGCCGTCGATGATGTCGGATTGACCGGAGCAGATACGGACGGTGAGTCCGAGTTTCGGCGCTTCGATGTTTGCGGTCTGTTCCGAGACGGCGAGCGGCGCGATGATGAGGACGGGCTTTCCCGTGTACTCGCTCACGATTCGCGCCCATTCCAGTTGCATGAAGGTCTTGCCGAGTCCGCAGTCCGCCCAAATGCACGCGCGTCCGCGCCACAAAGCCCATTTCACGATGTCGCGTTGAAACGGAAAGAGCAGTTTGTGAATGGCAAGGTTGTCGTCCGCAAACGTTATCCCGGTCGGGATGTCGCGGATGGTCTTTTGTTCGATAAAGTCGTTGTAGGTCATCTTTAGATTCCTGATTTGGTTTTAGGTTTGTAGTTTTCAAACGTGCAGGATTTCCGAATCCACGCCTTATTGCACCATCGCGCAAGGCGTTTGGTTTCATCGGAAACGATTTGACAGTTTCCGTCAAGATTCCGGTATGGCATGACAAAGGGCGCGACGGTTCCAGTGTCCGCCCCCATTACACGCATGATGCGGTCATGGGTCTCTTCGGCATCCACGGCGAGGAAGTAGATAAAAAACTCTTTCCTGTAACCTGAGTCGCGGAGTGTTGCCATCGCCTTGCGCTTTATGCCACGCGGACAGCTTCATAAGCGCATAGTTTGGGAATCCTGTTCCGTCAACGTCTATGAGTGAGATTTTCATATACTGCTGTAGTCTCTCGGCGGCGGACTGTTTCTCCGTCTCGCCCGGTTAAATTCTTGACGTTCCCAATACACAAAGGCTTTGTGCCAGTCTTTCATCTTGCTTTTTCCGATCATCCATCCATTCGCGGAGTGATAGGCATGGAATTCTTCGGGGTCTACGGGACTGTTCCTTTCAAACGCATAGTCCCGAACTTCATCAAGAGTTGGAGGCACAAAAATCTTGCGTGTCTGTTTCGGACTTTCTTTTCTACTGTTTTCTTTTAAATCTTTAAAACTATCCATAGTATTGTCTTTTTTTAAATTACCATTGACTTCTTTAATATTTAAAGGCAGTTCCTGTTCGGAAAAAGCGTTTGATTCAAACGTTTGATTCAAACGGTTAAGCTCATTTTTAGAGGCGTTGGATTCAAACGTTTGATTCCGACATTCATACTTATGATTGCTATAAAAACGATTCCATCTTTTGCGTCTTGAAATCGCCGTTTTCATCATCCTAAATATACATTTCTCTGCGTCGGTCAGCCCCTCCGGCTTCACGCCGTCAAACGCGAACCGAGAGACGGCGTAAAGCACGTTCCAACGGCTTTGCACCGTTGGCAGGGCTTCAAGCATCGCGAACCAATCGCGGGTTATGGTCAGGGTGTCAGGCATTGACCGCTTTCCTTGTAAGCACGCTTGACGGTTCTCCGCGCTGTATCAGGTCGCCTATGAGAGCTTCGACCTGTTCCTTCGCGGCTTTGGTTGTCAACTTCTTACCTTCGGCGGCATCCCGCGCTTTCAGCTTTTCGACGATCAAATCCGTCAGCTTGCCGAGGTTGACGGTGTTACACGTTCTCCATTCTGCCGCCGTGATGTAGGAGTTGAGCCGGGTGCAGAGTTCCACGCTGTTCGTAATCTCGCGCTTTCCCGCCCGTTCCTGTATATACCAGTCTCCGAGTCGTCCGTGTTCCTTGCAGTAGCCCGTGACGGCTTCTTTGAGTTCCTTCAGGAAGCGTTCGACGACTTGCGCGCGGTTCCAGTAGTCGAGCAACACGGCGGGGTCAGAGAGTGCGCGGGATTCGTCCTGTTGCACTTCCAGTGCGCGGAAACGCGCTGAAAAGGCAGGGCAAATGCTTTTCGCGGCACAGTATCGGCAGGCGTTGTCTCCGGCGTTCAGAATCAGCTCCGGTGCTTTCGCGCGGTTGATGATGTTGCGGATGTTCGTCAGGATGTTGCGCGGGTTTGTGAAGGTGTATTCCGTATGCCGGAACACGCGCGGTTGATAGACGTGGAACGTGACGGCGGAGACGTTGAACCGCTGAAAGATAGAGAGGGAGTAGCTAGCCCCCTGATAATTGTTCGCGGCTTCTTCGACGACGGTACGACCGAATTTCCAGTCTACGCAGTCGGCGGTATTGTCCGTATGGATTAAGGCAACGTCAAGCGTTCCTTCGGTCAAGAGTTCTCCGTGTTCGTCCTGAACGTCAACATGGTATTCGACAAAGATTTGGTCGCCGGGGCGTTTCAGTGTTTCGAGGAATTCCAAGCACGATTCCACGGCGGCGGACTGTTCCGCGTCGAGACCGTCGAGCGCGTTTGCCTCGCCACGGATAGCGGCGGCGATTCGCTCATGGAGCATCGTTCCTTCGGTCGCGTCTTCGGACTTCGGTTCGGGCGGACACATAGACTCCATGCGGACAGAGCCGGGGCAGTCATGTATCCGCTGTAGGCGGGAGGGGCTGTAGAGGTGATGGGTCATTTCACTCCTTCGCTTTCTTCGGGATACTCGTTAGAAAAGTCTTTTTTGCACTTCACGACAGTATCAATGCAGTCTAAATTAATCTGTCGTAGCATTTCGTCAAACGCCTCTTTTGCAGTATAAAAGAGTTGTTCTTTGCTACAAAGACGAACATGAAGGTCTTGAAGACTACCGAATAACGGATAGATGGTTGCACACTGAATCCCGAAAGGGCTAATGGTTTTCGGGTCAACAACAACACATTTCCGAACATGCTTATCTTCAAACGAAAAAAGGGTGTCTCCGTTTTTAATAGTTGATAAATCAATCATCTTTTTTTCCTTTCGTTTAGGTTCGTGCCGGATTTCTCCGGCACTGGTTCAGTTGAGGCGTTCGCCTCACATCGGCAGGTCGCCCGTCTCGGACGCGGCGGGTTCGGTTGCGGGAGCGGTGTCAATCGCGGAAACTTTCGCCTCGATCACGGGCGCGGATTCGTTCGCTTCGCCTTCGTCCACGGTCTGCCCGGTCACGGTCTGATACAGCCACGCGGCGGCCTTGCGGGTTGCCTTGCCGATAATGGCATCCGTTCCCATTCCCTTGTTGATGCGGACGGCGAGAGGGAGGTCTTTGTGTTCGGTCTTTCCTTTATACGTCCAGTCAATCGCCATGATGATTGCCGCGCCGCCTTCCCCTGCCATTTTAGGAATACCGGGGGTCATGGTGTAGGACAGCCCGTCCACGTTGGAGAGCTTGTGAAGCATGCCGTTCTTCGTGATATAGGCGCGTCCGGCGATGATATTGAATTCATTCCCGACGACCGAAACGCCGGAGAGAACCGCGTCGATCAGGCACTCTTTCACCACGTCAAGCGGATAGCCAGTGTCGCGGCGGTCGGTCTGAAAGCCGAGACTGGTGTTTTGGAGGTTAAGGATGGGCTTCATCACTTCCGGCGTGAGCAGGGCTTTGAGCTGATACACGGCTTCGGCGGTCGCGAACGCCCTGCGGAACTGCGAGGCGACGGTAAGCGACTTGTTCGAGGCCGCCGTGTCGAGCGCGGCGATCACGTCGTCCGTGACGGTGGCGGGGAGATAGGATTGATTGTTGTTGGTGGAGGACATAGTGTTTCCTTTCTGTTTAGGGTTACTCTTTTTTGCCAATTTGGATTATAACTCCACTCGCTTCGCCTCTTGAAGCGGCGTGGTAAAGTTCGATTTCGGCTTTGTTCTTTTCAATGCTGATTGGAACAAAAATGGCCGACATAACGATTGCAAAGATGATAATTGTGATTACAATTATTCCGATAAATACATCTCCGGCATCCATAGTGTTTCCTTTATATAAGTTAGTTATTGTGGTGGTCGAAGAAAAAGCTAATGATGATGCCAAGTGCAAAGAGCGCGGCAACCAAGCAAAGTATCATTTCCTTGCTCATGGCTCACGCCCCCTTGACGTAGAGATACGCGAGGCCGAGGACGAACGAGAGGACGGGGACGGCGAAAATGGTGGTGTCGAGGATGGTTTCCATGAGGGTTCCTTTCACGATTTTGCAGGGGTATAATGTTTGTTGATGTAGTCGTTCAGGTCGCTAACTTTGAAGAAGTAGCTCTTTGCGTCCGCGATAAAGCCTATCTTCCCGTTTTGAATCATGCGGCGGAGCGTAATCGGTTGAACGCGGAGCATCCGGGCGGCTTCGGCGAGCGGGACGATTTCGATAACACGCTCCGGGCGGAGTGCTTTCGCGATCTCGGCGGCGAGGGTGGAAAGGTCGGTCATTCGTGTTCCTTCCCTAAAAGCTCGTTGACTTCTGCAAGGTCTTTTTCGAGAATTGCTTTCATCCGAAGAAGACCATCTTTCCGGTTTCCGGCACGTTTGATCTCGCCGCAAAGATTATGCCCGTGAAATCTTCCTTTGTCTGCTCGCGGGAAGTAGTGAATACATGCTAAGTCGCCGGATTCGCGAAAAGACAACTCAAACTTGTCGTATCTTTTTCCGGCAGAGCGGCCGCAAAGTCCGCATGAGCGGCAGAAGTATCCGCAGTCGTTACAGGTCGGTTTTGTTCTCATTCTCCCCGCTCCTTTCTCACCTCATCCGCGAGGGCGCGGCAGTCTTCGGCGAATTCTTCCGCGAGGTCGGCGAGCGTGACAAGCCGCATTTCAAGCTCCGCTCCTTCCGTGGTGCATCCGTCGGCAAGCCAGTCCATGATGCGGGCATGCGTTTTCTGCTCGATGATTTTTGATCTGATTTCGATGGACATTGTTATTCTCCTTCCGCTATGGTTTTGAGGAAGTCAGGGAGCGCCTTTTCCCTGAAAATCTTACCGAGGATTCGTTTCTGCTTTTCAATCGGGAAGCTCTTCATCGTTTTGAGAATCGCGTGACGTGCTTTGTCGTCGTAATCACAAATGAGATTCCAAAAGGTTTCAGCCCCCTTTGGTGCGTAGGACTTGAGGCGCGAGAACTCATGACTTCTTTCCGCAACCTCACGTGCAAGCTCTTGAACAACCCATAAAATCTTTTCATTAAACGGGGCGGACTCATCAATGATGTTTTTCTTTCGGAGGTTCATTTGAGTAAATACGGCAACGGCGTATTCAAAAGGAATATCGAAAAGTTCTCCATTTTCAATGCGCTTTTCGATGAAGACGGAATGAACATAAAGCTCGTTTGAGCGAAAGTGTGAGTGAATGGGGGTCAGAGCGATACGCCCAATTCCGGTAAAGGAATAGTTTCGAGCCGCAGTGGAAAGCGCGCGAAGTCGCGAAAGCGGGTTGGTGGTGCTTCCTATTTTTACGTGGTCGCCGAACTCCACGGCGTACACGCATCCGGTATATGACCGAACATTGAATTTCTGCCATTTACCATTGTCGCTCTCCATTTCTCCGAGCGAGCCGTACAGGATTATGTCGTTCACAGTGTTTCTCCTTCTTGTTTCAGTTTACGCCATTGGGCGTAGTTTTTGCGAAAATTTTTTCAGCCTCTTGTTTGATGAGGAAGCGGAGCGTGTCCGAATCGGTCTTGCGAAGGTGATAACGCTTGATCGCTTCAAACATATCCCATTCCTCATCCGAGGCAAAGAGCGAGATGTGTTTCATTTCGCTCTGTTTGGTGGTGGTGGGCTTCATGGTTTCTCCTTTCGTTTTGAAGTCGCGTTGCCAATAATATACGCCCATAGTCATAACTTGTCAAGCTGTTTTTAAGATTTTTTTTGATTTTTTTTGATTCGGTGCTATGTTATAGCATATCCACAATTTTATACAGTTTTTGATTTGCGAGGTGAGCCATGAATATTTCGACTCAAATCCATGATCGTCTTCTTGAGGAATACAAGTCCGGCAAGAAGCAAACAGAGCTTGCGAAGGAACACAACGTTTCACAGCAGTATATTTGCCGCCTCATTTCAGGTCAGAGGTCATGCGCGGATATTACGCTCAAAACACTTGAAAGGATGTTCCCGCTTGCTACGCTCAATCTGAATGGAAACGGCATCACGCAGTTCGCAAGCAACGTGAAGGTGAACAATCAGAGCGTAAGCATGGGAAAAAGTGCGGAGTCCTATAGAAACGACGCTATGCGTAAGATGATATCTTTGGACTTGAGCGGGGATGACCTCAAAAAAGTGTTGACCGCTTTAATGGAGGTTGAGGTGTAAAATGGCACTCCGCAAGCACGGCAAGACGTGGTACGCGTACTTCGTCCAGTGGGAGCGCGACGGCACACAGCTCCGCAAGCGTCAGATTGAACGCAGTCTTTCCACTGACGACCTCGATATAGCCCGCGCACTTGAGGCGCGATTGATGCAAGACGCACGGGCGGCATCCCTCGCGGCACGTTCCGGCGCGAAGATAGAGGCAATACTGCACGGGGGAGATGTTCGAAAAATCCGAACTACTCCGCGCCGATTGAAGATAACGGACGCGCTAGACCGGGCGGCACAGTACGCCGATTTAGGGTTTACCGCGAAATCCCACTGGAAACGCTTTGCGAAACACTCCGGCTATACCTACATGGATGAGGTCACGCCGGACGGGGCTTTTGCGTACCTAGACAAGCTAGGATTGAAGGGGAAGAGCTACAACAATATGAAGTCGGCGCTAAACAACGTGTTCCGACTTCTCTTACGGGATTCCGGCATGGAGCGCTCGCCGTTCGACACACTGCCATCGAGAAAAATTTCATCCCTTGCTCAACGCCCATTCACGCGGGCGGAGTATAAACGTATTCTCGCCGTCGCGCCCTCGCCGTGGAAAGAGGCGGTTCAGATCGCGTGGTACACTGGCCTCCGCAAAAAGGACGTGTTCACGCTTCGATGGTCTGAAATTCATGGAGACCTGATACGGAAACTCCCTGCCAAGACCGCGCGATTCCGCAGAGAGGTATTGATTCCGATACATCCGGCCTTGCAAGCCGTTTTAAGCGCACTTCCGCGCCGGTGTGAGTTTGTGATTGCATCGACCGCCAACGACCGCGACAGAGGCTTTCAAGCCATTCTGCAAGCCGCCGGAATCAAACAGGACGAATCCGGCACGGTGAACTTCAACAGTTTCCGCAACTCTTTTATCTCGCGTTGCGACGCGGCGGGGATTCCGAGACACGCCATCCGTGGGATAGTCGGTCATGTTTCAGACGAACAGACGGACTTGTATTCCCATGATGAGACAAGCGCCCGCCTGATTCAGTCCCTCCCGGATTAATGGGAAATCCCATAAATCCATATCATTTTTCCATAATGACTTTTTGTTACTTTGCTAAACTTTTGCGTACTTTTTGAGGTAAAGAGGCACAAAAAATGGCATCCCCAATGGGATTCGAACTCAATTGAGGATGTCCAAAATCGAATTTTCCATATCATTCTTCTATAAAAGTTTAGCCCACTAAAGTTATTTTTTATATGCTCAAAAAAGCCCGCCACGGGTGAACGCGTAGCGGGCAAGCAAGGAGAGACACCAGTTGAACAAACAGAGAACTGGTCGAGGCGGGAAAGGATTTGCCGCAGACGGCCTCACGTCCGCCGGAATATACCTCGCACACATCCTTTCAACGTGTATGGGTCAGCGAGGATTTCGGTATGCCTGAACTCACAAAAGGGGTATTATTCTTTTGCGTTGAAAAACAATTCGTGAATCTGTTCCGCTGTCGCGCCCGCTTCAATGAGGTCGCGAGCGTAGCCGTTGGCCTGACGACCGATTTTCAGCTTCAAGCCGGACGTAGATTCAGCAGACGCGGTGCTTTGCTCTTGACCGCCCGTAACCTCGCCGGACATTTCAAGCTCCACCATGTCGCGCACGGCGACGGTGAGGATTTTTCCGTAGCGGAGATTCAGAGACGCGGAGAAGTGTTCCGGGTCGAACCCCGCCTGAAAGCCGATTCCGTCCGAATACACAACGGCGTTATGCCCGCAACCCGTGAGCAGAGCGACGGAGAGAGCGGCGAAAAAGAGTTTGATTTTATCGATCATTTGTTAGCCCTTTCATTGTTGGTGTTTGAGGAACGAGCCGTAGACGGCGACGGCGGCGGTCGCCAAGAGGCATCCCCACTGGATGATCTTTTCGACTACGCCGGCTTTCGTGTTGCCGGAGACTTCGAGCGTGGTAACACGTTCAACGAGGCCGGGACGACCGTTCCCGTGAAGCGTCGCCTTTATCTCGTCCAGTTTGATAAAGATGGTTTTCAGTTGTTCGGAAATCGCGGACAACTCCTTAGCGATATCTTCGTCTTTCATTTTTGCCCCTTACATCCGGCGTTCCAAGCCGAACCGCCGAACAGTCTAACGCCCCAGTACGCTTTTTGCGCGCGGAGATACGACACTCCGCCCTTTCGCATAAGTTCATAGAAAGCCTTGTCCGCGTCCTTTTTCGTCCATCCATACGGGTGAGTACGGTAAACGTAATCATGTACAAGAGCGCCGAATAGCGCCTGTCGGTCGTCGCGCGGAAACACAGCGCCCCAAAGGAAGCGCGGGACACTTGCCCCGTCCGATTCGAACCCTACGGGGACTATTAATGTACGGTAAGGAAGGGGACGGAGCAGAGTGAAAACATTCCCCTGCTCGTCCGCCTTATGCTCCCGCACTTCGACGGTCGGGAGGCCGTCGTACATGACACGGATAATGGATTCCATGCTTACGCCTGCGGAATCACGCCCTGAATCAGCTCCGCCCACGTCATACCGAATCTCATCGCATCCGCCATAATCTCCACGATACGGACACGCCCCTCGGTAATGACCGCTTCAGGGACTTCCCGCGCACGGGCAAAGTCGATGAGGTTGGAGCTGATACCGTTCTGCGCGGCAAGCAAGAATTCCTCCGGCGTGATCTTGTCGGTTTTACTGGCAAGGTCTTCGATCAGGTCTGCGAATTCCTCGCAGACGCGCTGTTCGGGCGTCGGTTCCCCATCATCTGTAATCGTACCGCCGAGCGCGACAAAGCGCTGTTCGGTCATGGGGGAGACCCCTTTGCATGGGTCGGGAAGATAGTCGGTCGTGATATTGTCGATTGTATAGTGTTTCATCGTTCAAATCTCCTTTCATTCTGCCGGGGTAGCTGTGCCGTCGTTGCTGATTGCCGTGTACGTGCCGCCCGTGATACTTACCGAAGCGCCGGCCGAGTTGACGACAGTACAGGATGCGGTTGTGTCGCCGGCCGCGACGACAATTCCGCCGAGATTCCCAATCGGTGTAGCGTTCGTGTTGCCCGTGAGGTCAACAATCGCGCCGGACGTAATATTCAGCACGCCCATACCGACGCGGTCAAGAATCTTTCCGACACGATTACTTCCCGCAAGTTGCATAACCGCATTAGACCCGACAGGTCCGCCGCTTCCAAGAATACAATCGGAGCAAAGAGCAAACCCTTGAAACTCAAAATCCATCATGCCGGAAGCGGCTGCCGAAGTTGCAAAGTTCCCAGAAATTGTGCAAGATACCGCTGATACAGAGGTGTTAGCCAGGCAAAGAATGCCAGCCGCCATGCGCGCTGTACCGCCAGTAATAGAGCAATCATACAGCTCGACATGAGCGCCACGGCTCGCAAGAATTGTTGCCTTGTCGTAGTTATTTCCGCCTGATGTGAAGCTGCACCCGCTCGCGTACATGGAACTGTTAGAGGTAACAACAACGGCGGTTCTTCCGAGGTTAATCGTGCCGCCGTCTCCACTCACGCGTTCCACCGCCAGTCCGCCGCCACTGACCGCAACGGTCGAGCCGGACGGGATGTAAACGTCTCCGAGGGTCATTGTGCCGCCGAATGCAACCACGCCATCCATAGAAAGATTGCTGAACGTGGTCTTGCTGGTACAGGTGATGCCGCCACTGACGATGGTTTCGGTATAGCCGTTGCCGACAACGTGCTTTTCGCCCGCAGAGGTGGTAACGCCGCCGAGGTCGAGTGTCTGACCGTTCAGAGAAGCGTCCACGGAGATGTATTCGTTCGTGGCGGTCGCGAGGCCGTAAGCGAGAGAACCCGCACCGGAAGAAGCATCAACCGTGACGATGTAGCCCGCGACGTGGTCTTCAACGGAGATAATCGCGTAGCCGTCATGGAACCTGACCGTACAGTTGTTGACGGCATCCGGTTCGAGCGCGTTTGCAAGCACCACGTTCGTGCCAGTGACAACGTAGCCCGTTCCGGCAACGAACAGCTCGATATGCCCTTCAAGCCCCCACTGACCGGACGCGGGAACGTTCGCATTGAGCGTGACGGCTTGCGTTGTAGCCGTGATTTTATACGCGGTATCAGGTTCGAGCGTAACGGTCGCGCCCGTGGCGTTCACGATGTTCGCAACCGGATTGAACGTGGCAGTGCCGCCAGAAAGCGTGAGCCGTCCGCCGTCAACCGCCGCGACGGTCGCCGTAAACGTGCCACCCGCAATCGTGATACCGTCGCCGCCAACGAGGGGTTCACCACTTCCGCCAGTTCCGCCTGCGATGAACTCTGCCCGCATCTCGTCGAGAATGGGGTCAAGTACTGTGTTGAAATCAGCCATGATAAGCCTCCTTAGTCTTCGGTCGTGACCGGGATTGCCTGATTGATGGGATAGTAGGTGAGCGTCGCGCGGTCAGCCCAAGCGCCGTAAGCGTGTTCGATGGTCGTCGTAGTAGCGCCCTCGGAACTGGTCTGCGTGATACGCTTCACAAGGCGGTTGCCGTTCTCGTCGTCGGGGAAGTAGCAAATGTACTGAACGCCGCCGCCCGCGTCGTCGATGATATAGGGTTTCGGTTCGGTCGGAAGAGCCGGGATTTCTCCGAGGTTTCTTCCCCACTGGTCGCGGTAAGTTGTAGCCATGTTCAAAGTCTCCTATGTTAAGTTGTTGTGTTAAACTGTCGGAAGAGCGTAAACGTTGAGCGTAGCATACGTTCCTGAAGCAGAAAGAGTAAAAGACGTATTCGCCGGAATGGGTATAAAAACAGGAACATGAAAGCCGGAAAGCGTTGTTGAGCCAATGGTGATAGAGAGAAGCGAGATACTTTGATTTCCAAGCGCAATCTGAATATCGCACGTCATGTCGGCGGATGTGGCTTTTGCCGCCTCTCCAACAAGCCACACGGGATAAGCATACGTTTTAGTGGTTTGACCGCTGATAACTGAGATGAATTCCGCCGTAGAGAATTTGGAGTAGTCCGGCATACCAGTCATAGCAAACGCATCAATTTCAACTTGCCCGTTTGCGTTTTCGGATATTGCAACATTCCCGGATGTGCCGCCGACAATCTCAACCGATGAAGTCGAGCCGGAGAGCGTTACGGTCGCCGTTCCGCCGGAGACGGTCGCGGAGATGTCCTGTGCTACGCCAGTTCCGCCCCCCGTGGTGTTGTTGACGGGAGACGCTTGCTTTTTCGCAAGCTCGACAATCGTGCCGGAGGGCGTTTCGCGAACCATGATACCATAGCCCGGTTTGATGCGCGCGCCGTGGAGGTAGTCGATGAGCTTGTTGAGCGTGTCGATGACCCACTTCTTAAAGTTCTGACCTGTTACGGCTTTCGGAGGAAGGGAACTCATAAATCACCTCACGACACGGGAGTGTAGAGCGTGGGGTTCCAACCGTCGGGCGAGTACGTCCAAGTGAGCGTAGCAATCCAAAACTCGCCCGTCCAAGAGACGGTCGCGCGGTCGCATTTCCAGTTTCCCGCAACAAACGGAGTGCCGGAGGGGAGATAGGCGGGCGTTCCGGTATGGTTCAGTTGGCTATAGACGGTTGCAAGCGCTTGAGCGTAGCTACGATATCGCGCGGATTCGGTCTGCGAATAGAGGGCGCGGTCGTAGGACTGGAATCCCGGCATAGTCGGGTTTTTGAGAACGAACCACACATAACCGTCTTCCATCGGAACCGTACCGGAATCAGCCCACTGGTAATCCTCGCGGTATCCGTCCGGTATCACGTCCGATGCGGTCGCAGTAGACCAAAAACCAGGAGCGGTATCCGGAGCAGTCCCGCCGACGGGGTATCGGGCAAGCAGATAATGATTCCAGTTCATCAAATAGGACGGGTGCTGTTCAATCGGAGCGGAGAGCATATTGCCGTCCATTGTCGCGGACTTCTGACCGAAGGTATAGTTCGGCGGAGTGACAATATTTGTTCCCGCAGACGCGCCGTTTGCGTTCGCATACTTCGCGGCAACATTGTAAATCGCGCCCTCTGCCTGTGTGACCGTGACGGACGCGAGTTTTCCGAGTCCGTCGTAGGTCGCGCCGATGGTGAGGGAGCTTGCGTAGCCCTCGCAGTTCGCCTTGTCCCCGGCATACACGATGGTCGTATTAATGCCGTTTATGTCGCGTTCCCAAGTACGCCCGTTATAAATCTCTGTAACATTGTAGGTAGGCATAGCGTTCTCCTTAAATCGTGTTCCATCCGTCCATTTGGTTCAGGATTCGCATAGCGATTTGGTTTGTCTTGTTCTGTGCATTGAGCTGTTTGCTCTGCAAGTCTTCCACCTTCGGCATCTTAACCGGGGTTGCCGAACCTCCACGGGCGATTAGGCTATCCACGCGCGGGGCGTAGAGTTCGGGAGAGGTCGAGGTCTGCATAGCCTTTTCCAATGCACGGCGGGCTTTCACGCGGGCGGTGATTTCGGCGCGTGTCTTTTCGTCAATCGCTCCGCCGTTCGCCTGTGTCTCCGCATAAACCGCCGCCTCAATGTCAGCTTGTTCGCCCATGCCGAGCGCACGATACGCCGCACCTCGGAGGGACGCTATATCGTTTGTCCGGCGCTGTTCGGCGGCTTTCTGCCGTTCTCGCGCAATCTGCTGTTCCTTTTCCAGTTCCTTCGCGAGCGCTTCGCCGTGCTTGCGGTCGATCTCTTCCTGTTTGCGCGCTTCTTCGTCAAGCTCCGCGACGCGGGCGTCGTCTGCCGCTTTGCGTTCTTCTTTTGCTTTGCGCGCCGCTTCAGACTGTTTTTCAAGTTCGGACGTTTCCTCTTTCAGCGTTTCTTTCCCCTTGTTTTCGAGGTTCCAAAGCTGTTCCCGCGTTTCTTTTTGCTTATCAATCAGAGGAATCAAGGAAGCCCATTTCTGTTTGTCTTCCTCTGTCTTTGAACCTCTGATTTTCTCCGTAACAAACGCCTCTTGCTGTGCAGGAAGAAGCCAACGAAAATCATTGACTTGCTGATCTACGCTCTTTCCGCTACCAAACGAAAGCATTTTCCATGCTTTTCCCCAAAAACCCGGCGTAATATTTTTACGGAATTGCTCTTCAATTAGAGTGCTTTGGTCTTTCGAGAGCGTTTCGAGTTGAGAGGATTTTCCTTCTGTCTGCTCATTGTCAATTTTTTTCATGGCTTTAAGCAGAGTTTCATAGTCGCCAGTCAAATCAGAAATGCTTACGCCAAGTTTTTCATACCTCCCGGCAAGAATTTCCGCAAGGCGGATTTGCTCATTTTTCTCTTCCGTGGTCTTGTCTTCACGCTTTGCGAGTTCGGAGAGTCGTTCCATCAAGGAATCTTCTTCCGCCTCTGTTTTGCGTGTAGCGTCAAGCTGTTTGCGCTCTATCTCGGTAATAGTTCCAAGTTTTGAAATAAGCTCCGTTGCCGAAACGGTCAATTCGTCCCATATCTTTTTTATAGCTGTAAATGCAGTAGCAATTCCGGCGGCGGCAAGGGCAATTTTTCCCCCTGCTCCAACCTGAAACGCACGACCGATCGCAACCGCGCCCGCGCCCATTTCGGACGAAACATAGCGCATGGCGATACCTGCTTTGTTGATGGCTGTTCCGTACTGCTTGAACGAGTTCTCCATCTTGTTCGTGGATTTCGCCGTCGCCGCTTCAAGTTCGTGTAGACCGCGAAGGTATTCTTCCGGCGACATCGTGATCTTTGCTCTTGCGCTCATGCTTCACCTTCCTTATAGTTTTCTTTCAGGAATTCGTCGCCTAGTTCTTCCACACGTTTCAGCACGGCTTTTTCAATCCATTCCGGCGTGTGTTTGCCATACGTCGCGGACGGGTTCGCCTTGCGCGCCCGAATCACCATCAAGCCGAACGCAGAAGAAAGCGGGAAACTCAACGCCGCCTCGCGCAACGGAATCCCCGCCTCGGTCGCGACGACGGAGCAGACACTCAAGAGCCAGTCGGCATCAAAGATAGGTTCGCCGGAGGATGCAGTATGGGGGAGCATCTTCAACGGCGAGAAAGCGAGGTCAACCATGCCTACCAGTTCATGCCATACATCCGGCGCGATCTCTGGCGTGAGGGAAACTTCCTTCGCGTATTTCAACGCCTTTTCCTCAAAGTCGAGCGCGGCGGATTCCACATAGCTATGCGTGAGCATGAAGACCGCTACGGCAACGTCTTTGAATGTCGGTTTTTCGCCCGTGGCGAGGGGGTGACGCATCAACCAAAGATTACTCCAAATCGCCGGAGTAATCGGCGACACATCCATCCCGCAGATTTCGGTAAAGCCGCCGAGCGCATCCCACAATAACAGCCCTTCGCGGGCGTAGTCAATGCGGGAAGCGTCAAGCTCCGCAAGCGCGGAATCTTCGGCAATCAGCCGTTGAAACTCCGCGCTTGAGGCGAGAAACAAGCGCTGTTCGGCGGTTCTTTCCACGGGAAACTCCGAATCAGGAATAGGCAACCGGGACGCAGTTATCGGACGCGGTGACGGTCAGGTTGTAGCGCACGAAGTCCGTGTTGCTTTCCACCATCTCGGCGGAGGTGACAAGGAACGTTCCGCCAGAAATGACAATCACCGAACCCGCGTCGATGGTCGGCGTGGCGACGTTCAGAAGACCGTTAATCGTGAGCGTCGTAGTCTTCGAGTACGCCTGCATGTCGATAACCTTTCCATCCTCGCCGCGCGCGGTAGCGGTTTCAACGGAGTTGGATTTGTTGACGGATTCGGCGATAATGTCCGCAATCGCGGTAGTTCCGCCGGAGACGATAGAGATAACACCAAACGAACGAGCCATAGGTAAGCCCTCCCTTTTTCTTTGTTATGATTAAGTGTTAGATTGAACTGGTACGGGTTGATTGACGGGGTAGTAGGTCAGATTCTCGCGGTCTGCCCAATCGCCAAACGCGACTTCCCGCGTAATCGTAGTGCGGATGCCACCGTCCGGCGCGGTCGTGTTGACCGTGGTAATGCGCTGAACCGCGCACGGGGTTTCGTCCATGAAGCGGATGTACTGAACGCCAGTCCCGGTGTCCTCGCACTGATAAATCGGAAGCGGATGTTCGTAGTATTCGAGAAACACATCCGTGGTCGCGAGCGTAAGGTCAATGCGGAAGATGCGGCAAGCGCCGTCGAGCTGAACGGCGGAGCGAATATTGATAATGCCGACTACGGCGGCAGGGGAATCCCATTCAAGCGCGGCGGTAACGTTCGCCGGAGTCCAGTTCTGAACAGCGGCGAGCGCGTCCGCGTACATTTGGCGGATGATGCTTTTGTCCGGGTCACATTCAACGAGCGTCTGACCCGTGACATTCACATACACCCAATAGTCCGGCAAGCCCTGATTCGCAACATCCATGCCGGAAATAGAGACGGCGAGCGTGCCGCCGGGGTTGACACACTGCGAGAGGTCATACGCCGCGAGCTTCTCAACATCGGGGAGCGTGGTCGGGAGCAGATAGAGAAGTTTGGATTCGTCAAAAATCATAGCGTGACCTTCTTCCCTTCAAAGTGTTCAGACATGTGCTTGTTCATGGCTTTTACGGCGGCGAGCGAAGATGTCAGGTCAAGACCTGGGAGGAAGCCCGCGCCGTCCGGGATAGCCTTGTTCGTGATCTCTACCTCCATGCCGGATGGGTCAATCTTCACATCGGAAAGCGCAACCTGTTTAATCAGCATGGGGCGGCGGGTCATGTAGCGGTTGAAGACGGGCGGCATCTTGCCAGTCGCCCGGATGAAGCCAAGACCCCACGCGGTACGCATCAATCCACGGTAATCCTCGGTCGCGTACTTGCGCGCCTCGTCGATGGTTCGGCATGGTTTGTAATGCGTCCATGTGCCGCGCGTCGTCCGGGCTTTCGAATGGATGACTACGCAGTATTCGTAGCCCTCGCGGAGCAGTTTGCCGAACATGTGTTTGAGGCGGCGGGTCTTCGGATTCCGCACAGCTTCCCGCAGATAGTAAATCACGCGCATGCCGCCCGTGCGTTCGCCCTTCTCCAACACTCTATCCATTTCAAGCGTCTGATAGAACGTGGAGGCAATATCCTGTTGACCGAGGGACGGCGGAGTGTGACGTTGTGCTACGGAGACATAAGCCGCCGCGCCCGCCATGACACATTTCCGGCATGCCGCATAATCAGCGTCGCGCATCTCGTAGACGTTCTTGTAGAAGTCTTTTAGCTCGAACTTGAGCTTGACGCTTGCCCTGCTTGTTGCGCTCTGCGGCATGTTACGACCCCTTCGAGGTAAGGGATTTCAGATACACGCGATAAACCAGTCCGGCGCTGTCGAGGTCGGCACGGTCGATCTTATACGTCGTGCCGCGGAAGGTGATCTTTTCGTACTTCTTCGGCGGGTAAGAAAGCAAACGCCCCTCGATGCGAAGATAGAAGCTGATTCCATCATCCTCGCCAAACTCGGTAAGCACGGGGGATTCCGCAGTTTCGGACGCGACGCACGGCACGGACGATTCGCGGAACGTGCAGGTTTCCACGAAGTCCGGGTTATTCATCATCGTGATTGTCGCTTGTTCAAATGCGGTACTCATGGCATAAGCCTTATTTCTTGCGTTTGCGGGTGGTTTTGGCGGGCTTTACGGGTTCGTCCGCCTCTTTGTCCGTCTCAACGTCTTCCGGCGTTTCTACGGGCGTTTCCGGCGTTTTGACTTCCGGCGTGAAGCGTTCGGCACATCCCGCGCCAATGATGATATGAAGATCGTTTTCGGGGATGTCTACAGCGGGGAAGGTTTCGCCCGCGTGAACAGGAACGCCGCAGAGGATAGTGTCTTTGAGTATGCGAATCATAAATGCACCTCGAAAGTTTGGTTAAAGTCCCGCCCCGGTGGAGTGACCGGAAAAAGGCCGGAGCGGGACAGAGTGCCAATTAGGAGGCAGTACGCATCACGAACGTATTCGGACGGAGGATGCCGATGTCGCAGACGAGCGACACGATGACGCGGACACTGCCCGCAGTGGCGAGCGTGTAGGGGTCGACCATCAGCTCAATGCCGCCCCACTGACCGACAACCACATTCGAGAAGTCGCCGAAGAAGATGTCGCCACTGGAGAGCGAGCCGTCGACGTGAACACGTCTTCCGTCGATGTAGCCGTCTTCGGCGATAAAGCCGGAGCCGTAGCTTCCCTTCGGGATGCTCTTGAGCAGGGCATTGTCGGAGGCGGACATAACGAACTCCTGTTCGCCGTCCCATTCGAGACCCTCGACCTTACCGATGATGTTGAGCATGTCAGCCCAAGTGACGGAGGCCATCGAAGCGATGACGTAGGTCTGAACGCCCGTAGCGGTCTTCACGCCAGTAATGGCGGGACTGGAAGCGTTGCCCTTGAGCATGGTCGTACCGAGAACGTGAGCCACATTCGCGAGCAGGGAGCGCATCACGATAGCGGTAGCGTCGGGGTTCGCCATGAGAATCATGTCCTTGCCAACGGTCGTATAGCCGCCGAGCTTATGCGGGGTGAGCGTAACGTCGCCGATGACCGGGGTGGTCTCGGAAACAGCCGCGTTCGCGTCGGTGGTGGTCGTGCTGCCAGTCACCCAAGCGACGGAGGTGTCGGAGGTCTGTGCGGGAATCGTGACCGGAGCGCCAGCAAGCCCCGTCAAGAAGGTGGCGTTTTTCACGCCGATGCGGTTGCGGACGAAATCCACAAACAGGTTCGGCATGTTCTGCTGTGCGACAAGTCCGGCACCGGAGGCCGCGCTGTCATTCATCTCGCGGGTAGCGAGAACGCCGCGCATGCTGTCCCCGTTGAAGGGAATCATAATGGCATTGTCAGCCGCCGGAACCTGACCGCAGGAGCGGTAGAGTTCATCCGAGAGTTCGCGTTCAAACCCGATGTCCGCTTTGCGTCCGCAAAGGGCGGTAAGAACGTTGGTCATGTTGTAGCTTCTTTTGCCGGACGTGGAAATGTTCGGCACGACGAGGGAGCGGGTTTCCTGTTTCATGGAATCCATTTCCTTTCTCAGCGCGTCGAGCATGGCGCGCATGTTGTTGGTGTCCTCGCCGCAAGCCTTCTCTTCTTCGGGCTTGTCTTCTTCGGCGGGGGCGGTTTCAGTGGTGGTTTCTTCCGCTTTGGTTTCTTCGGTTTCTTCCTCGGCGGGTTTCACTTCTTCATCAGCGCGGGTTTCCATGATGGACGAGCCCTCCTTTTCGGTTGTGTTGTTATGCTGATTTACGGTTGTGATTACGGAATCGGATTCAAACGAACGGTAGAAGCCAACGGTCGGGTCGGCGGGGATGCCGACTGCGACACTGACCTCATACGCCGTCCACTTGTCAACGTCGCGGACGAGGTTGCCGTCCGTGTCGGTGTACTCGTTGTAGTGTTCCACGCTGTAGCCGATGCTCACGTTCGGGATAGTCCCTGCGGCGAGGTCGTCGAACAGCGAACGGGACATGCCGTCCGAACGGAAGCGGATTCGGACGCAAAGCGCTCCGTCCTCAATCCAAGCACGGACAACCTTTCCCAGAACAATATCGGTGTCATGGTTTTTCAGCACGGACGCGCCGCCGTTCAAGCGGGTAAGGTCTACCGCGTCGCCGGAGATCACGAGCTTTTCGATGAAGTAGCGGTTGGTCTGTTTGTCGTGCCGTGCGTACGGGTAATTCGACGCGCACGAAAACGAGATTTCGAGGTTTTCTCTGTCAATATCGGGATTCGTCATAATTCCTCCTCGGTTTGAGGGGTGTCGGTTTCGGGTGCATCTTCCTCAAGAAGCGTATCGGGTAGCTTGTTGAACGCCGCCTCCCAAAACACCTCAAGTCCGCGCGAGGCGAGCATATCGCGCCAAGCGACAAAGCGGTCGGCGACTTCTTCGGGGTCTTCTCCACGGGATTCCAGTTCGGAAATCGGGTCGGTGAGCATGAGGGAGATTTCGTCCTTCTTCGCCTTGATCTCCTTAGCCGGGTCAACCCATGCGAATCTCCTACCGAAGAACTGGTGGCGTGAGGCGGATGCGAGGTCGTCGGTCTTGATTAAGCCGTTCAGAACAGCGGCGCGGATGAACGCGGAGAACTGTAAGCTCTTCCAATTCTCGATCAGGAAGCGCTGTAACTCGGTGAACGTCTCGCGGTCTTCAAGATTCGCCTCGCGCAAGCTCGAATAGTTGACGGATTCATAGTCGCCCGCGCCCTTGTTGTAGGAGAGACCAATGCTGTTGCAGATAGACCGCATCATGTTCTTGACGAACGCGGGGAACTGCGTATTGCTTCCGGGGTTCTGTAGGAACTTTGCGCTGTAACCGCGAGGAGCAATCGGGAAGATACCGGGCTTAATCTCCCTCACGAACTCGCCCTTGTCGTCGGGCGTTTCGAGGGAGAATCCGTCTTCCCCCTGACCGTTCCATTCCCACACGCCCATTACAGCCGCGCCGATAGTAGCATGGATGAGTTCAGCGGCGCGGTAATCGTCCAGTTGCTTGAGGTTCATTACAGCGCCGACAAGCGCCGGGATGCCGCGCATTTGAGCGGCGTATTCCTTACGGAAGAGGTGAATGATGTTTGAGGCGGGAATCCGTTCACGCGGGCCGGTCATGTACTGTTCGCAGATAGTCGGGCGATAGTAGAACGCAACCTCACGGCCTCGCGCGTCGTACTCAATGCCCATGAAAATCCGTCCGCCGTTCTCCAATCTTTGAACCATATAGAAGGGGTCGATTTGGAGGGAATCAATCACCTCATAGCGCCAACCGAACTTTGAACTGGAATCATAGACCTTATGGATGAAACATTCCCCGTCGATCAGAAGCGAGCGGAGAATCAACATGTCGAGGTCACGGGCGGAACTGCGTTCGTCCATCGTGACTGCGGCGGTAGACCTCGCGCAATACTCGCGCCACAGCTTTTCAATCTGCGGACGGAGCGTTGCGTCTTCGGCCTTGCTTTGAAGCGTAAAGCCCGTAGTGCCGATGACATTCCGCTGTAAGTTGCGGAGGATGCCGATTACCGCCTCGTTATTCATGGCGAGGTCACGGCAACGGAGAACGATAGTCTGATACTGGACAAAAATATCGCCGTTAATCCGCTGATAAGACAGAGGCCAGTCGGTGAGGCGGTTATGAGCGGCGGCGGCAAACATGCGGGTGTCAAGACCGGAGACCGGACGTTTACGGCGGAAGATGTTTTTGATGTTGAACTTCATTTCGCGTCACACCCTTTTCAGGAAGCAGACTTCACTCTTCGCGGGGTTGATACCCTGCTCCTTGTTGACAATCGCTTGGTAGTAATCGCGCCAACGTTCAAGCTCACGAATCGAATTGATGTAGGTAATCGAACGGTCGCCGATAGTGATTTGAGATTGTTCAAGAGTAAGAACACGTCCGGCGATCTTTGCATCAATCGCTTCTAAGGTTTTCTCTGCGTCACTGCGGGGGTCGTAGGATGCCGGAGCGGTGGCGAGGTTTTGTGCGACAGTAAAGCGCCCGAACCCTAACACGTTACCCTCAGCGTCGGCCTGTTGGTAGGAGAATTGACCGGGAGTCGTCGGCGCGGTAAAAACAAAGAAGCCGCCCTCCTGTTCCGTGACGATCACGGTAGCAGACGAGGTGGCAGACAAGAGTTTATACGCCATTTGAACGGCGTTCCGCACTGCGGGGAAATGAATCGTTGTCGAGGTATAGTACATCCCGCGCTCCCTTTTTAGCGAGATTGTCGGGTAATCGACCTTTGAGACTAAGGCCGATGCGAACGGGAAAAGATGTCCAAAAACCCGTCCGCGCGGTTGCCCGACGCTCCCTTTTTCTCCACGAACCTAACTCAACCCAGATTAACAAACGAGGTTCTCTGTTACTAAAATATCACGTGAGCTAAACTATTACAAGCGCTAAAATGCTCATTTTTGCGAAGAAGTCCGAAACTACTCTGATTGAGTCGGTTGCGTTTCGTTGCGTTCGAACCAGTTCTTGCGTGTACGGCGGAGACCGGGCGACTGGCGCTTTCTGAACATGGTGGGCGGCAATAGACCGAAAGCGAAATCCCTAGCGAAGTAGGCCATCTTCAACACGTCGAACGCATCATGCACAGCGTCGTGTTCGGGTTTCCAGTTTTCGGGGAGGTGTCCGTTCTTCGTGGTGCGGTCAGGTTGAACGCTAACAATCTCGGCTTGAAACTTGCCGTCGAGGTCTTCGGGGAGATACAGGTAATCCCCGGTCTTGTCGCGCTGTCTGTACAGCGCCCAAATGAGTTGTTTTTGGTACATGTGTGCAGAGACGTAGAAGAGACGGCGCGACTTGCGGCTGTTCTTGAACGGTTCGAGCTGTCGCGCCCCTGCTCCGGCGTAGAGTATCGCGCGGGAGTGTGTGCTTGCGTAGCCCGCGATCTCTTTCTGTCTATGTCCGCGATAGTCGATGACCTGAAAGAGAGGTCGAATCTTTTCCCCGTGGATGTTGATGTCCGAGTTCATGATGTCCTCAACCGTCTTGACCTTCTCGCCTGTTCGATGTTCGAGGGATTCCCGGTCGCCGCCAGTAAGCCATAGATGCGTGATATTCGCGTACTCGATCAACCAAATGTTATCGTTCACGTCCAACGCGAATACTCCGGTCGGGCTGAAATCGTCCTGTGTATCGGAAACGAGGAAGACGAACTCGATTTCGTCGGCGGGCGGTAACTGGTCGGGACGGTAGAAGTGTTCTTGAAGGTGTCGGCAATCATCCGCGCTCACGGTTCGAGGCGAGTACGGCAAGCCTTTGTAGGAGTTGTCGAGTTCATAGTGTGCTTTGATGTCTGAACGTTTGCCACACTCCAATATCTTCTCGGCGATCTTAGGCCACGCCATAGATGCAAACTGTGAGGCGAGCGCGCCGAACTGGAACGAGGGCTTGAGGTCTACACGTTCGGGGAATTGATGCACATACGCGCCGTTAAGGTTCATCCAACGTTTATCCGCCTCGGTATGTTCGTGGTGACACTTCGGACAGATAAGCCGGATGCTGTCGGGCTTGACAAGATACAAGCCTCGATCGTCGTCGAAGGTGGACTCAAATTGGAAGTTCGCGAAGTCGCACGAACGCATGGTAAGCTCACCGCACGCACGGCAACGGAGCGTCCAATAGCCTTGACTGCCCGCGAGGAACGCGCGCCAAATACTGCCCGTGTTTTCCGTGGGGGTACAAACCCGGTATAGGATGCTTTCGGAGTAGGAGCGTCCGCGTTTGCGGGTGTCTTCCACTGCGTCGAGGTTCTTCACGGTCGGGTACTGGTCTTCCTCGTCCAACACTCTGATCTTGCATGAGCGGGACATGACTTTCACGCCCGCGCCTTGAAAGAACATCGTACTGCCGCCGAAGATGTAACGGTCACGCCGCACGGAACGAGGCCGCGTAAGCTCCGCCGAGAGTTGCGGGATGTGCTTCACCAATGGAACGTACTTTGTCCGGTTCACGTCTGCGGCGAGGTCGTCCGATGGATAGACGCAGAGCATGGAGCAGGGGTTGTAGACCATGCTGTAGAGAACGCCGAACGCCTCCAACATGGTTTTGCCGTGCTGTTCAATGCCGCACACCGTGACCTCGCGAATCTTGCCCGTGAACTGCCACGCACGGAGCGGGTCGGCGAGGAAGGGGGAAAGCGAGATGTCAAAGCGTTTGCGTTCGGAGCTTATATCGTCGGAGAAGTCGATGTTGTCCTCGCACCATTCGAGGATGTCGCGGCGCTCCGCTACAGCAAGCGCGCCTCCGATGCGGTCGGCGAGGTCGTCCGCCACGGAGAGCGGAAGTCCGGCAGGGTTTCGAGATGCGGGATTCATTCGTTCTCTTCCTCCGGTTCTTCGGTGTCGCCCGCAAGGGCTTTCGTGATGTTCGCTTTCAGGTCGTCGAGCAGTTTGTCAAGCGCCGATTGAAGGATGCGGATGTTCTCGCCCTTCAAGTCGAGTTCGGCGAGCTTCATCTTGTATGGCTGTACGGCACGGGTGAAGCAATCGTAAAAGAGGTTTACGTACTTGTCCGCAAGCTCGCCGCGCTTATCGGCGAGTTTCAGCTCCGCAAGCTCCGCGTCGGCGGCGGTCTTCCTCGCCTTTTCAAAGTTGAGATCGAACGCACGGGGAGAACGGGCTTTCTTCGGAGCGGGCTTGTCGGCGGGTTCCGGCGTTTCGGCGGGGACGATGGGGGAATCCGGCAGTTCCGGCACGGTCACGGGTTCGGGCTTCTTTTCGGGAAAGTCTTCCCATCCGTCAACCTCCGTCCACCCGGCAGGCGGATAGCCAGTGACATAGCGCCGCCCCCGGTAAGTCACAACTTTAAGCCGTTCGTCGCGCATCATGTTGTAAACTTCCTGTGCGTCGCGCCCGTACTTGCGGGCGTAGGTGCTAGGCGTGTATAAGTACTCGCCCTTGACGAATTTAACGATGTTTTTTGATTTCATGGAAATCAACCTCCCTGCTGTGTTAAACAGTGTTAAAATAGCTTATTTGATATATATGCCGACCTTGACACGCCCACCCGCAACACCCCCCTTTTCAGGTCAGAACCTACTTGTTTTAGGGGTCTAAATTGTTTAGCTACCCGAACCGAATCATTTAGCAGACTCAACTAAATCATCTCAAGACGGAACGATTTAGTAAGTCAAACTAAAACGCTCCATTCTTTATCTTCTCTTTATTCGATGTATTCCGAATGATGCAAAAACCAAAAAGATAACGCATGAAACGACAAAACCACGGGACGACGGGAAGAGACACGGGAGGAGTCATTAAAATACAGATTATACGGGAGGGGTCAATCATTAGGCCAGTCATAATTTTAGTTTTCCTCGCGTGTATAGATAGTTCGTAATATCTAAGACTATAGTATATTTAATCTAGTATTATATCTAGTATACTATACTAAGCATTATTATACTTGTCAAGGTTTTATAGTCTATTTTTCGCCGCATGTAGTTTTATAGCATGGTATGTATTTTTTGACATGGCGTATCAGATCGGCCGTTTTCCGATGATCGGTTTGTGTCGCCTCTGTGGGTATGGGTATCAGGCCAAAAGACGTTACAAGCTCATTTCTACCTCATTTGAGCATAAACCGAGCTTAGACAAAATTTTTTTTGATTTTTTTTCGATTTTTCTTTGTTTTCTCACTTGACAAGCGCATAGTATGCTAGTATATTATATGTGTTTTCCGCCTTCGGGCTGGTGCTCCTTCCTCGATTCCTCCACAGACCAACACAAACCAACACAGGAGATCAAACCATGAAACAGACCACAATCAAACAGATCAAGCTCGGCGACTACTTCACCATGAAACCGACCGACGAACCGACCGAAAACCAAGTATGGGTTAAAGGCGAGTATGACCGCTCGGAACGTGCTTACTGGTGCTATCGTTTCGCCGACGTGAATTCCGGCCGTCTGATCAAGGCGAGCAAAGTCGTCTATGTCGAATTCTACTTTTAATCTATACGCATAAGGAGACCTCACAATGAACCATGTAGCAGTACTTACTTTCCGAGACGGAACGCAACAGCTCAAGACAGTAAAAGAGATCATGAGCATCGGACGCGAATACAAACAGGAATGGCGAAAGCTCAGAGCTTTGGCGAATTACTGTTTCTGTAATGGTATTAAATCCATCGAAGTTTATACGATGGACGGAAAGAAATCCGGCTGGATTATCAAAGAGAACTACAGAAACTTCTAAACCAAAGAAGGAGAAACCAACATGAAACACTATTACAGCGTCCTCGGTCGCGAGATCACAAAAAACCAGTACTTCGAGCAGAGAGAAAACCAGTACAATACTTTAATCCGTCTAGGAGTTGCTAAGGGGTATCACTGGATTCTTTCAATCATGTTTGAGAACGGAGAACACTATCTGACCGACACACTCTTAAACGATGAGCAGTTTGAGAGATTCGTGCAGAAAAACAAAACTGCGGTCATTTTCGCCATTCACGGATTCTGATCAACATACACAACACTACACCACATAAGGAGACTACACCATGAACGATACAAACAATCTTCCGACCATTGAAGGCAATCTGTACGATTATCGTGCGGCCATGTATGAGGACATTCGGAACGCGATCGAGGAGTTAGGCGGTCTCGACGCGATCGAAACCAAGATGGACTCTTGCTATGATGAGGTCGAAAGCTACTTGCAAGATGAGCTGTGGACATTTGACGACGTGACCGGAAACGGCTCCGGTTCTTACTGGTTCAATCGTTATAAAGCTCAATGTGCCTTAATCGGGAATCTCGACTTGTTAGGCGAAGCTATCGAAGAGTTCGACGCAGACGCGTCTAAGCTTTGTTGTGATCCGGAATCGGCAGACGTTACAATCCGCTGCTATCTACTCGGTCAGATCGTCGGAGAAGTTGTCGCCGACCTTCGCGAAGAAGCAGAAGACGAAACCGAGATGGATGCTCAAATTGAGCTTGCAGAAGTCGCGAAACCGACCACAGAGAAAATCGAGCTTGCATAATGGAGCTTCAAGTCTGAGCATGATGAAAATCATGCTCAGCATTGAATCCCCATTAACCTAACTCAACTAAAGGAGAAAATCACCATGAAACACAAAACCGAAACCGAAGAAGTCAAGCTCATGATCATGGATTGTGAAGCTGTGGAATTCGTCAAACAACAGATCGAAGGAGAAGAAGTCGCGAGAAAAGCGGTCATCGACCGTCTTTCTGCCTCATGGGGAAAGTCCGCGTTCGTATTCTCTGACTTCCTGCGTGCATCGGGAGCTTTCGACGAAAACTTTCTGATCAATGCGGCCGGATATGACGTGCTGACGCTGAAACCGACCGGAACAATCTCGACGCGTGCAGACGGCCTTCCGAGACTCAAAAACTGCGGTCTGTCTCTGCGCTATAAAGAATGGCTCAAGTCTGTAGCAAAGACTTTTGAATTCGCAGTAAATACGACTATCAAATGCACAGACTTTCAAGGTAAGATTCAGAAGGTCAGATTTACGAGATGCCTTCCGGGAAGTTATCCTGAATTGCATTTCTCCATTGTCGCCGAAAAAGGCGAATTCGAACGATTCAGAGACGAAAACTATGCACAGATGCGAGAATATAACGATTCGATTTTTGAGGAGACTCCTTACCGTTTCTATCTTCGGAAATGGACAAACAGAGAATCCATCGGTTTTTTCAAGTATCTCATCCATGCAGGAGGCGAGAACGTTTTTCAGCAGCTTTTCAGGATGAACCACAGAACGATTTCAGATTTCTATGTTCTCGAGGAAACAGCATTTAAGAACTACATGGAAAGCACAGATTACGCCATTTCTAGCGAGATCGAACGACTTGAAAAACAAGCAGACGACTATGTGTCTCTTATGGGAGACAAGTATAAAAAGGATGCCGAGAACGGCCTGCTTCGCGTCATGCATGAAATCTCGATGGAGACTCTTGAAGAAATCTATATGATGCTTCTCCAGGATGCGAATCCTGGCATAGTTCGCGAGACCGCTTGAAATCGTCGGAAGACGTGCTATATTAACCAACATGGAGACCGAGAAATGAAAAAGAAAGCTAAGCTTTTGTTCACCTTCAAAGAGAATGGTTATCCATTCGGAGAATACGAATACAGAGGAGAAACATATACAGTATGCTTTAATTGCTTCTATTGCTTTCATACTGTAGCAGAACAGCACGCGAGAGAACAAGGTTATATCGACCTCAAACTGGAAGAACGTGCAAAACGTGCCAAGTCTGAAAAGGTCACCAGTAAAGAACACACAAAAAGCATAGACGAAGAATTAAAAGAAGTCTATGCTATGTGGGACTCGTTATAATCTGCGTTTTTTAGTCTGTGCATGGCTTTCCGGTCATGCACAGCATAGAGTATGCAGAAACGTAAAAATAACGCATCTTTGATGCGTGCCATGTTTACGCCATTGAGACCGGAATCCGGTCGAGATGGAAGATATCACACACACTAAACGCGAAGGAGACCGGAACATGCAAACCACAGCATCAGAGGCGGCCGCCATGCTCGGCCGCATCGGAGGAAAGAAACGAACACAGAAGAAGCTCGACGCATCGAGAAAGAATCTCGAAAAAGCACGTCAGGCCACAACAGCAGAACAGAAACGAGAGATCGCAAAAAAGGCAACAGAAGCATCTCGGAAAAAGTCTGCTACCATGACACAGGAACAGAGATCGGAACGTGCTAGAAATGCTGTTTTAGCAAGATGGAAAAAGGCGAAAGAGGCCTCAGGAAAGGAAGGTGAAAAACTTGACT
>Ga0310696_10000527_pt1 | contig 59909 bp, 48 predicted proteins | sample AusTroGonzalo_MG_4_FD_203885 | JGI IMG/M metagenome (GOLD analysis project Ga0310696, IMG submission 203885) | Bovine rumen microbial communities from tropical cattle in Woodstock, Queensland, Australia - Gonzalo_02 (v2) (version 2) | ecosystem: Host-associated > Mammals > Digestive system >...
TTAATTTCAAATAATTACGAGTTCGTTATCTCTGTTTCGTTGTTAAAATTTTGGTTATACAATATGTTAAAATTCACAGGACAAATATAAAGATTATTTACGATTTTGGATATACGATTGAAGAAATTATTTGTGGATTTGATAATTCGCAATATTTTTTTTACATATCTTCTTCCCATTTTATGGGATTGTTTGCAATATATTCGGAAATGTTTCGGTATTCTGTTTCGTTTCGGATGATATGGTCGTAATAATTTGCCTGCCATAATGGATTTTTGCGATTGAATTTTTCCATTGTCAATCCGTTCGCATCAATCCAATCGTCAATACGATTGATTGTTGCCGATTTGAATCCTGCAACAAATGATGATATGGATTTGGGTTGGCATACAAATTGGGGCGTCGGGCGGTCGTGTAGAGGCGAATGGCCGTTCGCCCCTACATTGCCGCCCGTGCATTCAGGTTTTTCCAATGTCACGATTGCATGCAAATGGTTGGGCATTAAAACAAATGGTCCCATAATCAATTCATCACGGATTTCAAATGATTTTACAAATTCATTGTGAACAATTTGTCCGATTTCGTTCAATACCATCTCGCCATTATTGACATTTCCTAAAAATAATTGGCGTCCTGCGGTGACAATGGTTAAAAAATAATGCCCGTTTCTGGAATAATCCCATCCGCGCAAACGATTTGATTCTATTCGATATTTGCCTTTATATTTTTCTGCCATTGTCGTGTGCCGCATTTGCGACATGTTTTGTCCCGCAAATTTAAAAAAATCACGAATTATGATTCGTCTTCGTGTCTAAAATACCATATTCTGAACCTTGTTTGTGAAATCGGTCTAATATTTTGATTTATAATAATATAGATAATTCAATTCGCAATAATCCCCAAATGTTTTTCTCGAAAATATGCACTTTTCCCCAAATTTATTTTGCCAAATCGTGCACTTTTCCACAAATGTTTTGAGGCATTTTTTACAGAAATGGAGTAAAATATATGGGTAGGCAAGCGGTCTGTTGGTCTTTCTGGTAGTCCTTGGTATATAGCAGTATGCGGTTGCCGATGCGTGACGAGTATTTTTCGCAGAAAGCATCCAATGACTTATGCGATTTATATCCAGACGACTTGACTTCCAATGGTACTATCTTTTTCCCTCTGGAAAGCAGGAAGTCTATTTCGTAGTTTTTGTTTCCGGTTTCGGTAGGAAAGGTATAATAGAATAGTTCGTTTCCCGCTGCCGTTAGCATTTGCGCAACCAAATTTTCATATACATAGCCAAGATTCGCCTCCAATTTGTCGGAAAGCAACTTGTTGTAAATGATATTCTCGGCGAATGACTTGTCCCAGAAGGCAAGTGTTACGAATAAGCCAGTATCAACCATAAACATCTTGTAGGCATCCATAAGCTTGTGCATCCCTAATCCTACATTGGGGTCGGTGATATGGTATGAGAGATTTATAACCATGCTCTCGCGCATTTCCGAAACTATCAAGTCAATGTTGTCGGTTCGGCGAGCATCAATGGCTGTTTTTATCTTGTACCGTGAAGCATTGCTATTTAGTTGAGACGGAATGTTCTTGAACATAAGCGATGCCCGTCCTGATGAGTCCAGCTTCATAAAGTCGTCGTCGTAAAGTTGTATGATTTGCCGTTTTACCTTATCCACAGCCTGCATGTTGTTGTGCTTTATGTATGCGTCAACTGCTTGTGGCATACCGCCGACTAGCATATACAAGCGTAAATCGCGCATAGTCTTCCGATGTGCAGCCGACAGAGGCAATTTTTTTTCGTAAAACTGTTTCAATGTCGTTAATCCATTTTCTTGACCAATAGCCCATAGAAATTCCTCGAAATCAAGTGGATGCAAGTCCATTTTCATCTCCTCGCTGGGAATGAGTATGTTCTGTACATTGCGCCTAATGGATATGAGGGAGCCTGTCTCAATATAATCGTACCGACCGTCCTTTACCAGATGCTTTATGGCTTGTCTTGCAGGTGGAAAATCCTGTACTTCATCAAATACTATGACACTTTGCCTGTTGTGAAGAACTACGCCAGTTTCCTGCTGTAATTGCAAGAAGAAAAAATCCAAATCGGAAATGTCGTCAAACAATGACGCTATTTTCTTGTTCTTCTTTGAGAAGTCTATGAGGATGTACGACTTGTATTCCCTCTTGGCAAACTCCTCAACAAGAGTCGATTTGCCGATACGCCTTGCTCCCTTTATAAGTAGTGCGTACTGACCGCTCCATTGCTGTTTCCATTCCAGCATTTTGTCGTATAATTTCCGTTTGAATATCATAATAGTTTAAGTATTTGATTTTCGGGGACAAAGATAATTCAATTTGCAATAATCCCCAAATGTTTTTCTCGGAAATATGCACTTTTCCCCAAATTTATTTTACCGAAACATGCACTTTTCCACAAATGTTTGGGCAATCTTCATTAGGGCAAAAAACATTGGTGTTCACTAAAAAATGTGGTAATACAATTATCAAGTCATTTCGGAAGCTAGTCGAAACACGCGATACGGAACGGGGAGCGTTGTGAAGACTGCTATCCGTAATCTCCTATTGTATTATTATTCAAAGAGATTCCGCATAAGCGAGTTCACACGACACGTTCCTTAGTCGGTTCACTCTGCTTTGTGGAATGACATTCCTTTTTTTGCGTACAGTCATAAAAAAACAATGCGATTGCAACATTTGTGCAACCGCATTGTACCAATATTATTTATAACCAGTTATTTCTTTACAACCACTGGATCTGGAATATCTTCGGTGATACCAGCAACCTTCTTTGCCATTTCGGCGTATTCCTCGAATGGGGTTGATGCCTTTACTACCATCTTTGCACCATCGGGAGAACCGCCACCGTGCATACAACCAGGTACGCCAGCACCGATAGTTAACCATTCAGAAAGTCTAACGGCTCTCATGCGGCTTTCGGTCGAGCAGTCGCCAGCCTTGATGATGTTGGTGATGAATTCGCCGTAAGCAGGATTGTGGAAGTCTTCGTAGGTAGGTGCGCAACCTGTTTCAACAATACCGCCGCCGATTTCCTGGCAGAGACGCTTTGTTTCGTATGGCAATGTAGCAACATACATCTTGTTGAGGTGAGCAATCTTCGAGTTCGATACCCAAACGCCGTTCTTCTGTCCGCCGAGTGCCATTGCACCAACGCCAAGACCGAAAGTTGTTTCGTTGTTTGCTGCCATAGCAACAAGCTTGTCGTCGAATTTCTTGCTTGAGATGCCGTTTGCGCGAGCCATAAGCATGCTTGCACCAATCATGATGTCGCCCTGACCTGCAACGCAAGCGCCTATGCAAGCGCGGTAGTTAGCGGTGAAGTATTCGATAACCTTGCCCGAATACTTGAATTCGCCAGCCATGAATACTCTTTCGTTCGGAATGAAAACATTGTCGAAGAGCAAGTAAGCCTGAGTGATACCGGTTTCTGGAATATCCCAGTTCTGCTTGTATTCGCGGTCGTCGCTCGGACGGCGGGTTTCAACTATTGTGAGGCCTTCGATGTCGCGCGGGCAAACGAACGATACAGCAAAGTCGGCATCGGTGTCCTTGTAGCCCGAACCCGGGAGGATGAAGATTTCATCGGATGCAGCAACACCGCAAATCATAACCTTGGCACCGCGAACTACGATACCGTCGGCACGCTTTTCAACGATGTGGACATTGCTGTCGAGGCAAGGCTGCTGATGAGGCTTCATGCTACGGTTACCCTTGGCGTCGGTAAGAGCTGCTGCGCAGAGGATTCCGCGTTCCTGAGCCGAAAGTATCCATGCTTTCAGTCTTTCCTGATAGTTGGTGCCAAATTCGGCATCGATGTCGTGGGTAACAGCCCACATAACATTCTGTGCATTCCATCCAACGCAGGTTCCGCCAGAGCAAGTACCAGTCTGGCGGTACATTTCGCGTTTCATACGAGCGTTGTTCATGATGTCCTCGAGGGTTCTCATCATGCTGTTGAAGCGCATAATCGGCTTTCCTGTGAAGTCGGAAACAGTTGTGAATATGTCCTTCTTTTCTTCGCAAGCTGCACCATCGTATGCGCGTGCGTGGCTTTCAACTGTACGACGGGTTGCCGGGTGGGTTGTAACATCGGTGATTAATTCTCCATTCTTGTAGATATTTGGTCTCATTGCCTTAAGGGCTGCCAAATACTGTTCGCGTGTTCTTATCATAATATTATCTTTTAATTTTTGAAAAAATGATTGGCAAAGATAATCAATATTTACGATTTGCGAAATACGATTTACGATTGAATTATTAAATTTTTAAATCTTTCCTCTTTTTCACAAAGAACCCAACCAAAACCGCCGACGACACTAGATACGAACAAGAGTTCACGACACAGGCACCTTCGATATTCCTCATCGGAATAAGGACAAAGGCAAGCGACAATGTTACAACCAATCCTGCCGATGAACGCAGAAGCAAGATTTTCAGTCGTCCGAGTGCGGAAAAGTAGTTGAAAAGCACCTGAGCCACAGAATTTGCTGCAATTCCTACTGCAAGCATCAGAATCACAATCTTTGCTTCGCCAAAACCTTTGCCAAAAACAAATTCAAAAACCGACATCGGCACACAGGCTGCCACGACAATACAAAATACTGTTATAGCAAGTGTGATAAGCGTCACCTTGCGAGTTTCGCGCCAAGCCTCGGTAGTGTCGCCCATTTTCAACACCTTGGAATACTGCACCAAGGCCATACTGCGACTAAAAACCCAAATGGCTTCAGAAATAGTCACGCCCACCGAAAATATGCCCACCGACGACATATCCGCATATATACCTATCAAATAAAAGCACAACCTTGCATTCAGAAACTGCATAAACGCACTGAGTTCCTCCTGCCATCCAAAGTTGAAAGTCTTCTTGAACGTATCGAAACTAAACACAAAACGTATTCGCCCGAAAATCCTATGCGTAAACACCTGACAGATTACCAGCACAATGAAATACGACAGAATCTGGGCATAGAAATAAGCGTGATAACCTGTTTCTGGCAAAAAATAATGGAATGCGAACATAAATACCAGCAACAATGCCGACATAAGCAAGGTAGCAAGGTTGTACTGGAAAATCTTCTGTACGCCAAGGAACAATGACGAATGGAAAGTTATGCACCCCGACAGCACTGCCACCACAAAAAACGGAAGCACTGGCACTGAAGCATCGGTAAAAGCGACGACCACAGCCGCTACCGCCGAGACAATAAATGTCCACAAAAACGCCAATGTTGCCAGCGGGGAATGTCCGATTTTCTTCAAGAAAAAGGATACACTGCTGTTTGTCAGGATATTGGTAAAGGTTGCGACAAGACTTATGTCGGCGGCAAATATGGCGATGAAGCCCTTGCCTTCGCTGCCCCACATCTGCGTTGTGAAAATTACTGCGGCAAAGTTCAGCAGCAGAATCAACACCTTGGTAAGCGCAGTTGATATAAAGTCCCTGTCGATGTTAAAAGTTTTCATTGATGGCACAAAAATACAATATTATTTACGATTTACGAATTACGATTTTAGATTGGAGAATTTGAAAATTTGATGATTTGAGGGGTTCAACGTTTAAAGTTCAACGTGAGCGTAGCGAACACATTGACTGCGTCGAGCTAAAGGTCCGTGTTTATTCGTGTAATTGGCTACGCCGAGCTAAATGTTCAAAATCTGCAGAAACGTTGCGTGCAACGTCTCCTTTATTTGGAATGGTTTGAGGTGGTTTCGAGTTGTTTGAAGTGGTTTGAAGTTATTAACGTTTAAACGGCTTTAGCCATTCAAACGTGAAACACATAAACGCCGTAGGCATAGAACGGCGAAGCCATAGAAACGGCGTCAGCCACAGAAACGCCGCAGGCATAGAAACGGCGTAGCCATAGAAACTTTTAAATCTTAAAACCATCTAATTATGAATTATTGATTACCTTTGCACCAAATTTTATGGATAGTATAATTGGAATATTATCGTCAGAACCGTTTTTCTATGTAGCATTAGTTGCTGGCATTGCACTTTTGGTGTATGCAGGCGACTGGGTAGTAGAAAGTAGCACTCGCGTAGCCGAATATTTTAACGTCTCAAAGCTAATCATCGGAGTAACAATAGTTTCTATGGGAACATCGCTACCAGAATTGTGCGTCAGCATAAGCGCGGCGCTCGAAGGTTCTGCCAATATATCCATAGGAAATGTTGTGGGAAGCAACATCGCAAACGTATGCCTGATACTTGGAATCACTGCAATCATAATCACCTTGCCCATTTCGCGGTCGGTGATTCGGCGCGACCTGATGATACTTCTGGCGGCAACATTATTGTTTGCGTTCTCGCTTATTGACAACGAGATAAATATGCTTGAGGGCATCTTTATGTTGCTCCTGATGGCACTTTATATGTACCTGACATTCAACACTGCAAAAAAGGAATCAAAAACCGAAGACTCCGAAACAAAACCCGACAAGTCGCACAACATCTGGATTTCGCTGCTGTTGGTAGTTGTCAGTTGCGCAGGTCTTATTGCAGGTTCTGAACTTCTGGTTTACGGAGCCAAAAACATTGCTTTGTCGTTGGGAGTCAGCGACAGGGTAATTGCCGTCACCGTAGTTGCCATTGGCACAAGCCTTCCCGAACTTACCACCTCGATAATCGCTGCCATAAAGAAGGAACTCGACATTTCCGTAGGAAACATCATCGGTTCCAACATATTCAACATCTGTATGATTATAGGTATCACATCTTGCATCACACCTCTCGAAGCCGAACCCAACATCCTGAGCTTTGATGTATGGTTCCTGCTTGCCTCTCTCCTACTCCTTGGAATTACCATTTTCCCAATCAAGGGCAGAACCGAAATCGTCAGAATCGAAGGCATACTGCTGCTGTTGCTTTACATCGGATACTATGTGGCAATGGGAATGACGGGACAGTTTGCGAGGATGTAAGATTTGAAAATTTGAAAGATTTGAAAGATTTGAAAATTTGAAGATTTGAAGATTTGAAGATTTATGGCAACAGTTTCTACTTTTGAAGATTTGGATATTTGGAAACAGGCTCGTGACATTTGTATGAGTGTATATGAGATTACATGCCATGATGATTTCAAAAATGATTTTCGTTTTTGTTCTCAAATCAAAGCTGCTGCCGGGTCAATAATGGATAATATCGCGGAAGGTTTTGAAAGAGAAGGCAATAAGGAGTTTATCCAGTTCTTATTTATTGCAAAAGGGTCTTGTGGTGAATTGCGAAGCCAATTAATCCGTGCAAAAGATTGGAATTATATTACAGAAAATGAATTTAATAAGTTAAAAGAAGATTCTTTTAAAATATCTACAGGAATTTTTAATTTTATAAAGTACCTAAAGAATAGTAATTTTTCTGGAAATAAATTTAAATAAATTAAATAGTCAAATCATCGAATTATCAAATAGTCAAATTATCGAATCATCAAATTATCAAATAATGAATAAATTATTTACTCCCTACCAACTGGGGCCTATAACATTACGGAATCGCTTCATTCGTTCTGCGGCTTTCGAGAATATGGCACGCGACAACATGCCGACAAAAGAATTGATGGACTATCACGTTAGCGTAGCGCGCGGCGGTGTCGGAATGACAACAGTGGCTTACTGCGCTGTTGATATAACCGGCGTTTCGTTCAACGGACAGCTTTATGTCCGCGAGGAAAGCCTGCCCGAATTGCGCAAACTTACCGACGCTATTCACGCAGAAGGCGCAAAGGTCAGCATCCAGCTCGGGCACTGCGGAAACATGACTCACCGCTCAACCTGCCACTGTATGCCTGTAAGCGCATCCAACGGCTTCAACCTGTATTCGCCGACTTTCCACCGCCGTCTGAAAGTGGAGGAGATAAAGCAGTTAGTAAAGAACTTCGGCAAGGCTGTTGACTTCTGCCGCGAGGCTGGCTTCGACTGCGTTGAGATTCACGCAGGACATTCCTACCTTATTTCGCAGTTCATTGGCAAGCGCACCAACCATCGCCACGACGAGTACGGCGGTTCGTTCGAAAACCGCGTGCGCTTCATGAACGAAATCCTTGACGAGGTTATGCTTCACGCCAAGGACGATATGGCAGTTGTGGTAAAGACCAACATGTGGGACGACTGCTGGCGAGGAGTAACCATCGAGGAAGGCATCAAGGTTGCAAAGGAAATCGCAAAGCACAAGGTTCACGGCATAGTGTTGTCTGGCGGTACTGTAAGCGCTTCGCCGATGACGATTCTTGGCGGTGCAATGCCGCTCAAGGCTATGGCCTACTATATGCCGAAGTCGATGTGGTGGCTCAAGGCTGCTCTGCATATTCCGGGCGTAGGTCCTATAATGACACCTACATCGCCGTTCAAGGAACTGTATTTCATGGAGAAAGCCAAGATTTTCCAGAAGGAAATCAAGGATGTTCCGCTGATTTATGTCGGCGGAGTGCAGTCTGGTGCTAACTGCCAGAGAATCATGGACGAAGGTTTCGAACTTTTCCAGATAGCACATGTGCTCATCAAGGATCCCGATTTTGTAAAGCATGTTGAGGAAAACATTAACTATCATGCAGGTTGCGGTCGTTCCAACTACTGTGTAGGCCGTATGTACACGCTTGATATGAAGTGCCACGAGTGCGTTATGCGTGACGGCGAGGCAATTCCAAAGAACCTGCAGAAGGAAATCACAAAACTCGAGGCAAAGGCAAAGAAGTCGATTGAAGAAAATAAGAAATAATGTTTTTTTGCAATAATCACATCGCAACAATGCCAAAGGAGATTTCGGATAGGTTAATTCACACAGCTCCACGTTCCGTATCGCTGGTTCATTATACCTTCCGAAATGACGTCCCTTTGTCGTCATTCCACAAAACAGAACGAACAGCATAAGGTAACGTTGCTTGTGAGTTCGTTTATGCGGAATCTCCCATGTGATATTGCAACCATTTATAGTTAGTTATAAAGAAATAAATAATCATGCTCTCTCTCGTAACTGGTGCAAGTTCAGGAATAGGATTGCAATATGCAACGCAGTTGGCTCGCGACTACCATACCGACCTTCTGCTGGTAAGCAATCAGGAAAAGGAGTTGCAGGAGGTAGCCGACAATCTGGCAAAGGAATACGGCGTAAAGACTATCGCACATTATGCCGACCTCAGTCAGACCGATGCAGCCGAAAATCTTTTCAAATACTGTCAGGACAACAACTTGGTGGTTGACATTCTGATAAACGATGCTGGCGTTTTCTTCTTCAACCAGTACTGCGAAACCAATATGAAGCGCATCGAGCTGATGCTCAACCTGCATGTGATAACAGTGGCAAAGATGTGCCGTCTGTTTGGCGAAGCAATGATTAACAGACAGTTGACCGAGGAGGAGAAAACACAGAAAATTTGTAGAAAAAGGCGCAAGAAAGGTTATATCCTTAACATGTCGTCGATGTCGGCCTGGATGGCTATGCCAGGCATTCAGACCTACAATTCCACCAAGGCGTTCATCTACAATTTTACAAAATCAATCTGGTACGAGCTTAAGCCTCACGATGTTAACATAATTGCCATGGCTCCGGGCGCTGTCGATACGGCTTTGTTCGGACTTGCGCCGAAGTTGCGCAAGCTGGCTGTCGCCCTAACGGTAAGCATCACACCCGAAAAATTGGTTAAGAAGGCTTTGCGCAAGATGTTCCGTGGCAAGAAGGCTTCGACTCCGGGCTTCATCAACTGGCTTGCAACGCCATTGCTGAAGCATACTCCCGACTGGATGCTCTTCGTCACGATGAAGCATATAGGGAAGTATCAGAAATAAACATTAGGCTGGATTTTCATTATACAAAACACCAATAAGCAACACTTAAAAATACTGGTTGCTTTATTCAAAATTTTACTTAAGTTTGCCACAAATATTTATGCAGATAATAATGAAAACAATTATTACCACGATAACATTGCTAATGCTTTTCTGCATTGCATCGGCACAAGTCGATACAAAATTCTCTACATCCAATTTTCCCGGTCGTGCAAGCGAAGTTAATGCAGCAAAATCAAACATTAAATCTGGCGACGAACTTTTCTATGCTGGCGATTTTGCGAATGCACTAAAATACTATATGCCAGCGCAAAACTTCAATCCAAACAATTCCGACCTCAACTACAAGATTGGCTACTGCCACTTCAACTCTATCCAGAAATCACAGTGCCTCGAATATTTTGAACGAGCATACAAGCTCAACAAGACAATCGACAAGCGAATCCTATTTTATCTTGCTTGCGGTTATCACTGGAACTACAAATTTGAAGATGCAAAAAAATGCTACTCCGACTATATGAAAACCCTGCGTGACAAAAACGAACAAGCACAAATCCGACATCTTATCCAGCAATGCGACAATGGAGTAGAAATCATAAAGGACACAGTAGATGTCGAAATCATAAACCTCGGAGAAAACATCAATACCGAATACCGCGAATACTGCCCACACGTTACATCCGACGGATCAAAACTATATTTTACCTCGCGGCGCAAAGGCACAACAGGAAATTCGGTACATGAAGATGGTTTGTTCTGCGAAGACATATATGAAAGTACTCACACATCGGCAGGATGGACCAAGGCGCGAAACATAGGTTCTCCGCTTAACACAGGTTTTAACGATGCGATAGTCGGACTTTCGCCAGATGGTCAGACAATGTACGTGTATATGGACGCTAACGGCGGAGATATTTACGTTTCTACACTTAGGGGTAGCAAGTGGCAAAAGCCAAAAAACATTTCAGAAAAGATAAACAAGGCCTCTCACGAAACTGAGACTTGCCTGTCGTCAGACAACAAGACTCTTTACTTTATATCGAACGTAAATAGCCAATCCCTCAACGACCACGACATCTACTACTCTACACTCGATAAATCCGGCAAATGGTCGGCTCCAGTGAACATAGGGAAACCGATAAATTCGGAATACGATGAACGCGGAGTTTTCATTCACCCTGACGGCAGAACCTTGTATTTCTGTTCTAACGGACACAACAGCATGGGCGGATACGACATTTTCAAGTCGGTAAGGGATGAATATGGTCATTGGTCGGAACCAGAAAATCTCGGCTACCCAATCAACACACCACTCGACGACCTTTTCTTCTCGATAACTACCAGTGGTCGCAACGCCTATTACACCTCTGCTCGCGCCGACGGCTACGGACAATGGGACCTCTACGAAATAAAATTCCCGACCAAGGAGCAAAAACAAAATGCGCCCAAAGTCCTTGTTACCCTCGTCAAAGGTACAATCACCGATGCAGACAAAAATTCGCCACTTGAAGCAAACATCGAAATCACCGACAACAGCAAAAACGAAGTTATATCAACATTCAAGTCGAACAGTTCGTCTGGTGCATACATTGTGAACCTGCCATCGGGAAAAAACTACGGTCTTAGCGTAAGCAAGGACGGCTACCTTTTCCATAGCGAAAACTTCAACCTTGCCGACACTGCCGACTTTCAGGAACTGATAATCGACGTGCAACTGAAAAAAATCCAGGTCGGCACAACCATAATCCTGAAAAACATATTCTTCGACTACAACAAATCGTCGCTGCAGCCCGAATCGTATGCCGAACTCGACCGCGTTGCCGAAATTCTAAAAAAACAACCGAACCTTAAAATCGAGATTTCTGGTCACACCGACAACCAAGGCAGCCTAAAATACAACACCGATCTGTCGGAATCGCGTGCAAAGACCGTGGTCGATTACCTCATTGGCAAGGGCATTGCAGAAAACCGACTATCGTATAAGGGCTACGCCTACGAAAAGCCTATCGCCACCAACGACACCGAAGAAGGTCGCAGCGCAAACAGAAGGGTAGAATTTAAGATATTGGAAACGAAATAGAAGATTTGATGATTCGAAGATTTGATGATTCGATTTGAGATTCGATGATTTGGGGCTAACAGGCCGCAGACAGACAGGCAGATCTTCCGTTAGACTGGTCTTATGCTAGACTTTTAGCCCCCATGCACACACAAAAAAAGGAGAAAGCATCGCTTTCCCCTTTCGATTTGTATGAAAAATAACCTTTTAGTCTTCTTCCTGCTTGTTTGCTTCGTATTCCTTGAGCAAAGCGTCCTGTACGTCAGGTGGAACCTGCTGGTACTCAGCAAAGCTCATGCTGTACATTGCACGACCACCAGTGTTTGCGCGAAGTGAAGTAGAGAACGTTGCCATTTCTGCCAGTGGAACGCGAGCGATAATCTTCTGGAATCCCTTTTCGCTCGACATACCCTGAACGATAGCACGACGACCGTTCAAGTCGCTGATAACATCACCCATTCTGTCGCCCGGAACGAGAACTTCGAGGTCGTAAACAGGTTCCATAATCTTTGGACCAGCGAGTTTGAATGCCTGGCTGAATGCGTTACGAGCAGCGATGATGAATGCGATTTCCTTTGAATCAACCGGGTGCATCTTACCGTCGTAAACGAATACTCTGATGTCGCGAGCGTAAGAACCAGTCAAAGGACCTTCTTCCATCTTTTGCATCAAACCCTTCTTGATTGCGGGCATGAAGCTTGCATCGATAGCACCACCGACAACGCAGTTGTAGAACTCGAGGCGACCGCCCCACTTCAGAGGAATTTCTTCCTTAGCCTTGATGGTCATAACCTGTTCCTTGCCGTCGATCTTGAACTTACCAGTTGTGTCAACACCTTCTACGATAGGTTCAATGAGGAGTGCTACTTCACCAAACTGACCAGCACCACCCGACTGCTTCTTGTGACGGTAGGTTGCATTAGCCACCTTAGTGATAGTTTCGCGGTATTCAATTCTTGGCTTGTCGAACTGAGCAGCGATCTTGTAAACATTGTCGAGGTGCCACTTCATAATGTTGATGTGGTATTCGCCCTGACCCATAACGATGAGCTGACGCAACTCGATATTGTTTTCTGAAAGCAAGGTCGGGTCTTCGTCCTTCATACTGTTGATAGCAGCGATAAGCTTTTCCGATTCGCTTTCGTTTACAGCCTTAACAGCTACTCTGTACTTGTATGCAGGGTACTGGATTGCTGGGATTTCGTTGTCTTCGCCTATTGCAACGAGAGTCTGTCCGTACTTTGTGCCTTTCAGCTTAACGGTAGCACCTATATCACCGGCTGCCAACGAGTCAACTTTGTTCTTTGTCTTACCTGCGCAAGCGTAGATAGCCGAAAGTCTTTCCTTAGTGTTGGTCTTCGGGTTGTAGAGGTCGATACCTTCGGTGATGGTACCGCTGAGAACCTTGAAGTAGCAAATTTCACCGATATGTTCTTCGGTCGAAGTCTTGAAGATGTAAAGAACCGGCTTTGCGCTTGAGTCGCACTTGATTTCGCGACCTTCGGTATCCTTTACGTGTTCCATCTTTTCTGGTGACGGAGCAACGTCAGCGATGAATTCCATAAGTCTCTTTACGCCAAGGTCGGTACGAGCGTTAACGCAGAAAATCGGGAAAATACCTCTTGCAGGAAGCCCCTTAACGATACCTTTCATCATTTCTTCTTCGGTAAGAGTGTCGTTCGAGAAGAAGATGTCCATAAGTTCTTCGTCAGCCTCAGCAGCGATTTCGATAATCTGGCTCTTGTATTCCTGAGCCTTTTCTTCGTATTCTGCAGGGATGTCCTTAACCTCAACGTTGTTGCCGTTCATTGTGTACATCTTGTGAGTGATGACGTCGATGAAAGAAGTGCAGCCAACGCCCGGATTAACTGGGAACTGAGCCACAACAGCATTCTGTCCGAAAGCCTCGCGGATAGTTTCGATAGTATGGTCGAAGTTTGTCTTTTCGTGGTCGAGCTGGTTAAGGGCGATAATCATAGGCTTACCTGCCTGTTCGAGGTAACGACCGTGGATTTCGGTACCAACTTCAACGCCGTTCTGAGCGTTAACAACCATTACTGCTATATCTGTAGCGAACAAAGAAGAAACAACGCCACCGATGAAATCGTCCATACCTGGGCAGTCGAGAATGTTGAACTTAGTGTTACCAAGTTCTGCATACATTACGGTTGAATAAAGCGAGTTGCCGTTTTCCTGCTCGATGAGCCTGTAGTCGGAAACGGTGTTCTTGCTGGCGATGTCGCCCTTGCGGGTGATAACTCCGCCAATCTCTAGCATACTTTCAGCCAAAGTCGTCTTTCCTGCACCAGAATTACCGACCAGCGAAATGTTTCTAATTTGTTGGGTTTGATAATTTTTCATACAATTTCTTTACTTTTTATTAATGAATCTATTTTCTAAAATTTTGGTGTGCAAAGTTAAGCATAATTAATTGATATTGCAAGGGAATATTTTGCATATTTTAGAAATAACCAGTAAGCTTTTTTGAAACACAAACAAGCATTGTAGAAAATACCCTGACCATTGGAAAAAGCACCGTTATAGCTTCCAGGCTACAATGTCACGGCAAAGCACGAGAAAAAACAAATCTACGCGACATTATGACCGAAATCATAGTCCCCGCAATACTTTGATGTTATTCTACCACAATAGCAGAACAAAAAACTTATTCAATCACAAATGTAAAATATGTATCGGGATACGGCTCGTTCTTCAGTACGAAATGCCACCACTCGGTGCTAATGCCTCTGAAACCGTGACGAACCATTGCATCGCGCAGAATCATACGGTTTTTGTGCTGTTCGGGAGTGACGCCAGCATAGTCGGGATGGCTTTCCTCGCCCAACCAGTCGAATGGCGAACCCATATCAACCTCCTTTTCTGTGTTCATATCGAAAAGAGTCAGGTCGATTGTTGAGCCACAAGTATGTCTGCTCTTCTTTGCAATGTAGCCTTCCTCAAAAAGACGCGGCTTATCAATATCCGGATAGAAATAACGTTTCATAAGCGTATCGGAAGCCTCTTGCGACCAACGTACAAAATGGTCAACAGCACATTGCGGACGATATGCATCGAAAATTTTCAGGCGGTAGCCCATAGCCTTAACATCGTCGCTAACAGCCTTTAGGCTGTCGGCAGCCTCCTTGGTAAGATATGCTATCGGAGCATTGTACCCGTCAACACGCACTCCCATAAAATTATAGGTGCTGAAGTAACGAATCTCAAGAATTGCATCTGGCACCACATCCGTAACGACAACAAAACCAGCCTTAGATGCTTCCGAAACTGTAGTGTCAGCAGTATTTTCTGCACTAACTTCTTCAACAACCGCTTCTGTTTCCTTATTTTCTTCTACTGCACTATTCTTTTCATTGTTCTTGCACGAAAACATTAATCCGCACAACATCAACGAAATAGCAACGTTCAAAAATGTTCTTGCTTTCATTATTTTACCTTTTAATTACAAATGCAAAAATAGTCATTAAGGAAATACTAACCAAAAAAGAAATTTATATAACACAAAAAATAATATCTTTGTCTCCCATTAAATTTTTACACAAATGAAGAAGAACATCTTAACTTTAACAGCATTAACACTATTGATTATGGTAAGTTCGTGCAACAAGAAGACAGAGACAGAAGACAAGCAGGACAATCCGCTTCTGCAGGAATGGACAACAGAATACGGTGTTCCGCCATTCGACAAAATCAAGACCGAGCATTACATCCCCGCATTCGAGGAAGCAATGAAAGTACAGAAAGAAGAAATTGACGCTATCGTGAACAATCCCGATGCTCCTACCTTTGAAAATACAATCGAAGCACTCGAAGAAAGCGGCTCGTTGCTGACAAGAGTTGAAAGTATTTTCTTCAATCTTGCCGAATGTGTAAATTCGCCCGAAATGGAACAAATTTCCGATGAAATTCTGCCGAAACTTTCTCAGCACGGCGACGACATAAGCCTCAATGCCAAACTGTTCGAACGCATAAAGGCTGTTTACGACCAGCGCGAATCGCTCAACCTCGAGCCAGTACAGATGCGTCTATTGGAAGAAACCTACAAGGGCTTTGTACGTGGCGGTGCAAACGTTCCAGCCGAAAAGCAGGCTCGTTTCCGCGAAATCAACGAAAAACTATCGCTTCTCACCACAAAGTTCGGCAACAACGTGCTGAAGGCTACCAACGACTACAAACTTGTGGTTGACGATGTTGCCCGTCTCGAAGGTTGCACCGAAGACCAACTTGCCGCAGCTCTCGAACTCGGCAACGAATCAGAAGAAACCAAAGGCAAGTACGTTTTCACAATCCACCTGCCAAGTATGGAACCATTCCTGATGAACTGCAAGGATCGTGAATTGCGCAAGGAACTCTGGACTGCATACTCAACACGCTGCACATCTGGTGAAACCGACAACAGGGAAATCATCAACGAAATCGTCAACTTGCGTCTCGAAAGAGCAAACATCCTCGGATTTAAGTCGCACGCCGCTTACGTCCTCGATGACAATATGGCAAAGACTCCCGAAGCTGTTGACGAACTGCTGATGCAGGTATGGACTCCGGCACTTGCAAAGGCAAAGGAAGAAGCTGCTGAATACCAGAAGATGATTGATGCCGAAGGAGGCAACTTCAAACTCGAACCTTACGACTGGCGCTACTACTGCGAAACCTTACGCAACCAGAAATATGCACTCAACGACGACATCATCCGTCCTTATTTCTCACTCGACAATGTTCGCGACGGAATGTTTATGGTTGCCAACAAACTCTATGGCATCGAGTTCCGCGAAAACAAGAATATCCCAGTTTATCATCCCGATGCTGTTGTTTACGAAGTTACCGAAAACAACAATGTTATCGCAATACTTTATATGGACTTCTTCCCACGCGAAAGCAAGCGCAGCGGTGCTTGGATGACCAACTTCCGCGAACAGTCGTACACCAAGGACGGCAAGAAAATCATACCATTGGTATCATTGGTTCTCAACTTCACAAAGCCGTCGGGGGACAAGCCGTCATTGCTCAACTTCGACGAGACTTCTACCCTCTTCCACGAGTTCGGACACGCACTTCACAGCATACTTACCGACTGCCGCTACGAGTCGTTGTCGGGAACAAACGTTTCGCGCGACTTTGTTGAACTGCCGTCACAGGTTATGGAACAGTGGGCTGGCTATCCGGAAGTTATGAAGATGTATGCAAAGCACTACAAGACCGGCGAAGTTATTCCCGATTCGCTCATCAACAAGATTGAAGCCGCTTCGACCTACGGACAGGGATTCATCAACACCGAACTCATTGCCGCGTCGTTGCTCGATATGGCTTACGCAAACATCAGCGAACCGACAGAAATAAAACTTCCCGACTTCGAGGATGCCGAAATGCAGAAAATCGGCTTGATTCCCGAAATTATCTCGCGCTATAAAAGCACCTACTTCCAGCACGTATTCTCAGGCGGATATAGCGCAGGATACTACGGCTACACTTGGGCAGCAGTCCTCGACAACGATGCTTTCGAGGCATTCAAGGAAAATGGTGTTTTCGACAAGAAGACCGCCGATGCTTTCCGCTACAATGTCCTGCAGAATGGCAACACCGAAGACGCAATGGTTCTCTACAAGCGTTTCCGCGGTCAGGAACCGTCAATTGAACCGCTGTTGAAGAATAGAGGTTTGAAATAACCGACAAATACTACAAAAAGACAAAATAGGCGGAGGAAACTTCGCCTATTTTGTTTTTATTTCCGACAGTTAAAGCATCATGTCGGCAAACCTTTAATCGTAAACTCTTTTGCCCTTACAGGGCGAGGGTAGCAACCGTCTCGCAACTTCCCCGCCCACGGAAACCTTGCCCTGCGGTGCCCTTGTGTGCGCTACCGCGCACGCACCGCACAGCAATGTTTCCGCTGCTTTGCGTGTTTTGGGGGAGAACAAAAGATTAGTTCTGAGACTGGCAAACCGCGCGAACGGTCAACCCATAGTAGCGGTCGCCGATGTCCACGTAGCAACCGTCCGAATCGAAGAGGAGGCCCCACGCGCCGCCCGTATCGTCCGAGTAGAGCGAACCAGACCAGACGTAGCCGCCGGAACCGGCACCGTTGAGCTCACTATCGTAGCGGTAGCCGGCAGCGGGCAGGAAAATAGAGTTGCCGTTAGATCCCGTGAACAAGCGTCCGTTTACGCCGTTCTGGGTTGTCCAAGTTACGGTACAGTTATCAATCAATTCTCGCATTTCTGTCTGTGTCGGCATTCTCCAGCCCGAACCCCAGTTGGCTGTGGCGGCATCATCGGAAGACTGCAAGGTTGCCAAGCCATCGGAACCTGTGTATTTTGTCAAGTTTGAACCGTCATAATACCGATAGGTATCCCAACTGTATGTTTCCTTGGTTGTAGTTTCGCCCCAAGCATAGTAGTTGCCGTAACCTTCGGGAGTGGTTGCTCCCACATTACAGGTTGCCCACTTGGTGCCGCTTGGCAGCCCGAGGTCAACCCAGTCGTAGCCGTTAAGTGTGCCTGTAGTTTCAGAGGTTGTTGAAGAATCCTCTGCCCTCTTATACAGAAAGCCCAAAACAGTACCAATAATATCACCAGAGGTATTGCCACAGTCAGCACTAACGACTTTCACAAGCACATAAGTTCCGTCAACCTTTGATATAAAAGTCATCGGAGAAAAACTTTTTGCATGGTAATCATAAGGAACTGACAATTCAGTAACAACAGTACCTGCCGTATATGAAGCAGCCAATGCTTCTTCTGTTGTATAAGCATCTGACGTCACCACAACAAACCCTTCACAATTGCTTGTAGTTGCAATCATAGTAGCAGTACTTGTGTTCCTTCCTACCATAGCAACACCCATAATCGTATTACTGTCTTGAGTCACTTGATTTCCATTGATTGATGCCCATGTTACCTGATCTGGTCTTGTCAAATAAATTACATTGCTCCAGTTTGTTGGGAGATCACCACTTTGTGTATTTTCTCCTCCACCACCAATATTGTCAACATGCCTTGCCTCCCACTTGTGCGTAGTGCCGTTGTACACAAGTATGTCGCCGTCCTGTGCGTTGGTAACGTCAATATCGAAACCTTCGAGCCTCTGGGCCACAAGGGCGCGGTCGGCTGCAAATGCGTAGAAGCCGCTGGTTATCTCCAGATAGCCGAGGCTCTCAAACGGAGCACCTATCTGCGCCTGATATTCAACATAAAGCCAGTAGTTGCCGTTGCCCCACGGAATCTCGTCAAACGGGGTGTTGGTAACATTGCTGCAGTAGGCGTACACATCGCGGTTAAGCTGGAACGACATGAAACCGTTGGCATTGGTTGTAGTCTGGTGCATAGCGCAATATACAGGAGTACCGCCCTCGCCGCCCTCGTAAACCGTAAGACGCACCGTTATCGGGCTGTTTGCCAGCAGCTGGTTGTCTGCATCGCGTACCGTTGCCGAAAAGTTTACCGTCTGCGGTACACTTTGTGCGAATGCTGCCACACCGAGCAGAATCGCAATAATGATTGAGATAAATTTCTTCATATTCGTAGTTTTTTAGTTGTTTCTAAGTTTATGTGGGCTTACGCCCGTTTCTAAGTTTCTAGGTTTCAATGGCTACTTGTGCTGAGCGCAGTCGAAGTACGCCGTTTCTAAGTTTATGTGTTTCGATGTTTATGGTTGTTTATGATAGTTTGAAATAGTTAGATGCTGTCTCAACTCTTAACTCTCATCTCTCAGCGCAAGGCATTGCGCCACTACTCTCGTCTCTAAACTCTCGTCTTTGGGGTTCCTGAGCGTAGTCGAAGGACAACTCTCAACTCTCATCTCTCATCTCTCAACTCTCATCTCTCAACTCTCGTCTTTCAACTCTCATCTCTCAACTCTCAACTCATCTTTTCACCATCTTCGCCGTTGCCTTTCCTAATTTAATAAGGTATGTTCCAGCTTTCAGCGCCGACACATCGAGCGAAACTTCGCCCTCGCCTACCCTTTGCGACAACATCAGTCGTCCACCAAGGTCGTAAACCTCTACCGAAGCGTCTTCGCCAAGCGCTGCTCCCTCGCCAACGACAATGTTGACAACATAGTCGGCTGGATTCGGATACACCGAAATGCCCTCGGCAATTGGAATCAGCCCGTTTTCGGTTGGAATCTCATCCATAAAAACTTGCTCGCCGTACTCCGAGGTTATTGTCAGCGAACCGCCGCTACCGCTTGCCGACACCCCGAAAGGAGCGCCCACCACAGGCTGGAAGTTGTCGCCTCCACCCGCCACCGACGGGAACGAAACGCTCTCGATGGTCTGCGCATTTAGGGTTACAACAATCAATAGTAACACACTTGTAATCAATACAATCAACTTATTCATATACAACAATTTATAACATTCAAAAACTTTACAGCCGAAATATCCGGCATAAAAACAAAACTTGGAATTTATTGTGACGAGAAAATGTTTTTGCAAATTTGCAGTTGAACTGCAAATTTGCAAAACATCTCTATTTCATATTGTTAGCCGACTCTATCAGCGCCTTTATCGGAGCAATACCCAGATGCGAGTTCTGCTCGATTGCCTTCAGTACGGCACCACCGCCTGTAAAGATGTAGTAGTCCTTGCTGTCGAGAGCCATAATGTACAGACCTGGCAACAAACGCTTTAGTTCCTGCATTGTATCGCCACCACCATACAACTTCACAGCCTGCGGATTCTGGTCGATAATGGTATCGAGAGCGATTGTACCCTCATTGAAATGCGGAACAAAGCCCATAACTGCATTTACAAAGATTGTCTTTGCCGAGTGGAAAACATCGATGATTTCTGGCTCGTCGTAGCAACGCGGGTCAACGTCCATAACCCAGTTGAGTTCGGTACCAGGAGCCATCTTGCGGATGTCGTGGATGCGGTACTTGCCCTCTATCCTTTCACCGAAAACGTCAGATTCACAAATTATTGGCATTTCAACAATCTTTCCAGGATACTGCTGTGCGAAATCAACAAATTCCTTTGCAAGTTTCACATCGTCTTCTTCAACACCTTTAAACTTGAATCCATACTTAGCACACAGATATGCATTGTAAATAACACCGCCGAGAACAAGTTTGTCTGCCTTCTTCAGCAGAGCATACAGGGAATCAATCTTTGTATCGAACTTACTACCTGCAACAACAGCAACGAATGGACTTTCTGCTTCGAAAATACGGTTCAAGTTCTCGATTTCACGCTGCATCAGGAAACCTGCATACGATGGCAAATACTTTGTAACGCCAACAGTTGAAGCGTGAGCCTGCCAACTACCGAATGCATCGTTTACATAAATGTCAGCCAAACCTGCAAGTTGGTTTGCAAAACGGTCCTGCTCCTCGCCTTTTGCCTCTTCGCCAGTAAACCAACGGGTATTCGGCAAATATATCATATCCACATCGTGGTTACGCAAACGGCGTATGCTGTGGTTCACATTGGTCTCAATGCTGAGATAACCATTATCTTCGTGCGAATAGAAATCGGGGACTTCTATCTTAATGTGCAACTTGTCCTCAAGATAATCTACGATTGGCTGTACGGATGTCTTGGCATCAATGGTAATCTTGCCTGTCTTCTTGTCCTTCGGACGACCGACGTGCGTCATAAGTATAATCTTTCCGCCCTTGGAAAGTATGTAGAACAAAGTTCCGAAAGTTGCATCTATTCTGTATGGGTCGTGTATTACACCCGACTTAACAACGTTGTGGTCAACTCTTACGAGTACGATCTTGCCTTTTAAATCGGCTTCTTGAATCAAAGGGAGTCTGTTATCCATATATAATTTGTTTTAAAAGTTTGATGGCATAAATATAAACAAAAAAGCGATACAAAAAACATCTTGTATCGCTTTTTTTTCGTTATCGGAGCAACATCACCGTTCCTGTCCGCTCGTAGTCATTTCCGAACATATCCTTGAAGTAAGCACGCCAAGTGTAAACACCTTCGGGACATGGACGAGTTCCATCGGTTCCGTCCCATTCTTCCTCCAAGTTATTCGACTTGAACTGAATAGCACCCCAGCGGTCGTAGATAATCAACATAAAGTTGTTGGGGTCGATTGAACTTCCGAACAGGCGGAATGTTTCATTTATTTCATCGTTGTTCGGTGTGAACGCGGTAGGTGCAAATATGTTGTACTCGTTGCTTACTTGAATATCAACGCCAGCGGTATCGGTACAGCCGTACAGCGAAGTTGTCGTCAATACTACGTGGTAGGTACCCGGCATAGTGTAGGCATGTACAGGACTTGACGTTGATGATGTAGTATTGTCGCCGAAATTCCACAGGTTCCAGAATCCGCCATGCGAATAGTTGGTGAAGTTCACAATCGGGCTTGCCATTGAAATGTTGGCTCTGTCAACCCTGAAGTCAGCCTCTGGAATTGAGAATACCATAATCGGAGTTGTTGTATCTCGACGGCATCCCTGATAAGAAGTAACCTCAAGGCTTACGTTGTAAAGTCCCGAATTGTAGAACGTATGTACAGGATTTCTAGCCTCCGAATAATTTTCAAAATCACCATCATCAAAGTGCCACCTATAACGTTGTCCTACATCTGGCGTGTTTTCAGCAAAAGATACTTTAAGAGGAGCACAACCTTCAACTACATCTGTTGTAACATTTATAGGAACGTCCTCGAAAGTATTAATATAAATAGGTATCACCACACTGTCGTAACGGCAACTGTCGTATGCAACGAAATTGAACAATGTATCGACATTGACAATAGGTTCGAAAGGCAACTTTATCAGTTCACCGTTTACATAAACCTCATCGGGTGCCAGACCTCCGCCCATAACTCTCACATCAAACGAAGCCTTGTCGCCCGGACATACAAGCGTGTCGGACAAAAGCACGACATCGAGAGATATTGGATCAAGTACCGAAACAGTAACTGACATCTCCGCACTCGAGCAGTTGGTGGCATCAACTACCGAAGCATAGTATGTTGTAGTTTCCAACGGAGTCACATTGGTTGACATACCGCTTTCGCCATTGCTCCATAATATAGTATAAGGTGCAACACCGCCCGAAACAATACCAATTCCTATCTGGGTGGTCATTCCCGAACAAATGGTGAAGTCGTCCATCATCTGGATGTAGAACGGCTCGGGTTGGTTAACTACAAACGAATACTCCTCATGGCAGAAGTTTGCATCTGTCAAGGTAACTGTATAAGTTCCTGCCGGCACATTTACAAGGTTCTGCTGCCACAAACCGTTCGACCACTCGTAATGGTATGGCTCGTAACCGCCATCAGCTGTAAATACTACACTTCCGTCAGTAGAACCGTTGCACGAAGCATCCGTACCCGAAATATATCCCGACAACGGGAACTCCGACTGATAAATATGTACGGTATCGTATGCGAGACAGCCATTTTCATCGTTAATCCTTACCCAGTATTCGCCCGGGACAAGATTGTCGATGTCTTCGGATATTGCGCCAGTGTTCCATGTATAATAATAAGGTGGAGTTCCGCCGAACACATTCAAGTCACAGACACCGTTGCCTTCTCCGTAGCATCTTACATTAGTTGGTGTAATGTCGCCGTGCAACGGCAATGCAGGTTGACGAACCTCTGCCATAGCATATTCAACACAGCCGTGAGCATCAGTAACCGTCACAAGGTAGAAGCCAGCATACAATTCAACCAAATCCTCGGTCGTTGCACCGTTGTTCCACTCAAATGTATATGGCTCGGTACCGCCTGTGACAGTCAAGTCTATACTACCTGTATTTTCGGCATAGCACCTTACATCGTGGACATCAAGCGAAAGTTCAAGCGGCTCAGGTTGCTCTATAACGTATGTTGACATTACAATACATCCGTTTGCATCGGTAATAGTCACCGTGTATGGACCAGCAGGAATATTATGTAAATCCTGAACTGCATGACCATTAGACCAATAATATGTATAAGCAGGTGTTCCTCCTACTACAGTTATGTCTATAGCACCGTCACTAAGACCGAAACAACTTATGTGCTGCAAACTTACATTTGAAATCTCAAGTGGTGCGTCTGGCTGGTTTACAACAACTTGGTCTTCGTGTTCGCATCCAACAGCATCGGTTATCGTAACCGTATATACGCCAGCGGGAACTCCATGAGGATTCTGCTGTGTACTGCCATTCGACCACAAGTATGTATAAGGCGGCAAACCACCATATACTGTAACATAAAGGTTACCAGTAGATTCTCCGTGACAAAGAACATCGTCGGCACGGGTTATACTTTCGATAGGAGAATTGGCTTCAAGAATATTAGCCTCGCCCATCGCCGTACAACCATACACATCAGTGAGTGTAACATAATAGTAACCGGAATAAACATTTATTTCATCGGTTGGACCAGCGTGCGTGTTGGTTGGTCCTTCAGAATATTGCCAAGTGTAGTCTGGCGCACCATTGATTGCGGTTACCTGAATAACACCTGAATTGTCTCCGTAGCAAATAACGTTAGACGAGTTAATCTCAATGTCAAGTTGTGGACGTGGGTGCAACCAAGTTCCGGGGAACGTTACATTGTACTGGTTGGCAGGGAATTGCAAATCCCATTCACGGTCTATTCCCAAGAAACCAAGATTTATATCACCAAGAGGTATCACCTGTTCAAAAAAAGCCGTATTACAATCTGTTGGAATACAAATATCAATGTCTCGCGTACCCTCTCGTGTCGCAGGCGGAATTTCATTATAACGCTGAACATCAATTCCTGCAATATCGTATGAGTGAGCTATTGCATCGTCGGGATTCTCATAACCGCCCTCTATTTCAGGCAAGCGAAACTCTGGCATAGTTGCAAAACTAAAGAGGTTGTCGAGTCCCGGAACATTAATGTGAACGTGCAATACCTGTAGGTTCAATTCAAAACGAAGATTATTATAGGTATGATTTCTAAAACCGCTCTGGATGTTGTATGTCACATCGTAAACCTGCAACGAATCCCAGTTGTAGCAAGGATAAGTTATGTAGAGGTCATTGTTGACTGTAAATGTTACCACGTCCGACTCGCCTTGCTGTACTAGCGTATTTCCTCCAGAAACTTCGTAGAAAGGCAGAGGAGTTGCAAAGCGCAAGGTCGCCAATATGTCGGGACAGAATGAGAACTCCTGCACCAGAGCCATTGTCATCTGAAGGTTCAAATGAAGTATATAATACTCGATTGTAATGACATAATCCTCGTATATTGGATATGTAATTGTCTGTCCTTCAATAATATCAACAATTTCTCCAACTTCTGGCTGTCCAATGGCATTACCGATAAACCTGATAAACTGCAATATATTCCAGTTCAGATACAACCAGTCGTCCTGACCTTCGGCATACAGGCACTGACCATCAATACGGTCTTCTGTCTCGACGTAAGGTATTGTGATGTCAGCTGTTATTCCAATCCCGAAAGCATCTGGAATATGGATTACCAGAGAGTCTCCATTTCCAAGGAATCCTGTATTGATATATGGCATACCGGTTGAATCATTAATCCACGGATAAGCATATTCGCCAGTAGCAGCATTCAAGTACAAAACTGCTATTGAATCGTGAGGAACGGGTGTTGAAAATTCAGGGTTGGCAGGAAGACTCACTGGAGGAATAAGGTGTATTGGGGAAACCACTTCTATACCCAGAGCCTCTACCGAAACAGACAAATCAACTCCGAAGCCATATTCAAGGTCAAGAGCTATAGTTCCTGCCGTCGGGAAATGCGTATCAAGAGCCCATCCGTTCTGAACAGTATAGGTAGAATGTATAGGAGTTGTTTCACCATGGTCAAAACCATAATGGTCGGGAAAATCAAGAGTTATCTGCACAGGATAGTTGACTCCAATATAACCGCTTGAGAAGCCGTGCATACTAAAAGTAGAATTAAGATATACCCACATATCAAAATCGATATGAATACCTACAGCATCGGTTCCTATCACCTGATGTATGCTCGGGTCTTCGGCACAACCTGCGCCCATACACAGATCTATAAGATTGTAGTCGAAATCAATGAAAGTGGCATCTCCACCTCCCCACATGTCAACAGAATCTACATGGTAGGTTATGTTGTGCTGCAATATGTTCGAGTTGTCCTGCGCCGACACATCCCGTGCGACAAGCAGAACAAGCAGAACAGATAATGCTATATATAGTTTCTTCATAATCGTTAATCGTAAATTTTAGAAGTCAACATACTTTGCAGGATAATAGGTTTCAGCCTGTTACTCATCAACTTAATATAACCTGCATTTATCCACATTGTAAAATGATAATCGCCTGACATTAGCACAAGCCTCTCGAAGACGAAACCCTGAAGTTTCATTTCGGCAGTAAACAGCAAGCCGTCGCTGCCATCGTGCATCACAACCGGTTCTACCGAAATAAGCGTCATCCCTTGAGTAGCGAAATAAGCAGAGTCCATAGCCCTCGAAATCAAGAGGTAGGAAGTACCCACGACTTCTTCGACCTGAATGCTGCTCATAGTACCGACGTGCAGGAAGCCCGGCAACGAATCGACATACTTGAAATATTCTGGAGGCTGAATCCTGATGTTTGTGTTAGGGATTGCAACCATTTTGCTCTCGTCGTAAACAAAGTTTTCGCCAACAGCAGTAAGTCCGCTAAGAGCCGAACCCATTCCTGCCGTCTGCGACGACTGGCCATTTTGCTGTTGCTCCTGCTCCTGCGAGTAGGCTGAAACAGCCGACAGGATAACAAGCAACACACTGACAATAACCTTGTTCATATAAAACCTATTAATAAAAATTAAACCGCGTAAAGATACAATTTTATTTTTAAACGTACACCTATTAAAACGATTTTTTTTCCGACGGTTGCCTTTCCAATGAAAAAGAATACATACTTTTTAATATCGCACTGATTACAAAGCGTTTATAAACATACAAAAACTAACAAAAAAATATAAAGCGAAAAAGGTAACATTTCGTTAACATCATTTAAACATAAAAGAAACAAAAGGAACAAGCATTATTTTTAATTTCGCGACCGAAATCTTAGAAGATATTTTTGCGAAATGAACGTTTCTATAGGCAAACGGAACTATGCCTTAATGCTAACACATACGATAGCGTTAGTAGTTTTTGTTGTCGCTTCTGCAATTTTCTCAAAAATGCTTGTTATAGATAATAATTCAAACTTCGTAGAAAATCAAAATTACAACCAAAACATCAGCGCAGGAACCTACTGGGACGACACTTCATATTCGGGCAGACCGCAGATTATTCCAGAAGCGCAACCAAACGGCAACAACCTGTTTTCGAAAATAATTTCAGGGATAAAAAGTTTCGGCAAATTTCTGCCATTCACCATCATACTCATTTCACTGATTGGCATATACATTCTGCTTAATTGCCTGAAAATAAGCCCGCAAAGTGCAATATTAGGTTCGCTTACATTTGGATTTTTCACTTACGGCATAGCCGAACTGCAAGCAGGAGAATTTACCGAAATGATAGCCATCGGCATTATGCCTTACATCCTTGCAGGAATCGTACTGACATTCAGCGAGAAAAAAATCATAGGCATAATCATCACCATGATAGCCACAGCATTGCTTACAGCAACCTGCCACTATCAAATTCTTTATTACACACTGCTTAGCACCGCCGCATACATAATATATGCACTTGCCGTAAAGGAAAACAACGCGAAGCAAAAACTTGTATCTCTTGCAATTACAATAGTCGTACTTGCAAGCGGAATACTCACAAACGGTGCCGCGATTTTCAACGAATACGAATATTCAAAATATGCCGTCCATCCCCTACCCGACTACAATGTAGAAAACCCATATTTTGACGATGGCGGCGAATCCTTGTCTCTTCTGATTCCAAACATAAAAGGCGGAAAATCAGCAGCAAAACTTTCCAACAGTTCCGAAACGCAGCAGTTGCTCGAACCACTTTTCGGACAGGAAAACGCCACAAAGTTGACAGAAAAATCGCCAACCTATTTCGGCAAACACCATTTCAACAACGGAACGACATATATCGGCTCACTGACACTTCTACTTGCACTGTTCGGCAGTATATGCAGCCACAGAAAAGTCAAATGGGCATTTATATCATTAGCAATTGCCTCAATAATACTTTCGTGTGGCAATATTGAATATTTCATCACACAAAACATTCCGTTATTCTATAATTTTAATCATTTTTCAAATATTTCGATAATTACGGCAATATGCATATCAGTCTTGGCAGCACTTGGAACCGAAGAAATCATAAACCACAATTCCGAAACTAGCGAAAAAAGAAAAACTGTTTCGCTCTACATTTCAACAGGAATTTTGTCAGTTATCCTTCTGATTTTCGTCATCTTCCCATCAATAGCCGGCGACCAAAGCAACGACAGAAACAATATGGCGGAAATTGGCGTTTCAGAAATGCTGGCATCGTATATGCCGCAGGATATTGAATACGCCGAAGCCGTTGCTGAATTCAAGAACGACTACATAACAGCCATCCGCAACGACAGGATTTCACTTGTTCGCCGCGACGCAGCCAAATCATTGGTTTTCATTCTAATCGGAGCATCCATTGCATTTTTCGCCATACGGAAAAAACTAAACGGCAAAATCGTAGCAAGCACCCTCGCCGTACTAGTACTGGCAGACTCCACGATTGTTAATTTGCGCGACATCAGCACAGAAAAGACAGAAGCCGCACCTACACAAAGCATTGCCGACAAAGCAATACAAGGCGACAATGACATTTTCCGCGTGCTCGACATAAGTTACGATGCCATACAAAACGACAATTCAACTTATCTGAAATTCAACTCGTTGGGTGGCAGCGACGGATATTGCCAGAAACGCTACAAGACATTCTGCGACTCAATTCTAAACAAAGAACTTGCCCTTACGCGATACAACATTCTGTCGTGGGCGCAAAGGGACGGAATGACGCAGGACGAAATTCAGGAAGTCTTCACCCTCAAGTATAGGTCCCCTATTCTCGATATGCTCAACGTAAAGTACATTATACTTTCGGAAAGAGCAGAACCACTTGTGAACCAACATTCTTCGGGCAACGTATGGCTTGTTGACAGTATCAGGTTTGCAAACTCCGAAGACTTGGAACTTGCCAAACTACAGCACATCGACACGAAAAAGACCGCCATCGTAAACGAACGCTATAAATCGGAATTTGCCGACGTGGAATTTGCAATCGATAGTACCGATTTCATAGAATTAACCTCGCACAACGGCGACACACTAAAATACAAGTCATCGTGCAAAGGCAACAGACTAGCAATTTTCTCCGAAATTTTCTACCCCAAAGGCTGGAAAACAAAGATTGACGGAGAAAAGGCCTCTTTCTTCAGATGCAACTACATTCTGCGCGGAATGATAATCCCAGCAGGTACACACGAAATAGAGTTTGCCTTCGAGCCGAAAACAGCCAGAACTGGCAGAATAGTCTCGTTGGCTACAAACATAACTTTGTTTTCGACAATAGCAATACTTTGTGCAATTGGTCTGATAACCAAAATACTGCGCAAAAGAAAAACGCAAAAAACAGAAGTATGAAAATGAAATTCGATAAATATCAAGGTGCCGGAAACGACTTCGTCATCGTCAACAACCTCGACGGAAAATACAACTTGTCGGGCGAACAGATAGCACGGCTTTGCGACAGGAGGTTTGGCATTGGCGCAGACGGACTTATCCTTGTCGAGAAGAGCGACAAAGCCGACTTTGCAATGAAATTCTACAATTCCGACGGCAAAACCGCCAGTATGTGCGGAAACGGCGGACGCTGCATTGCAAGATATGCCTTCGACCACAAATTTGCATCAAAAACAATGAAATTCGTAGCCGAAGATGGTCTCCACGAAGCAGAAATCATCGATAGTGAGAATGTAAAAATCAAGATGATAGATGTAGATGGCATAACAATTTTCGACGATGGAATGTGGACTAACACTGGAGTTCCGCACTTTGTAAAGTTTGTAGACGATATTGACGACGTTGACATCGACATTGATGGGTGCCGACTTGCCGACGACAAGCGTTTCGCACCAGAAAGGGCCAATGTAAATTTCACCGACAATGCAAATGGGTTCAGATTAAGGACTTACGAACGCGGAGTAGAAGGCGAAACTTTGGCCTGCGGAACAGGAACCGTAGCCACTGCATTGTGTATCAATACGAAAAACGGAACGTCCTCCCCTATCGCACTGAAAGCAAAAGGTGGTTTGCTAAAGGTTTACTTTGAAAAAAATAACAACGGATATGAAAATATATGGCTCGAAGGGCCTGCTATAAAAGTTTTTGAAGGAGAAACAAATGGAAATGAATAATACAAATCCCACAAAATCGCCGAAATTCGATTTGCACGTGCACACTACTGCTTCCGACGGCAGTTTGAACGCGCAACAGATTGTCGCAGAAGCCAAACGCATAGGCCTCACAACAATGGCAATCACCGACCACGACACAATCGGAAACGTAAAGGAATGCATTGAAGAAGGCAAAAAACAAGGAATCCGCATAATTGCTGGAGTTGAACTTAGCGCAGAAGTCGACAGTGGTAAAATGCACATTCTCGGATACGGAATCGACCCCGACAACAATGAGTTCAACCTTGTGATGAAAATGCTTCGCGAAGCAAGGGAAGACAGGAACAAAAACATAATTGAAGCCCTAAAGTGTATATTCAAGATAAACATAAGCCTTGAAGATGTGAAAAAGCACGCAAAGGGCGAATCAATAGGCAAGCCTCATATTGCAGCCGCAATTGTCGAAAAAGGCTACTGTCCCGACATTGAAACTGTTTTCAATAAAATCTTGGGCAAAAGGTATATGGAAACCATTGACAGGAAAAAACTTCCACCTAAAAGTTGCATAGAACTGATAAAAAAGGCTGGTGGAATTGCCTTCCTCGCCCACCCCAACTCACTGAAACTGAACACAGAAAAGACTTTTGCCAAAATAAAGGAACTGCAGCAATACGGACTTGTAGGAATAGAAACCTACCACAGCAGACTTTCGCAAACACAAAGCAACGCATACATAAAAATGGCAAAGGAACTTGGTTTGATGATTTCGTGCGGCAGCGATTTCCACGGACCAGAAGTAAAAAAGGACGTGAAACTTGGGCTTGGTGTCAATTGCAACCTGCCTACCGACAACGAAGCACTAATTGCCCCGCTTCTTAAGGCACTAAATATGTAACAAAATGGAAAACAACATTTTTGCACAAGAAGTTAGAGTCGGCGACATCATAATTGGCGGCAATAACAGAATCGCCATCCAAAGTATGACCAACGTCCCTGTTGGCGACATTGATGCCTCTGTCAACCAATGCAAGCAACTTTTCGACGCAGGTGCCGACTTGGTAAGGCTCTCTGTACCACGCACTCCCGACATCGAAAGTCTAAAACTGGTAAAAAAGCAACTCGAAGCCGACGGATACAAGAAACCCTTGGTTGCCGACGTGCATTTCAGTTCGCAGATTGCCGAAGAATGCGCTAGAATCGTAGAAAAGGTAAGGATAAACCCTGGCAACTATGTCGACAAGCGTGCCAACTTCAAGGAACTGAACCTCAGCGACTACGAGTACAACATTGAACTTGAAAAAATACACGACAGACTGTTACCGCTCATCAAGGTATGCCGCGAACACGGCACGGCAATAAGGATTGGCTCAAACCACGGCTCGCTGTCCGACAGGGTTTTGTCGCGCTACGGCAATACGGCCCGCGGAATGGTAGAAGCAGCAATGGAATTCATCAGCATTTTCGAAGCCGAAAATTTCCACAATCTTGTCATCTCGATGAAAGCCAGCAACGTGAAAGTTATGACCGAATCGTGCGAACTGCTCAACAAACGGATGATCGAAACCGGACATGTTTACCCTCAGCACCTCGGTGTTACAGAAGCAGGTGCTGGCACAGACGCAAGAATAAAGTCGTGCCTGGGCATCGCCTACTTGCTCAACAAAGGCATTGGCGACACAATAAGGGTTTCGCTGACCGAAAATCCTGTAAACGAAATAACTTTTGCCAAGAAATTCACAGCAGAATTCGGTGAAAAGAAGGCTTACTCGGAACAAAAGACTGCCACCAACTATGTTGGCTCTGTAAATTTCACGCCAAAGTCAACCGATACAGAAACCGCCATTTCCGAAACCTGCATTTCGCTAGCCAACGACCTAATCGACAGAAAGATAACCAACTTGCAAATAAACGGCAACATAGCAGGAATCGACAACAATGATTTCGTTGCCGACATAATGCAGGCAGCAGGAATAGCCGTCAGCAAGGCCGAATTCATTTCGTGCCCGGGTTGCGGACGCACAAACTACGACTTGGAACGCATTTCGGAAGCGGTAAAACGTGAATTTTCGCACTTGAAAGGTCTGAAAATAGCCACTATGGGCTGCGTCGTGAACGGTCCTGGCGAAATGGCCGATGCCGACTACGGATGTGTTGGAAGCACCAAGGACCATGTCATAATTTACAAAGGACAAACACCTATTATCCGCGATGTTCCGCAGGACAACGCCGTGGAAATGCTAAAGAAAGTCATTGCCGACAACGGCGACTGGAAGGAAAAGTAAGATGTACTCATTGGAACGCGAATTTCACACACAAAACCGCCGCAAACTGCTCGACCAAATCGGCAACGGCGATACCGTGCTATTATTTTCGGCAAATCCGCAGTCACGCAATGCGAACCAGTTTTTCCGCTACCGCCAAAACTCCGACATATTGTACTACAGCGGAATACAGCAGGAAGAAACAATACTTCTGCTCCACAAGAAAAGTACGACCGAAGCCGAAGAATATGCCTTCGTAATCGAGCCAACCGAACACATAAACGTGTGGACAGGCATAAAACTTACCAAAGCCGAAGTCAGCGACATTTCGGGCATAGCCAATCTGGAATACCTCGACCACTTCGACAGCATTGCCGATGAAATCATAAATTCGAGCAAAGGCAGAGTTTACATTTCCTTCGGCAACAACATACGCAAGGCTGAATACATAAATTTCCGACAAGAAGCATGGAAGAATGCTCACAGAGATCTGGAATTCAACGACATCGACACCATAACCACAACTTTGCGACTGCAAAAAAACGACTACGAAATAGGTTGCATACGCGAAGCGATAAGGATTACAAAAAATGCATTCGCCGAAGTCTCCAAGATTATCCGTCCGGGCATTCACGAATACGAAATCGAAGCCGAATTTTACAAGCAAATCCGCGAATGCGGATGCGATGGTTTTGCATATCAACCCGTTATTTCGTCTGGAAGCAACAACTGCATTTTGCAAAGCATAAACAATCAAGGTATTTGCCACGATGGCGACCTATTGATTATGGATGTTGGAGCCGAATACAAGGGTTATGCCGCCGACATCACACGCACAATTCCCGTAAACGGCGAATTTTCGCCACGTCAGCAACAGGTTTACGACGAAATTATGTCGATTCAGCGACAAATCAAGCAATATTACGTGCCGGGCTCATCAATAGACCGCATACATTCCGAATTTGAAAATCTGATGCTCGAAACACTGCAAAGACTTAATCTGGTCACAAAGGATGAAATTGCGCATCAGGAATCGGTACACGCAACCGTAAAGCGTTATTCGCCGCACCTTTGCTCGCATTTCATCGGACTTGATGTTCACGATGTGGGGAACCGACGCACAATATTGCAAAGCGGTATGGTAATGAGTTGCGAACCAGCCATATATATTCCCGAAGAAGGTTTCGGAATAAGAATGGAAACCGATATGCTTGTCGGTGAAAAGCCTGTGGATTTGGGAGAATAGTGCTACCCAAATTTATTACACACTTTTAGCAGACACCATTAAACTTTATTATCGTAACACTACAAATAATGACAAAACAAAATAGGCTACCCATCGGCAGCCTATTTTTATTCATAAGCATTGATGTTTACAGTTTTGGACCTGCGTCAACTAACTTCTTGCCTGCTGGGTTGCTTGTGAACTTAACAAAGTTCTTGATGAAGCGTTCTGCAAGGTCACGTGCCTTAACTTCCCATTCGTTAGCGGTTGCGTAGGTGTCGCGCGGGTCGAGAATCTTCGGGTCAACGCCTGGCAATGCAGTCGGAACTTCCAAGTCGAAGTACGGAATCTTCTTTGTAGGCGCTGTCAGGATTGAGCCGTCGAGGATTGCGTCGATGATTCCGCGTGTATCCTTAATGGAGATACGCTTGCCAGTACCGTTCCAGCCTGTGTTAACCAAATATGCCTTTGCATTGCTCTTTTCCATACGCTTTACAAGTTCCTCGGCGTACTTTGTCGGGTGCAATTCGAGGAATGCCTGTCCGAAGCATGCGCTGAAAGTTGGAGTAGGTTCGGTAATGCCACGCTCTGTTCCTGCCAACTTAGCAGTGAAACCGCTGAGGAAGTAGTACTTGCACTGTTCTGGTGTAAGTATTGAAACTGGCGGAAGAACACCGAATGCATCTGCCGAAAGGAAAATAACGTTTTCAGCAGCAGGTGCAGCACTTACCGGACGAACAATCTTCTCGATATGGTCAATCGGGTAACTTACGCGGGTATTTTCGGTAACGCTCTTGTCTGCGAAATTAATCTTGCCTTTTTCGTCAACGGTAACGTTCTCGAGAAGTGCATTTCGACGGATTGCGTTGTAGATGTCGGGTTCGCTGTCCTTGTCGAGGTTGATAACCTTTGCGTAGCAGCCACCTTCGAAGTTGAAAACACCGTCGTCGTCCCAGCCGTGTTCGTCGTCGCCGATGAGCAGACGCTTCGGATCGGTCGAAAGGGTGGTCTTGCCTGTTCCGCTAAGTCCGAAGAAGATAGCGGTGTGCTTGCCCTGCATATCGGTGTTTGCCGAGCAGTGCATTGCAGCAATGCCTTGCAATGGAAGGTAATAGTTCATCATCGAGAACATACCCTTCTTCATTTCGCCACCGTACCAGGTGTTGAGGATAACCTGCTCGCGGCTTGTGATGTTGAATACAACTGCAGTTTCGCTGTTGAGACCGAGTTCCTTGTAGTTCTCAACTTTTGCCTTCGAAGCGGTGTAAACGGTGAAGTTCGGTTCAAAGTCCTTCAATTCTTCCTCGGTCGGCTTGATGAACATATTGCGTACGAAGTGAGCCTGCCAAGCAACTTCCATAATGAAACGTACGTTCATGCGAGTGTCCTTGTTGGCACCGCAGAAAGCGTCAACTACGAACAGTTCCTTGTCGCAAAGTTGCTTCTTTGCAAGGTCTTTCACTACATTCCAAGTCTCCTGTGAGCAAACGTGGTTGTCGTTTTTGTACTCGTCGGTAGTCCACCATACGGTGTCCTTGGAGTTTTCGTCCATAACGATGAACTTGTCCTTGGGAGAACGGCCAGTGTAGATGCCGGTCATTACGTTTACAGCGTCGAGTTCGGTAAGTTGGCCCTTGTCGAAACCTTCGAGCGACTTGTCCATTTCAAACTCAAACAATTCCTCATACGAGGGATTATAATGGAGTTTCTTTACACCTGTTATGCCTATCATGGCAAGGTCTTTCAATATCTTTTCGTTCATTTTAAAATTTAAAGTTTTTATGTTGTTTATACATTATGATTTCTATTCAACCACAGTCAAATCGGAATATTTCACGTCGAAAGAGCCATCAGTAATCGACTGTACTTCGTTATTTTTGTTAAGATAATTAAAGAAAAACGTTCCCTTAATTATCTTTGTTTCGCTATTATTTTCAGTGACAGTTATTGCTCCTGCAGTAGCCGGAAACTTATCGAATCCAGACTGGAAGTATCCAAAAACATCCTGTCCGAAATAATGTACACCGTCTGAAACTTCTGGTGGCATTTGCAGTATTACACTCTGCCATGCCTGAGAGCGATCGCATTCACCTGTCAGTATCATAGCAGTGTCGTTTTTGATACCAGAAATGGTTGTGGTGTTCCATATAATATTGTTGAATGTAAAATTGAAGGCATTGGCATATTTATCATCGTCAAAGTTATAAAATGTATATGGTACGTTGGAGAATTTTCCCTCGGTAGCCGACTTTACCGAACCATCAGGCCTGTATGCCTTAAACTGGAATTCACCACCGAGGCTTCTTGTTTCCTCGTTGAGTGAGGTGAGCCTAACTATGCCGCCACCTTCACCATTTACAGTAGAATACCTTTCTGTTCCCGAAGCCATATTGGGAATGAATTCGGCAAAATGTCCGTTTGTTGACGAGAAAGTGTATTCTCCAAGTTCCTTTGTGTTGAGCGTTATTATTATTGTCTGTCCGTTTGCAGAAGTTCCGTTGACCTTGATTTTGTGTTCGCTTACTATTGCGGTAGGGTCTGAGGCTCGCCAGTTGGAACCGTTTATCAGTCCGTACATCGCAACTAGGTCGCTTTTGCCAGAACTAGAACCGCGGCACGAATATAAGGATGACAATGAGGCTATTAGCAATAAAATTAGAAATATGCTGAAAAATCTATTCATATTTGTATATTTTTATAAGAGTGCAAATATAATCATTTTTGAATCAACGAATAAGATTTTTGAAAAAAACTACTAATAGAATATGGTGAAAAATATTTTCATAAATAATTTTTGCATATATACAAATTATATATATCTTTGCACCCGCATTTCCGCTTATAGGAAAAGCCCCGAATTTAGCACGGAGAGGTGGGTGAGTGGCTGAAACCACCAGTTTGCTAAACTGACGTACTGGGTTACCGGTACCGGGGGTTCGAATCCCCCTCTCTCCGCAAAAAAGAGCGAAGTTTTGGCTTCGCTCTTTTTGTTTTCCTACAAATCCCTGAATGCTTGCATTCAAAAGGAGTTGTAGGAAAACAAAAAACAGAAAACGCAGTGAAACAAGTTTTCTCTTTTTTTGCAAGGACGCCCGCGGCAGCGCAGGGGATCTGCAATCCCCACTTCCTCCACAACAAAAAAAACGCTGCGATATACAGCGTTTTTTCATTTTAATGTCTGTCCAAACTAATCGGCAATAAATGCCCCCATTGTTACCATAACAATAAGTTCTCCATCGAGGAGAATATACCTAGTGCCTTTGCCTTCGCCAAACAGTCTTGGGAACATCTCAGCGCCAAGCTCTTCGGTAGTATAAATGGTGTCTATTGCTATTAGATTATCTTCTACAAGCATAAATCTTGGATTTGCTTGTCCAGCATCTGTCTTTGCAATGCCTTCGGTGTCGAACACAACCTTGTCGATGCAGTCGAGGCCGTTTTTCTTGACATACGAAGCGGCGGCTTCTTCATTTTCGGCAGAAATCACAAGATATATGGGTGCCAAGTTGACAATCTCCTTTTCGCCAATCAGCGAATCGATAAGCATCTTGTCGCCATCCGATATTTCATCCTTGCAATACAAGGTAAGCACCTTATATATTCTGTCGGCTTCAGGCTTTACCAATCCGATTAGCGGACTATTTTCCGAGGAATTCTTCTCCTTGTATTCTTCCCAATCATTATGCTTTTTCTCAAGGTCGGCACGGCACGACTCGATGTACTCCTTGTAGTCGCAGTCGGTCTTAGTAAGTTTCAAAAAGTTAACCTTTACAACCGAATTGTCTTTTAGAGGTTCAATATCGACAAGTATTCTCCCGTTCCAGAACCAAGGCCAAACCTTATTGTCGTAAATTGTTCCTAAATAGTTGAAATCCTTATCGATAATAATAAGTTCGTGAACATTTTTACCATAATATTCGGTATCGTAAGACTTCTCTGCCCAGTAAACATTGTTCGTCTCGTCATAATCAAGCCTAACGCCAAGCTGCTTGCTGTCGCCTGCCAACAACGGAACATCAACGGCAATCACAGTATCAAAAGATACTGGTTCCTTAGGTTCAACATTATTTACACCGCTCATTTTCTTGCCAGTAGCCAAATCGTAGTACGACATAGTTCCGTCATTAGAGAAAAACACAAGAGCGTCCTTGCCATCAATGTCAACCAGTCCTCCTGGAAGTGTTATTTCACTTTCCAAATCACGGTCTTCCATTTCCAACAAAACTTCCTGCGTCTTATACACTTCCAGTTCGTAAACTGCAGCTCCAGACTTCGTGTTACGGTTGCACGAAATCAAAGTCGCCATTGCTGCGACAATCAAAAATAACATTGCTGATTTTCTCATATACATATCTCCTTATATTTATTTGCTAATTAAATCCTTGCATCCGCTCCAAAATAAAATCTCATCTTCAATTCTTTCTCCATTTTTGATTTTGGATTCATAGCAGTCGCATACCGATTTTGGCTTTTGCGGACATTTTTTCTTCAGTTTCTTCAAAATCCTGACAATTTCGTTCAGTTGTTTCTTGTCGTCAACAGTGGGTAAAGTCCATTCGATAATTTCGTAGGTGGAAAAATAAATTTCCTCGTTAAGAGTTTTTTTCATTTCCGCAATCCTAGCCTTGACAAAATCATAGTTGCTTTGATTTTCATTCTGGCAATAGGAAATTAGACTGCTAAAAAGGAATGTTAGCATAAATAGGCATATTATTGCAAATCGTTTCATATCAATAAATTATATGTTTAAACAAAATCTCCTTTGTCTGTCTTTCCTTTTTTCTCCAAAGCGCAGAACCTTCTCCAGAATGATTAAACCTCAATTACTATCAATATATACGCGACAAAGATAAATAATAGTTTTTGACATTCTAACGAAATGAGAAAAAATTTATTGTGGGGAATTGAAAATTATTTTTGTCCGCCAAATTATGCGTTGTCACAATTTTTGTTTTGCTGTCGCGACAAAAATGTGCGCCAACGCTCCAAAAATGCACATGATTTCTATATATATGTAACCTCTCCGAGGTTATTATGTTTCTTCAAGACCAAGCTCCTACATACGGATGTTGTTTTAATGTGTTGATATAACGTTGTTTACAGAAATAAAAAAAAACTTTTAGCGGGCAACAAATTATAAAGGAACAGCGTAAATAGCGGGTGGAGATTTATGTTGGCAATGTAAAGAAACGAAATCTCTCGAAGACGGATTTGTTTTTTTACTCATCGCTGAAAGCGATACCTTGATTGCCGCCTTGGCTGGTGAGCGTTAATAAAATCGGAGAAACGAAGCGTTAAAAATCAGTCTGTTCGAAGTCGGAGTGAAACGGAGACAAGTTTCTGATTTTTAGCGTAGTGTAACCGATTTTTAGTGAAGCAGACGTAGCGGACATGGTTTTTTGTTTACTTTTTTGCCAACAAAAAAGTAAAAGCCCCCGCGGCTGGAGCGGAATGTAAAAAAACGCATTTTCATTTATGTTTGATAGGATATTCTTATCGCTTAATTCCACCCGGTATGTCGGCTGACCCATTATAAACAACATACAAACCAAAAAACGAGATTTCAGATTCTGCACTTCGACTTCGCTCAGTGTGCAGTTTAGGATCTGAAATCCCGTTTTTGTATCTAGTCAATACCTTTTTCTACAGCGTAGCAATCAAATTGTTGATTCGCTTCAAGGTTTCGTCCTTGCCAATAACTTCAATCATGTCGAATACGCTCGGACCTTTGCCTTCGCCGACAATAGCCAGACGGAACGGCGACATAACCTTGCCGAATCCCCATTCGTTACCTTCAATCCATGCCTTTACTGCTCCTTCGGTAGTTTCGGGCTTGAAATCAGGGCACTTGTCAAGAATGTTAACCAATTCCTTGAGAACTTCGGCGGTGTCTTCCTTGCATGCTTTCTTCTTAAACTTCTCGTCGAACTGGGTCGGAGTCTCGAAGAAGAAGCGAGTTTCGTCCCACATTTCGTGGATGAACGAAATGCGTTCCTTCATAAGTTCGCAGATGCGTACGATGTCGAACTTTGAGTAGTCGATGCCACGTGCGTCCAAATCCTTGCGGAAAAGTTTGGCGACTTCCTCTGCCGACTTCTTCATTATGTACTGGTGGTTGAACCACTTTGTCTTGTCGGGGTCGAAACGGCTTCCGCTCTTGCCAACGCGCTCGATGGTGAATTCCTTTATCAGTTCGTCCATCGAGAATATTTCCTGCTCGGTGCCAGGATTCCAGCCCAAAAGTGCCAGCATATTGATGAATGCCTCTGGGAAATATCCGTCTTCGCGGTAGCCCTTGCACATTTCACCGTTGTTGTTGAACTGCATCGGGAAAACGGGGAAACCGAGTTGGTCGCCGTCACGCTTGCTGAGTTTGCCCTTTCCGCTGGGCTTGAGAATGAGCGGCAAGTGTGCGAACTTAGGATGTTCCCAACCGAATGCTTCGTACAAAAGTATGTGCAACGGCAACGATGGCAGCCATTCCTCGCCACGGATCACGTGAGTAATTTCCATCAAGTGGTCATCTACAATGTTTGCAAGGTGGTAGGTTGGCAGACCGTCGGTCTTCATCAGCACCTTGTCGTCCATTTCCTTGGTGTTGAACGTGATGTCGCCACGGATTTCGTCGTGGGTTTCGAGAACGCGGTTTTCCGGAACCTTGAAACGCAGAACGTATGGAGTTCCGTTTTTCAGCAACTCGTCAACTTCTTCCTTGCTAAGCGAAAGGCTGTTGCGAAGGCTTTTGCGTGTTGAGAAGTTGTAGATGAAGGTTTTACCTTCCTTCTCGGCTGTAGCACGAAGTTCGTTCAGTTCCTCCGGAGTATCAAAAGCCATATAGACACTACCGTTGTCAATGAGCATCTGTGCGTACTTTGCATATATGTCCTTGCGGTCGCTCTGGCGATATGGACCGTATTTTCCGCCTTCGCGGATACCTTCGTCGAATTTTATGCCGCACCATTCGAGCGAATTCATAATGTATTCCTCGGCACCCTCGACGTAGCGGGTCTGGTCGGTGTCTTCGATTCGGAGAATCATCTGTCCGCCATTGTGGCGTGCAAACAGATAGTTGTACAATGCGGTTCTAACGCCGCCTATGTGAAGCGGTCCCGTAGGACTAGGTGCAAATCTTACCCTTACCATAATGTTTTAAAATTTAATGGCACAAAAATACAATATTATTTACGATTTACGAAGGACGATTTTATATCCAAATTACGTTAGAAAAATAGCAAATTATTTTTTGAAAAATATACTATCACACAAAGCGAATAAGAAACAATTCATTAAGAATAGATTTTTATTTGCAGTTGCAAACACAGAAAAATAATCTTACTTTTGCGGCGGAACAAAAAACAATTAATAATTAAATTGAAAATTAATAAAAATGTGTCAAGGCACTACACAACAAGCTTCTAACACTTCTGTGGATTTAATAATTCGCATGTAGTAGATTTAAGCAACCAAGAGCCTAAAAAACAATATCAAACTTAGAAAACAACATACACAATGAAAGCATTAACAAAGACAAACTTCAATTTCAAGAACCAGAAAAGCCTGTACAACGGCAAGGTTCGCGACGTATATAACATCAACGACGAACTGATGGTAATGGTCGTAACCGACAGAATCTCCGCATTCGATGTGATACTGCCCAAAGGCATTCCGTATAAGGGACAGGTACTGAACCAGATAGCATCGAAATTCCTCGACCTTACCGCCGACATAGTTCCTAACTGGAAAATCAGTTCGCCGGACCCTATGGTAACCGTAGGACACAAGTGCGAAGGCTATCCTATCGAGATGATTGTACGCGGATACCTCACCGGCAGTTCGTGGCGCGAATACAAGAACGGCGCACGTCAAATATGCGGAGTGCCGATTCCCGACGGAATGAAGGAACACCAAAAATTCGAAAAGCCAATCCTCACCCCTACCACAAAGGCAGAACTTGGACTTCACGACGAAAACATTTCGCGCGAAGAAATTATCAGCCGCGGTTTGGTTTCGGAAGAAGAATACTGCAAACTCGAAGAATACTCGCTCAAACTTTTCGAACGCGGTAGCCAGATAGCCAACAAGATGGGACTTATCCTCGTCGACACCAAGTACGAATTCGGCAAGAAGGACGGCAAGATTTACCTCATCGACGAAATCCACACGCCCGACTCATCGCGCTACTTCTACCTCGACACCTATCAGGCAAACTTCGATGCAGGCAAGCCACAGCGTCAACTTTCAAAGGAATTTGTCCGCGAATGGCTGATGGAAAACGGATTCCAAGGCAAGGCAGGTCAGCAGGTTCCCGAAATGACCGATGAAATTGTAAACGGCATCTCAGACCGCTACATCGAACTATACGAAAAGATTACTGGCGAAAAGTTTGTAAAGTCAGAATCAGACAACCTCGAGGAGAGAATCTTCAACAATGTAAACAAATTTTTAAACGAATATAAATAAATGAAAATAGCAGTAATAGGAACTGGCTATGTAGGACTTGTTTCGGGAACTTGCTTCTCCGAATTAGGTGTCCGCGTATCGTGCTTGGACATAGACCAGAAAAAAATTGACAACCTCAACAAGGGCATACTTCCAATATGGGAACCTGGACTTAAGGATATGGTTGATGACAACATGCACAAAGGTTTGCTGTCGTTTACCAGCGACTATGCCGAAGCGCTGAAGGATGCCGATGCCGCATTCATCTGCGTTGGCACACCACCCGACGAAGACGGCAGTGCCGACCTGAAATATGTGCTTGCAGTTGCCCGCGAAATAGGTCGTAACATCAGCGACTACATTGTTGTTGTAACAAAAAGTACCGTGCCTATTGGGACATCCGAGAAAGTACGCAAGGCTGTAGCCGATGAAATTGCCGCGCGCAATGTTGACATAAAGTTCGATGTGGCCAGCAACCCCGAATTCCTGAAGGAAGGAAGTGCCGTTGCCGACTTTATGAAGCCCGACCGCGTTGTAGTGGGAGTTGACAGCGAAAAGGCAAAGGAACTTATGACAAGGCTCTACCGTCCGATGTTGCTCAATAATTTCCGTGTGATTTTCACCGACATACCAAGTGCCGAAATGATTAAGTACGCTGCCAATTCAATGCTTGCGACACGAATCAGTTTTATGAACGACCTTGCAAACCTCTGCGAACTCGTTGGTGCCGATATAAATATGGTACGCAAAGGCATTGGTAGCGACACACGTATAGGCAGCAAGTTCCTGTATCCAGGCTGTGGATACGGCGGAAGTTGTTTTCCAAAGGATGTCAAAGCGCTGATAAAATCGGCAAGCGACTACGACTATTCGCTCGAAATACTGACTGCTGTGGAAAATGTAAACAACCGCCAGAAGGAAATTCTGTTCAACAAAGTCTATAAGCATTTCAACGGCGACCTAAAAGGCAAGAAGATTGCAATTTGGGGACTGGCGTTCAAGCCAAATACCGACGATATGCGCGAAGCCCCGGCTCTTGTCCTTGCAGAAAAGTTCACAAGCATGGGAGCCAAAATATATGCCTACGACCCCGTGGCTATGGACGAAGCAAAGCGTCGCCTGGGAGACAAGATAACTCTCTGCAAATCACCTTACGAGGCAACAGAAAACGCAGATGCTCTACTTCTCGTTACCGAATGGTCGGAATTTAGGGTTTTGGACTACAAACTGCTCGAAAAGATGAAACAAAAGCTCATTTTCGATGGACGAAATATTTACGACCCCAAAGAAGTAAAATCGTTCGGATTCCAGTATTTCGGAATTGGACGGAAATAGTTATAAACAAAGGTTAATAAATATTAACATAATTTTGTCTGTAAAGAATAGGTGCTTTGACAAAAAGCAACTACCTTTGCAGACAATTTGTTTTCTTATGAGAAGGTTAGTCATAGCAATATTACTCATTGCATCAATGTTTACACTTGGCATCAATGCTAATGCCCAAGTCAAAAATGGTGTACACAGCAAGCTCGCAAAGTATTTCGAGAACGAGCAATGGGAAGACCTCGCATTCAAGTGCGACAAGATGATGGTACTCGAAAAATACAAGAACGATGCAGAACTTTACCTTTATTCTGCATACGCCTACGCAAAAATTTTCACAATGTGCCTCGATGACCCGAAACTTCTTGACAAGACGCCGGAATACCTGCAGTCCTACGACCTTGCATTGAGATATTCTGTAAACGCCAAGAAAAAAGACAAAAAGGCAAAAATCCTCTTTCCCGACAACGATGACCTACTAAAGGACATTGCTGTAATTGGAATGTACTATGTTGACCACTATGTCAGCGTAAAGAAATATTCCAAGGCAAATTCAAAAGTCAGAAAAATGCTGAAAACATATTCCGATGACAACTTCATAACACTACAAGGATGTCTTGCGGCAATAACAGGTGACACAGCTACTGCAAACCCAATAATGAGAAACCTTGAACTGCAAGCAGAAAAGGGTAAGCGCAGGGAAAAGGATACCGACTTCGCAATGATTGATGCTTTCGACATTTATGCCACGTGGTTGCTGAACAAGGAAACTCCCGACACCGATGAAGCAAAGAAAATTCTTGCTCTCGGACTCAAGTTCTTCCCCGATGAACCAGTTCTGGTATATGACCTCGAAATTGCTAAGAATCCTGAATACGCTACAGAACACGCAAAGCCAGAAAACGCAAAGAAGGCCGATTTTATGGTAAAGGCTTCTGCTATAACTGATGACAACGACGATGACGATGATGAAGACGATGAATAAAAACATTATTGGAATAATCGGTGGCACAGGTCTCGAAAAAAGCAACATACTCGAAAACCAATCCTCACAAACTATCACTACCTCGTTCGGAGAACCGTCTTCCCCGATAATAACAGGTAGCATTGAAGGAAAACCTGTAGCAATAGTTTCGCGCCACGGACTCGAGCATACAATCACGCCAAGCAACGTTAACTATCGCGCCAACATAATGGCTCTCAAGAAACTAGGCTGCAAAAACATTATTGCAACAACCGCCTGCGGAAGTCTGCGTGAAGAAATCGCACCCGGACATTTTGCCGTTCCCGACCAGTTCATCGACTTTACCCGTCTGCGCACAAACACCTTCTACGAGGAATTCGAACCAGGCAATATGGTACACTGCCCGATGGCCCATCCGTACAACAACCGTCTGCGCGAAATCATAGTCAATGCTACCAAAGCCCAGAATGCCAGCGTACACGACGGGGCAACAATCATAACTATCGAGGGACCTAGGTTCTCGTCGAAGGCAGAATCGAAGATGTTCCGTCTGTGGGGTGCCGACCTTATCAATATGACAACAGCCACCGAAACAGCACTGGCTAACGAAGCTGGACTTAATTACGCACTTCTCTCAATCGCCACCGACTACGACTGCTGGAAGGACGACGAAAAGCCTGTATCGCTCGAAATGATTCTTGAAAACTTTAAGAAAAGCGTCGATGTGATGCAAAAAATCCTCGTAGAAGCAATTAAAAACATTTGAAAATGGCAAAAATTACTAGCTACGAGGTTATCAGGATTATAAACAGAAAACCTCTCTTTCTGAGTGACCACTTCACAAGGTTCGAAAACACGCTTGCATCAGTCGATAGCAATATAAAAGTCGAAAACATACAGTTCGGCTCAATGCTGTACAAATGCATCAGCGACAACAAAATAGAGAACGGCAACATAAAGGTAGAAGCCATCTACGACACCGAAAACAAGACCTTGGAATACATCTGCCACGAAATTCCGCACCACTACCCCACCGACGAACAGTACAAAAATGGCGTACCTACCCTGACATTCGCATACGAGCGACAGAACCCGCACAATAAAATCTGGAACCAGAACCTCCGTGACACCGTTGACAAGTTCATCATCGACAACAAGATATTTGAAGCCGTATATGTAAACTCGCACAACAAAATTACAGAAGGAACACGCTCCAACATCTTCTTCATCAGTGGAGGCAAATTGGTTTCGGCTCAGGAAAAGGACATTTTGAAAGGTGTAACACGCAAATACATAATCGACACCGCCAAACGCAACGAATTTGTTTACGAGGAAAAGGACATCGACTTATCGGAAATTTCCAGTTTTGATGCGGCATTCATTTCGGGCACATCGCCAAAGATTCTGCCAATATCCAGCATCAACGAAGTAAAATACAATGTTGATAACGAAAAACTTCGAATGCTCATGCAGAAATTCAACGAGGTCATAAACCAAAACATCGGATAGTGAATACAAAAAAGAACGTCATTCCGCAAGTCAGAACATACACGCGATACGAAGCGGAGAGCGTTGTAATGTTCGATTGTGCGGAATCCCCCCAAAAAAGGAGATTCCGTATAGACAGGCTCACAAGCATCGTACCTTATGCTGTTCGCTTTGTCTTACGGAATGACGAAGAAAGAGTAAAAAAAAGTAATAAATTCTGTTCAACGTTAAACTATAGGCACCTCATTGCAATAGTCGCAATGTTTGCATCCTTTTGCGCAAATGCACAAGAAGACTGGCACGACTGCAAATGCAATACACCTATATATTATCGCGTATGTGAAAGCGGCAAGGACTATCAGGTAAAATGCAAGTTCACGCTTAACGCACCGATAGAAAAGTGCATAGACATATTCTGCAATGCTGAAAACCACACAAAATGGATTTACAACTGCATTGAAAGCAAGACCTTGGCAAAGGATTCGGCATCGGGTGTTTTCCGCAACATAATCGAAGCGCCGATCTTCATGAAAGACCGCGAAGTATTCGTCGAATACAAGGTTGTCAGAAATTCCGACGGAAGCGTTACCATTACCAACAACTGTCTGCCAGACTACCGTCCACGCAACGACAAGTACGAACGTATAACACGCTTGAAATCAACATACATATTTTATCCTAAAGGAAAAGATTCTACCGAAGTTGATTATTTTACCGAAACAGGTGGTCCCACCAATCTCCCCGATTTTCTGCTGTACATTTTCCTCTGCAAGTCAACACAACAAACAATATCAAACCTACAAAAATTTATATACTAAAAATACTATTAATCTTTTCTTTTAAAATCGTACATATATACCGCCTCATTATTAACATTATCTCCCACCACTACTTTCAACTTGTATATTTCAGCTTTGAACAACCGATTGTCGAAATAATATCTTAACGATGATTTCTTTGGTTCATACTCACCAAGTACCCAGTTATCATTTATGTATATGTTGTATGTACTTATGCCAGACAAGTTATCTGTAATCTTGAATTCCATATATTTTTTACCTGTCATGTCGCTAGCGATTACCAGAGGTTTAATTGTTGGAGCCACAGAGTCAACTAATATGAAAAATTTGCCGAACCTATTGGTCTTTGCTGTTAACCAACCATTATCTAATACAGAAGTCAAATAGTTGGTTTTCCCCTTTATTTCTCGACAAATAAATGCCTTGGACTTATATTGTTGCGGAACTAAACTGTCGGCAAGCGATATGGAAAAACTTTTTTTCACAGCTTCAGTCTCATCACCAAGCACAAAAACTGGCGAATATTTCTTATTTCCATGTTGCTCCAATTTCACTTCTCTATCATCGAAAAGCGTAGCTGCACCAATCGACACACGACATCCTTTGACCTCAATGTTGTTTTCTACATCCCATTTCATTTTTTGAGAACTTGAGTGGACAATATCCACCGTATCAGTTTTCATCATAAAATTTACCGTACTCACATTTCCGTTAAAATCTATAATTTCTATCAATACAGGAATAGAATCTTTATCTACATACAGATAGCCGTTATTTTCAATATTGCTATATATTCCAAGGTCATTGTTAGGTTCAACATATAGTTTTTGCACATATTTATTATCAGTTACATAATAATTGAAGTCAAAACAACTATTCTTCAACGATTGCTTATCAAAATCGACATTGTCAAAAATTGAGGTATAGATTTTCTGTCCATTAATAAGCAAATCTAATCGTCTTGCACCATATCGGTTATCAGACCCATCCATTCTATCGCAATATTCAACTCCTATTGCGACTTTGCCTTTAGCGTATATTGGAGAAGCAACACTATACTTGCCACTTGCCGTCTTAACTACCGCAACCATCTGTTTTTCAGATTTTCCAGACACAGAAGACTTTTCTGACATTGGATATACAACGACAGATTTTACTTCTGGAGGAGTATTATCAACCAGTTTGATATACTCTCCAATCGTATTTAACGAAATGTCTGTTTCTGCATCCCTAATCTCAAAATGCAAGTGAGGTCCGCCCGACTGCCCAGTATTACCAGAATAAGCGACAAGCTGTCCCTTTTTTACTGGTATGTCAAGAGGTGAAAGTTTTACATCTATCCGAAAAGAACGTTTTTCATACTGTATATTTTGGGCGTACGTGGCAATTTCATCTGCGAATTCAGAAATATGCCCATACACAGAACGGTAACCATTTTCATAGTCAATGTACAAAGCATGTCCATATCCGTATGGCGAAATTAAAATTCTAGACACATATCCATCGGCAAGAGCATAGAGAGGTTTACCTTCAGTATAGGTTCTTATGTCAATTCCAGAATGAAAATGCGAGGCTCTTGGCTCACTAAAATTCCCAGAAAGTCTTATTGGAAAATTTACAGGTAAAATAAATTCTTTGAACGCATCTTGTTGCGCACATAAACCATTCACAATAATGGCTATAAGTATAGTAAGCAATATATTTCTCATAATGTAAAGATATAGAGAAAATCGGCATTGAACAACGAATTATTGAAAATTATCATATAACTTATAAACCAGCATTGTTTGGTTTAACACATTAGCGGATCAATGCAAAAATTCTCTCAAATGCATCCTAACATAGACTCTATGTCCTTCTCAATCTTATGAGGTGCTTTTGTCGGTGGATAACGTTTGATTTTTGTACCATCGCGTGAAATGAGGAACTTGGTGAAATTCCATTTTATTTTTCTGCTGAGAAAACCTCTAGCTTCTGTTGTCAGATATTTGAAGATCGGATGGGCGTTCTCGCCGTTGACATCGATTTTTTTCATAATCTGGAATGTCACACCATAGTTTAGCTGGCAGAAACTTGAAATTTCGCTGTCTGTCCCTGGATCCTGATGCGCAAACTGGTTGCATGGAAATCCGATGACTACAAGCCCTTTGTCCTTGTATTTCTGGTTTAGTTCTTCCAGACCTACGAATTGTGGGGTAAAACCGCATTTGCTTGCTGTGTTGACAATAAGCAATACTTTGCCCCTAAATTGAGAAAAGTCGAGCACTTGCCCGTTGCTCATTATGGCCTTGTAGTCGTATATTCGTGACATAATAATTCCTATTTCGGGCAAAAATAACAATATTTGTGGAATACAATTGTTTTGTTGAAAAATAAAAAGGGAGAACTATCGCTCTCCCTTTATCTAATGATGTGAAAATTCTTTAGAATTTCAACTTTTCGATGAGTTCTGCAACGCGGTTTGAATAACCCCATTCGTTGTCGTACCATGTCAAGGTCTTTAGGAGACGACCCTTAAGCATAGTTGACTGAGCGTCGAAAATTGACGAATGTGAGTTGTGAACGATGTCGATTGATACAAGAGGTTCTTCCGAGTATTCGATGATACCCTTCATTGGACCTTCTGCAGCCTTCTTTATTGCAGCGTTAACTTCTTCGATAGTAACGTCCTTCTTCAGCAAGCAAACGAGGTCAACCGATGATCCTGTTGGGGTTGGTACGCGAACTGCCATACCGTCGAGTTTGCCATTGAGAGCTGGGAGAACCTTACCTACAGCCTTTGCAGCACCAGTAGTGGTAGGAATCTGCGAAACAGCGCACGAACGAGCTCTTCTGAGGTCTTTGTGTGGACCGTCGAGAACAATCTGGTCGTTGGTGTACGAGTGGATTGTAGTCATAAGACCATATTCAATGCCGAAGTTGTCGTTGAGAACCTTTGCGATAGGAGCGAGGCAGTTGGTTGTGCAAGAAGCGTTTGAAACGCACTGTACGTCCTTTGTGAGAACTTCTTCGTTAACACCAAGAACAACCATTGCATCGATGTCGTCCTTTGCAGGAACGGTAAGGATAACCTTCTTTGCACCGTTCTTCAGGTGGTCGCGGTAACCGCCCTTAGGACTTTCCTTGCTGGTGAAAAGACCAGTCGATTCGATAACTACGTCTGGAGTTTCCGGCCAAGGAATGTTGGCAGGATTTCTTTCAGCACTGATCTTAATTTCCTTGCCGTTTACGATGATAGCGCTGTCGTTGTAGGAAACTTCCTTGTCGAACTTGCCCTGAGTCGAGTCGTACTTCAGCAGGTGTGCCAATGTCTTGGTATCAGTAAGGTCGTTGATACCGATAATTTCTATATTGTCGCGTCCGAATGCAATCTTGAATACATTACGACCGATGCGACCAAAACCGTTAATTGCTACTTTTATTTTAGCCATAATATTTATTGTTTTTAAATTTCTGCAAAGTTATTAAAAATATATTAGTATAACTATTTTTATAACTATTTTTTCTGCATCACAAAACATACAGTATTTCTCTCTGTAAAACAAGACCTTACAACACACATAGTAGATATAAAGAAAAAATTCTTTTCGTGGGACAAATACGTACAATCACTCAAATCGTCCACTTCTACGCTTCCTGCATTTTCTCCAGAAACGCCAACCCAACCCTAAGTTCTTCGTACGAATATTTTCCTTCGGCATCGGCATAAAGTTGAGACACACTTCCCGAGAAACCGTGCGATTCGATGTAATCCATAATTTCTGAAAACTTTTCCTTGCCGACCAACTCTTCGGGTTGTATCTCACCTGTCTTTATGAATCTTGTAAGGTGTGAATACACTGTCGATTCAACAAGCGAACGCTCCTTGGCAATCTCGGCAACAGACATACCTTGCTTGAACATCTCGAACGACTTTCTGAAACTGTCGCCTTTGGATGGCTTTGGTTTCTTTTCCTTTTTAGGTTCGTGCAATTCTTCGAGTTCTGGTCTGAAAGAATCATCATTAATTCCATTTTCGCGACAATAGTCGTTGATAATGTTCAGAATATCATTGCCGTATGCTGCAACCTTTTTGGCACCTATACCACTTATCTTGCTTAACGACTTAGCATTGCGTGGCAACTTGTCAACAATTTCAACCAACGATTTCTGGGGCAAGACATAGTAAACCGGCATATCAAACTCATCGGCAACCGACTTTCGCCAAGCATTAAGTACGCTGAACAGTTCCTTGTTTGTCTTCGGAACAGAATATGAAGAATGCGACTTCCGGCTGAATGTTGGCACAAACCTGTCTTCGGTAATCGAAATTATCTTCAGATACATTTCGGTAGAGAATCCTTCGCGCAGTTTCTCAAAGACGTTGCGTTTCTTGCAATATTCGAGTTCAAGCGCCTCCAATTCAGACTTCATTTCATCGTCAATTTCCTTGTTGTCCGACTCGAGCAACATCTGCGAAAAAGGTTCGCCTATAATGTCGGCTAACTTCCCATAATAGTATTCCGATGCCTTTGAAATACGTTGCTGCAAAAACTCGTCATCTTTAAGTTGTACGTCTGGCGATGCCGAAAAAATCTTCCACAACTGCACCACAAATTTCTTGTTTACGGAGAATAATTGCTCGTCAAATTTCTGCACAACATCCAGTAATTTTTGCGAATATTCGGGATTAAACCTGTTGAAATTCGACATATAAACTTGCCTAACTTCCGCTAATTGCTTATGCATCAGAGCAAAATCAAATATCTTCAGTAGGACGTCACGCTGATACGAGACTATGTATTTATTTAGGCTTTGCTCGTCGGGTTGCTTTTGCCGGGCATTGTCGCAAAAAGTCACCACTTCGGTGTCGGACTTTATCATCTGCGAAGAAATTGGTGTTTTCAGAGTTAACCCTTCCAACGACTTGCAACGGCTCAACGCAACATACACCTGTCCGAACGCAAAAGCAGCATGCACATCAATAATTGCACGGTCGAATGTAAGCCCCTGACTTTTGTGAACGGTTATCGCCCACGCAAGCCGCAACGGATATTGTATAAATTCGCCAATTACATTCTGCTCTATTTCTTTCGTCTCATTATTAAGGACATACTGGATATTTTCCCACTTTTCTTCCTTGACTTCTATCGGAGAAAGGTCGCCCTTGCAGAGAACCATTATTTTCGTATCGTAGATTTCGGTAATTCTGCCGATTTTTCCGTTGTAGTACAACTTTGATGGCGACGAATCGTTCTTGATAAACATAACCTGCGCACCAACTTTCAACGTAAGAACCTCGTCGGTCGGATACATATATGGCGGGAAATTATCTATAATATCAGCCTCAAACTTGTATTCCTTACCTTCAAGAGCCTCAAGTTTTGATGTGTTGATTCCATTCGCATCGTTGTTGTGAGTCGTAAGACGAATATTTTGGTCGTCATCGTTGTCAGAGTTTGCAGATACTCGGCTATTTAACACGGCAAGCGATTCATTTGTAAGCGTATTTGTTCGGATTTGGTTTAGTATCGAAATGAACACATCGTCCTGCTGGCGGAAAATGTGCGTAAGTTCAACGGTCACATAATCCACTTTTTTCAAGGCATTGCTATCGAAGAAATACGGTGAACGGTAAAATCGGCTTATTATACGCCATTCGTCCTCCTTGACAACTGGTGTAAGCTGATATAGGTCGCCAATCATCAGGAGTTGCACGCCACCGAATGGCAACGACGAACGGCGATAATGGCGCAGCACTGAATCAACGGCATCAAGCAAATCTGAGCGAACCATACTTATTTCATCAATGACAAGCAGGTCGAGCGAACGCAGAATCTTAATCTTGTTGCCGCTCATACGGAATTGCTCACGTACAACGTTTCCCTCCTCGTCCTTCGAAACAAATGCCACATCGGCACCTTCGGGAATGTATGGTGTAAACGGAAGCTGAAAAAACGAGTGTATTGTAACGCCACCAGCATTGAGTGCCGCCACGCCTGTCGGTGCAACAACCGCCATACGCTTGCGAGTGATGTTCGGCAGATTACGCAGAAAAGTGGTCTTTCCTGTCCCAGCCTTACCCGTAAGAAACACCGACTTGCTTGTGAACTTCACAAGGTCGTGTGCGAGCTTTATGTTTTTGTCAATGGCTTCCACTTTATTACAATCGTTGTTGCTTGCAAAAGTAACACTTAATGACGAATTGCAGATGCGCAAATTGGAGTCGGGGCTAATTATTTTTTCAGTCATTTTTGAATTCTTTTCTTTTTTATTTATAATTTTGCCGTTGCATACGTGACAGTGGTATGGAATACAGAAAGCTTCTGACACTCAGCGGTGGACTGTTCACTGCAATCGTATGTAAAGAGCTGCATTGTTGTTGCTCTTTTTTTGTATCCGAAAAATCGGTAGCCGCCATCTGGTGACTACCGAAAATTGGAACTACGCCCTATCTGGCTTACTGAATAGAATAGTATCGGCAATCACTTCGTATGTACACTGCTCGTTTCCATTCTTGTCGGTATAGCGGTTTTGCTTCAGGCAACCATCAACAACAACTTCGTAGCCTTTCACGATTTTTGCCTTTACCATATCGGCGAGATTGCCCCATGCTATGACATTATGCCACTGCGTTTCCTTAACAAGTCGGTCGCTTTTCTTGAAGAAGTCAGAAGTCGCTACCGACAACTTAGCCATTTTGGTTCCACTTGGAAATTCATAATACTTAGGATCACCACCTAGATTTCCAATCAATTGTACTCGATTCTTTAAATTCATATTCGTAAAATTTAATGGTTAAACATACGGTCCCTACTCTGCTTTGATAGCATTCTGCTTTCCTTCGCAAATAACTTCATTCGCAACAACTTCTGTTATGTACCGCTTAACATTGTTCGCATCCTCATAGCTCCGCGAAGTCAATCTGCCAACGATGGTAACATGCGTTCCCTTCGTGCATCGTTCCGACACCTTGTCGGCATTCGCACCCCATGCAACGATGTTGTGCCATTCAGTCCGACTAGCCGGCTTGCCGTTCTCAAAATAACTCTCTGAAGTCGCCAGTGAAAACCTTGCTACTTTTCCACCTCTTGTCTCGTTTACCTTCGGGTCAGCACCCATATTGCCGACCAACATTACAAAATTTCTAATTTCCATGTCTTTAAATTTTTGTCAGTTATTAATTTATTACTACTTTTGCATCGTCTTTCAGATTTAGCAGTCAATACATATCGTATTGAGGATATCCCAAAAGCAGGCTGGTCTGGAGGATTTTTTTATACACCTCTATCACTATAAAAACTTTTAAGCAGAGATGTCCCTTTTTCTTTACTTACTTTTACCACAGTACGATATAAGACACCATTATTTTCATATTGTTTTCTATAGATAGTATAAATTCCACTTATATAAGATTCTCCATACTTAACAATATCGCATAGATTCAAAATCTCACTAGCAGTTACATTCCCAACTTCTGTTTTATAATGGCTCAACAATATATGCTGGCTACCAGTACTTGGGTCGTACGAAACAATTTTCAAACGCACCTTATTCCCTAAGTAATCTGTAACATTAACAAACGTCGATGCGCCACCTTTTTTACAGAACGCATTGAAAATCCTTATCTGCTCCTCGGTTAGTTCCCTATCGCCAACCTCCGCACGAAACTGCGCTATCCTATCGTCGATGAGTGCCATATTGCAATGGATAAATTAACAATGCAATTATTCTGTCTTTTCCTTTAGCGACGATTCGCAAATAACCTCATTCGCAACAACTTCCGTTATGTACCGCTTCACATTGTTCGCATCCTCGTAACTGCGCGAAATCAACCTACCAACGATGGTAACATGCGTTCCCTTCGTGCATCGTTCCGACACCTTGTCGGCATTCGCTCCCCACGCAACAATGTTGTGCCACTCTGTGCGACTTGCAGGCTTGCCGTTTTCATAATAATTCTCGGAAGTTGCTAGTGAAAACCTTGCAACTTTTCCTCCTCTTGTCTCGTTTACCTTCGGGTCAGCACCCATGTTGCCGACCAACATTACAAAATTTCTAATTTCCATGTCTTTAAATTTTTGTCAGTTATTAATTTATTACTACTTTTGTATCGTCTTTTCGCCTTGGCAAAATTGTTTTCGAAACAATAAACAGGCTGGGGAAAAGACTTTTTTCATTTATAGCCAATTGTTGAATAAAATGACTTGAATACCGCATCTTTTCCGTTTGAAAAAACTTTCAATACCGTAAAATATAATGTACCATCAAGCGTCCATGCCTTTTCGTATATTATGTTTCCCATACTCATATACTTGCGTCCAGTCCTAACTGTATCAAACATATCCAGTATTTGTATTGCAGTAACAGTTCCATCAGTTGTACAATAATGTTTCGTAAGCACTTTTTTTACTTCTGCAGAAGAATCCATCGAAACTCGAAGCGAAACGCCTTCTACATCAACTATATGAATCCTAACAAGCGAACCATTCTTTTTTGTAAACGCATTGAAAATCTTTCTCTGCTCCTCGGTTAGTTCCCTGTCGCCAATCTCCGCACGGAACTGCGCTATCCTATCGTCGATGAGTGCCATATCCAAACGCCAGAATTTATGCGATACTCTTCTCTACCTTTGCTTCCGCACGTTTCAACCTCCTTATCATTATGCTGTCGGCAACAATTTCCGAAACCTTGCGCTCGTGTCCTTCTCGGTCGGTAAACTTGGTGCTTACCACGCTACCTATTACTATTATTTCACTGCCTGTGGAAACTTCGCGGTCTTGCAAAACTTCTGCGATGCGATTCCAAGCCGTAACGCTGTGCCATTGCGTGTCACGCACATATTTACCTTCTTTTTTATAAATATCGGTAGTTGCGAGCGAGAAGCGTGCGAGTTTCCTACCATTTCCAAATTCCCTAATCTGCGGTTCCGAACCCAGATTTCCAATCAATTGTACGCGATTTCTTAAATTCATAATCGTAAAATTTTAAACATTAAACATTTTGTTTGGACTTCGTTCTGAAATCCGCTGCAAAAGTCGGGTGATTCGAAAACCTGAGTCGGTTTTTAAGCGTTTACTTTCGTTTATTAGTCGTTTCCTGTCGTTTATACATGGATATAATAATATGTTTCAATCCATTAACCCTCCATATATCAAAAAAATATACAAAAAAAGCGCAGACAGCCTAAACCATCCGCGCTTCTATTATTAACTTAAAAAATCTTATTCTCTTGCGAACTTGAAATTTCTTCCAAGGTAGTTGGCATTTTCGCCAAGCTGTTCCTCGATGCGAAGCAACTGGTTGTACTTTGCAATGCGGTCGGTACGCGAAGCAGAACCAGTCTTTATCAAGCCAGAATTTACTGCTACTGCCAAATCGGCAATGAAAGTATCCTCTGTTTCACCCGAACGGTGGCTTATAATCGTCGTATATGCATTGCGCTGTGCAAGGTTGATTGTCTCCATAGTCTCCGACAAAGTGCCTATCTGATTCAACTTAACCAAAATTGAATTTGCCACACCGCCATCAATTCCCTTTGCCAGACGCACAGGACTTGTAACAAACAAATCGTCGCCAACGAGCTGCACGTGGTCACCGATTGTGTCGGTAAGAAGTGCCCATCCGTCCCAGTCGTCCTCTGCCAAACCGTCCTCAATAGAAATAATCGGGTACTTCGAAATCCACAGCTTCCAGTATTCAACCAATTGTTCCGAAGTAAACGACTTGCCGTTTGAACCGAAAGTATAGAGATTCTTTTCGGCATCGTAGAACTCGCTTGCTGCAGCATCAAGGGCGATATAAATCTCCTCGCCAGGCTTGTATCCAGCCTTTTCGATTGCCTTAATCACATACTCTACGGCTTCCTCGTTTGAGCCAAGATTCGGTGCGAAACCGCCTTCGTCGCCTACATTTGTAGAATATTTCGATGCCGACAATACCGACTTCAGGTTATGGAAAACCTCGGTTCCCATCCTCAATGCCTCGCTGAAAGTAGGTGCGCCCACCGGCATAATCATGAATTCCTGTATATCAATCTTGTTGTCGGCATGAGCACCACCGTTGAGGATATTCATCATCGGAATAGGCAAAGTCCTTGCACCAAGTCCGCCAATGTAGCTGAAAAGTGGCATTCCGTGTTCCTGAGCGGCAGCCTGTGCGCACGCCATCGAAACTGCCAATATTGCATTTGCGCCAAGTCCCGACTTGTTTGCAGTTCCATCGAGGTTTATCATTGCGCGGTCGATTGCCAACTGGTCATCGACATACAAACCCTGCAAGCCTTCTGCAATTGTAGTCTGCACATTGCGGACAGCCTGCATAACGCCTTTGCCCATAAAGCGGCTCTTGTCGCCGTCACGAAGTTCAAGCATTTCGTGAACGCCTGTTGAAGCACCGCTAGGAACAGCGGCACGACCTACTGCGCCACCAGTTGTATATACTTCGACCTCTACGGTCGGATTTCCGCGAGAATCAAGGATTTGCCTTGCATGTACATTTGCTATTTGTCCCATAATTTTACTTTACGTATTTACACACAAAAAATGGAGATACAAGTATCCCCATTTTTTATGATGGAATTAAACTATTCTTCCTTCTTTTCTTCCTGTGCAGGAGCAGCTTCTGCTGTAGTGTCGGCAGCTTTCTTGCGTGAACGACGAACTTTCTTCTTGGTTTCCTTAGCACCGAGCATGTTCTCGTTGTAGTCAACAAGTTCCATCATACACATTTCAGCATTATCACCCAAGCGGTTGCCAGTTCTGAGGATACGGGTATATCCACCTGGTCTGTCGCCAACCTTAACTATAACATTGCGGAAGAGTTCGGTGATAGCTTCCTTGTTTTCGAGGTAGCTGAAAACAACCCTACGGCTATGTGTCGAGTCGTCCTTTGCCTTGGTAATCAGAGGTTCTACATAAACTCTCAAAGCCTTAGCCTTTGCTACAGTTGTGAAGATGCGCTTATGCAAAATCAGAGAAGATGCCATATTGGACAATAAAGCTTGTCTGTGAGCACTCTTTCTTCCTAAATGATTTACTTTCTTATTATGTCTCATTTTCTAAAAGTATTATTCCTTATCCAACTTATATTTTGATGTATCCATACCGAAGCTAAGGTTCTTCATATCGAGAAGAGCCTCGAGTTCGGTGAGTGACTTCTTACCGAAGTTTCTGAACTTCAGCAAGTCAGACTTATTGAACTGAACCAAGTCGCCCAATGTTTCGATTTCGGCAGCCTTCAAGCAATTTAGCGCACGAACAGAAAGGTCAAGATCTACAAGTCTAGACTTGAGCAACTGCCTCATGCGGAGAACTTCCTCATCGAATTCATCCTTTTCGTGCTTTTCATCGGTATCCAACGTAATCTTTTCGTCGGAGAACAACATGAAATGATGAATCAGAATCTTGGCAGCTTCCTTCAAAGCGTCCTTCGGGTGAATAGAACCGTCGGTCTGAATTTCGATAATCAGCTTATCGTAGTCGGTTCTCTGTTCAACACGCATATTCTCAACATAGTACTTAACGTTAACAATCGGGGTGAAAATCGAACCGATTGGAATAACGCCGATAGTATCGTCGAGAGTTCTGTTTTCGTCGGGCTGAACATATCCCCTACCCTTAATGACGGACAAGTCCATCTTGAGGGTTACTGAAGGTTCCATACGGCAAATGAGCAAATCAGGGTTCAAAATCTTGAAACCAGAAAGGAATTTTCCGATATCACCAGCTCTGAACTCCTGCTGTCCTGAAATAACAACAGAAACATTCTCGTGGTTGACATCCTCAATCTGCTGCTTGAAACGAACCTGCTTCAGCTGGAGAATGATTTCAGTAACATCTTCCATTACTCCGGGTATTGTTGAAAATTCGTGGTCAACACCCTCAATTTTTACGGATGAAATTGCAAAACCTTCGAGCGATGAAAGCAGTATTCTTCTCAATGCATTTCCGATTGTCATACCATAACCCGGCTCGAGTGGTCTGAACTCGAACTTTCCGTAGAAATCGGTAGCTTCAAGCATTACTACCTTATCTGGCTTTTGAAACGCTAAAATTGACATTTACTTACCTTTTATTTTGAATACAATTCGACAATTAACTGTTCTCTTATGTTTTCCGGAATGTCTTCCCTTTCAGGAATCGACATGAACTTACCCGACATTGAGGTTTCGTCCCACTCCATCCACGGATACTTGCTGTGGTTGAATCCGCTCAAGCTGTTGGTAATGATTTCCAACGACTTCGATCTTTCGCGAACTGAAATGATATCACCAGGCTTTACCGAGAACGAAGGGATGTTGCACATTTCACCGTTTACCATAATGTGGCGGTGCGAAACGAGCTGACGAGCCGATACTCTTGTAGGAGCAATACCGAGTCTGTAAACTACGTTGTCGAGTCTCGATTCGAGCAACTGAAGCAGAACAACACCAGTTACGCCCTTCGAGCTGCTGGCCTTCTTGAACAAGTTGCGGAACTGTCTTTCGAGAACGCCGTAGGTATATTTAGCTTTCTGCTTTTCGCGAAGCTGAGTACCGTATTCAGAAACTTTCTTTCTCTTCTTGTTAAAACCGTGCTGTCCGGGAGGGAAGTTTCTTCTTTCCAATACCTTATCCGGTCCAAAGATTGGTTCACCAAATTTTCTTGCAATTTTAGTTTGCGGTCCTGTATATCTTGCCATTTTTCTTTGCTTTTAAAAATAACACTAAACCCAAAATTAAACTCTTCTTCTCTTAGGAGGTCTGCAGCCGTTGTGTGGCAATGGAGTTACGTCGATGATTTCGGTAACTTCGATACCCATGTTGTGCAACGACCTTACTGCGGATTCTCTACCAGCACCCGGTCCCTTAACGTAAGCCTTAACTTTTCTGAGGCCCAAATCGTATGCTACCTTACCGCAGTCTTCGGCTGCCATCTGTCCAGCATACGGAGTGTTCTTCTTACTTCCGCGGAAACCATTCTTTCCTGAAGAAGACCATGATATAACCTGTCCTTCGTTATTGGTCAACGTTACGATGATGTTGTTGAACGAAGTATGAACGTGTGCAAGGCCGGTAGCCTCTACTTTTACGACACGCTTCTTTGTTACTCTTGCTTTCTTAGCCATATCTTACTTATTTCTTTTTGTTGGCAATAGTTTTCTTTTTACCTCTACGTGTTCTTGCGTTGTTCTTAGTCTTCTGACCTCTCAAAGGCAAACCAAGACGATGACGGATTCCCCTATAGCAACCTATATCCTGCAAACGCT